>Ga0214923_10001646_pt1 | contig 31362 bp, 25 predicted proteins | sample LL1510_MetaG_FD_177993 | JGI IMG/M metagenome (GOLD analysis project Ga0214923, IMG submission 177993) | Freshwater microbial communities from Lake Lanier, Atlanta, Georgia, United States - LL-1510 | ecosystem: Environmental > Aquatic > Freshwater > Lake | place: USA: Georgia | collected...
CCTGCCGTCGAACCTGTAGTCGAACCTGTCGTCGAACCTGTCGTCGAACCTGTCGTTGCCACTACAGAACCAGTCAAGGAAAAAAAGACAAGGAAGAAGAAAACAACAACTACAGAGGAATCTCAAGCAGTAATTAATGTAGATACTAATACCCAAGTGGAAACTACTACGAATGAACCTGTTAATCCTGCACCGGTTGAAGAGAAAGTAAAGAAGCCTCGCAAGAAGAAGGCCGATACAGAACCAGTTGTTGTCACTGAACCAGTTACCGAAAAAACAGAACAAGCACCAGGTAGCCAATCTTCTACACCTGGTACCAAACGTGGACGTAAGAAGAAGGAAACTCCTCCTACTCCTAGCAGGACACCAATTCAACAAAAAGAACATACTCTGCAAAAAGTAGAAGGAGTTACAAAAGTTAGTAAACCTGATTGGGCTTTTATTGAGCCATGGGATGCTCCTGATGGCACACAATATGTAGTTGATACGAAAACAAACTATGTTTTTGAAGCAACTGAAACAGGCGATATCGGTGCGTTTACTGGGTTTATGAGGACGTAAGCCGAATAACACCCAGACCCACCAACTGGGTTTATGAGGACGTAAGCCGAATACCACCCAGACCCACCAACTGGGTTTATGAGGACGTAAGTCGAATAACACCCAGACCCACCAACTGGGTTTATGAGGACGTAAGTCGAATAACACCCAGACCCACCAACTGGGTTTATGAGGACATAGGATATGTGGTGAGGTGTTACACATCAGATAAGTAATTATTCAAAGTTATAAGAGCAGTAATCAAGTTCTTATTATTTATTTTTTTTGCATGTCCTAGAGCTTCTTTGAGCTGTTGTAGAATTCCATAATATTTATTAAGTGATTCCAGTCCAGATGGGAGCGTGGCCGATACATAACCCAGGAATATCCCGGTCTGGCAACAATGATTCAAATTGAGTAAAATATTAGTATCCAATTCAGGTGTATTCAAATAATTATAAATCATTGCCATATATATGAAACTAAATATATACGTTGGTGATGAACTACTACTACCGAGAGTTTGTGGGATCTGTTGTTGAGAAAGACGCTGATAGATTTGGGTTATATCACTTGCGATTTGCTGTCCTCGTGTCATATCTAAATTACTGACAAGTGATTGGGATAGTTTCAATAATTGCGGCAATAACATATTAATAAAGCATTCGAGTATATCTAGATTATATGTCAACCGGGTGAAAAAAACACTATTGCTATATTGTACGTCATCTTCATGAATATCGTCAGCTAAGATATCAATAACGATTGGTTCAAAAATATCAAGCCATTTCGCTGCAGGTAGGTTTGTCATATCACGGTCTGCCAATTCTAATGAATGCTGTATGAATATATTGAAAATACGAGTTATAATATCGGCGGTGAAAATAATAGCCCTAGATGTCTTATTAGTCGCGCAACCCATAATACTAATATAATTTGAGAACCCAGATGTTGTACCTGGAATTGGTAATTTCCGTTTCATAGTCCCAGATGTACGTGGAATGATACCATCCGGGTTATTAGGCAAACTTCTAGGACTCGTACTTAATGACATTGCCATAGGTAAATTTGTAATAACATTAGAAATGGGTTTATTAGGTATCACAGCCAAAATACGTTCGTGCATTTTTTTCATACTGAAATGAATAGCATCATTGAATTTGGGGTTATAATTCTGCTCTGTGAATTCCTCTTCATGACTTATACTTATATAATCTAGGACTATTAATACAGCTTCGTCGATTAGGCATTTACTTACATCCAAACTAATCTGATTCGCCAAACAAATTGTAAATAAATTGAGTATATAATTATTAATCAATTCAATTAATACACTGAAGTTAATATCAGGTTTATCTGACAACCTATTGAATATTTCCAGTATATAATGGCAATATGAATATAACAAAAACTGCGCGTATTTTTTATGTTTTTTGGAGTCTATTTTTTTAATTTCTTCATCAGTTACTGCATGACCTGCCATTTATTATTTGAATATAACAAAACAAAACATAAAACAAAATTAACCGGTCATTCGGCATGCCAAGATAGGTGTGCTAAATTCATTGATGTCTGTTAGCACCATATGCACGGTTATTAGCGCCCGAATTGAATGACTTGGGTGCACCACCATCCATCCTAAACCATACCCACCAGATACCAACACCTAGGAGAGCCAAAAGTACCAGAACACCAATAACTATCCCAATTATTGCACCAGTACTAAGTCCTGACGAGTCTTTATTTGGTACAGTAGTTGTAGTATCAGCTGGCTGAGTAGTAGTAATGGTAAGCGGCAACTCCGGGTCATCATAAGGTGTTGCAGGAACATTACTGCCAGGGAGCATATTGTCAATAGTATCATCATCTGTTAAATTTGCATATAGATTGTCAATCTCGCCCGGGGATAAATTATATTCTCTCAGAAGCCGGTTAAGTTGTGTGCGGCTAAGAATGGTACTGCCATCAATCACCTCCGTATCTTTAAGCGGAACCAGACTGCTACTTACCTTATCAAAGTAATATAGGTCCTTGTTTGCAATATCCATCTGTAATTCAGGGTCATTATCAACATAACCTGCTGCTACGACTTCATTACCGTTTTGATTAGTTATCATAGGTGTTGGTAAAGGTTGACCGTTAGCATCAGTTGCTGTTGGGGATGGCAATGTATTAACCGTGCCGGGAATTTGTCCGGGTTTAGGGGCTAGGCCCATAAGTTGTTGTTCGTAAGTACCTTGATTGATATTCATAGTGACGGCTTCTGTACTGAAGTCTTTGGGGTCATAACCTTGGTTTTTGAGTTCAGCTAATGTGTCCTTACCTAGCACCTGCTCTAGGTCTGCCAAGTAATTATCCTCAAGAGATGACCGTTTTTGGTCTTCAGTCATATATTGGCTGGCACTAACTAATGAGCCTTTGAATGTTTCATACATACGTTTCTGGTCGCTACCAAGTTGGAATCCGAGTAGTTGGAATACTAGATTGACTACTCCTAGACGTTGTTCGGGAGTGAATTTTTCCCTTAGGTCGAAAGGTAGTTTAGTGGTAATTTGTCCTAAGATGCGATTGGCAGTATCTAGGTCGGTTGTATCGCGATTTTGATTTGCTAATTTTCCTGCCAAATCTCGCGTAGGTATATCTAGGTCAATCCGGGTAATAGTATCTAAACCAACAACTAATAGGATACTCAGGTCCTGGATTTTCATAGTTGTATACCTTGCACCTACTGTAATCAAACCCCGAATAATTTGGTCGTCATTAAGTGGTAGGGTCTGACTAGTTGAGCGATATTTGTCATATATTTGTCCGACCCGGGCACGGGTGAATAGTTCACTGTATAAGTCCTCCTTCTTAACCGCCGATAAAAAAACATTAAAAGCCTGTTGGCTTTGGTTCATTGGGTTCGTATTCATTCCGGTTGCTTGTCTCTTTTGAGTGTTAGTCCCGGTGCCACTTATTATTTATTAAGTATATCGGTTTTTGTTTTCTTGGTTTTGGTTGGATTAGTTGTACCGTCAAGTACCCTATTTAATACCACCCCAGGTGAGCTCGAATTCAAGTTAAACACTAGGTCCTAGGCACTTATAATATAGTGCCTAGGGCACTAGGTTGTGCCAGACATCATATCACGCAAATCCTGGTTACAAAACGGGCATTTAACATTTGCCGAGAAATGCCTGCTGGCACATGAGGTACAAAGTTCATGACCGCAAATGAGCTGGGTCATTTCTTCTAGCTCGTCTTCACAACAGATATTACATGTTCCTAGCTCCTCCCCATCGGGTGCTGGCGGCAAAAGTATCTTGGTTGTTAGACAATATGCTTGCTGTTCTGGTGTAAGTCCAACTACCACATCTTCCATTGATGGCTGTGGTTGGTTTTCTAACTCACGTGCAAGAATTGCCTGAAATCGTGCCATCAAGTCTTCAAATGTTGGTGGTTCTTCGTCTGGTTGCTGAATACCAACATCAGCATGATTCAACAGATTACCACCGAGCATTGCTTGGAACATAATATCGGCTGGTATTTGAATATCCGCTACTGGCTCACCATTATCTTCTTCTTCTTCCTCCAGTTCTACTTCGTCAGGTTCCTCCTCCATCTCTTCATCCCCTGGCTCAAGATTAGGTGCAAAATCCGAATCAGGAACTTGTTGTCTAGTTAGTTGTGTGGCTGGTTGTCTAAGAGCTGGCAGGTTTGGCGCAATAGATTGTAGCAAGCCACCTAAGCTGACTCCATGGTAAGAAATGAAGCGCCTAGAATTGCATTCGTCAGCATGCGTCATATAGTCATCGATGGCAACAGGAGTATCGCAAATTTCACAAGGAATGAAAACTGGTGATTCATCGGCCATTTTAAACTGAATTATTAGAAATAGGTGTATACAAATTTATATTTGAATTTTATTATTTTTACATACCCGGATAATAAAAACAATTTTTGGTGTATGCAAATCAAATCCGCACTAATAATAAATGCCATCCGGAGTTTTCATACCTATAAAGCTCACACGGAAAGCCCGTAAAAAGAAACCAGCCGAATTTGCTAATGCAAAAACAGGCGGACTAATCCGTGGTACACTTAAAACTCGGTTACAATCACTATATATACCACCAGCTTATAAGAATTTACAAGTCGCACATTCAGCAAGTAATAAGATTCAAGTTGTGGGTGAAGATACAGCAGGTCGGACACAATATATTTATAATGACCGATATAAAGCAGGGTTGGAAAAACGCAAATATGCCGACCTAGATGAACTTGGAAAGTATATTACTAGGATAGAGGCAGATAACCATGCTGCGCTCTTAAAGATTTTAGCCGGTAGTTCGAATACTGGTGCTAGGTCAGATGAAATGCGTTTTCTAGAGAAGCAGGAACTCATCCAAATAATGATTTATATGTTGCGGACTTATCATTTCCGGATTGGATGCCAGAAATATGCCGAATTATATGGTAGTTATGGGATTAGCACCTTACAACCACGACACTTCAAATCAACTTCAAATGGTGATATTGCTATTAATTTCATAGGTAAAAAAGGAGTAGAAAATAATGCACTTGAAACTAAGGAACACGGCAAACGACTAATAAAATTATTATTACAACACTATAAGCAATTATCTAAGGCTGCAAAAAGTAAGTCTAGGGCAAATGAATACTTGTTTAGATACCTAGATGCTGAATCAGATTCAAGTGTTGGTAGTACTGGATTAATTACATCAGATGACATCCAGGATTATTTTAAGACCAAGTATAATATCTATGCTACACCTAAAATGTTCCGGACTTGGTATGCAAATTACCATATGCTCGAATACCTACGGGATACTAACATAGATGAGCTCCTTGCTGGGAACCCGACCAAACGGCAACTTGCAACCCAGATTAAAACCGCTGTCGGAGAACATGTAAGTCAGGCATTAAATAATACTCCTGCAATTTGCCGTAAGAATTATATAAATAATCGATTGTTAGCTGATATTACTACTAGGCCCAAATATTATATAGCTGAATGCCGGAAACAGAAAACACCGGAAAAATTACATAAATATTTGGCCCGGCTTTTACATGGCTAGGCCAGGGGCTAGGCCATCCATGGGTTAGCAATACTTACCCGCCGTGGTTCAATATAATACAGGCTATATAAAACTAAGAGGGCTGCTGAATTAGGGTCTGCCGGATTATTTATTAGTGGTTCTAGGACTGCAAGTATTCTATTCATAATATGAAATGTATTTGCATGCCCTAGCTGTGGGTTGCGGTAAGAATCATTAACTAGTGATTCAAATACTAATAAATCTGTCGGTGCTAGGAGCGATTGTTTAGTGGCATCAGAAAATCCGAGCTGAAAAGACCAATTCCGGGCCATGGTTTTAATAAAATTTATTAGTATTGGTGTCGGTTTATCCAGTAGCCAATCAGTATTAGTCTGATACCCTAAATAATTTATTTTTTGGAATACACTTTGTAATCTGAGTTTAGTACGCTCTTTTAATGATATTCTAACAGTTGGTTGCCCTCCATCCGATAATGGTTGTATGGAATGCCTATTTGATTGAATAACTTGTGTGGATTGTTGTGTTAGGACATCAGTTTCATCTATCTTACTCCAACTGTCTAAAATCCTATAATATTTATTGGCACGATGAATAACATCTCGTGAGATTGGTTTACGGTTATATGGATTCAATGGTTGTTCGCACCCCGAAAGCAAATCTAGGAAACTTAGCAAATTAAATCCATAAACAAATCCGTCTTCGTCCCTATAAGTGAATAATAATCGCTTGGGAATTATATCAAGTTGGTCTAGACTGCAAAAGTCATCTTTATTAAGACACAGTGTCATTGGATTTAGTGCGCCGGCACCACGGTTCCATTTACGTATTTTAAATTGATATTTGCGGATAAGACGCTGTAATTTAATTATTTTACTATGTAACGGGTCTAGCTTATCTATCCTGGATAATAAACTTAATAATTTAATGAGTAATTTTCGCTTATTTTCTGTTGTTATTTCATGTGATTGACGTGCAATGATTGATGTCGATAATTGTTTTCTAGTTTGCTGGGATTGCTTATTTGGTAAATAGTTATTTAATTTGTAAAAAAGAAAGTTGTCATTTATTTGTTGGCTGGTTAATTTAGTAAGGTAAGGGTCTTTACATAATGATGCTTGCGAGATTTTGTTTATTTGATTTATTTGTATTGATTCATTACTATGATTTGAATTTTTTGGATTATTTGGATTAGTTAGATTATTTGAATTTTTTGGATTATTTGAATTAGTTTGTTTAGTTATTTGACGCGTGTGCGTGCCAGATGCTAATAATGTTCTATTAATTGATCGACGTGAGCCATTGACTAATATTTCCTGTTTGGTTTGGAAATGTTTACCACAAAACCTAGAACCAGCCCGATGCCGGCAAGGGCATTGTGTTCTATCTGTTTTTGATTTAAAAGCCATACACCGGGTAAGGTCAATTTTATCCGGCAATTTTTCAGACATAGGAATATAAGTAATTAGTGGAAAAGTATCGAGCATTTAAGTAATTTTAGGAGTGTATTTTGATTTATTACAGATAGATGTGTCTGCACTTTATTGTGCAAGAATAACAAGATGTTAATATTGTTAATTTGTATTTCTTTTAATAGTGAAAATAAAACTTTAAATTTCATAGCGCAAGAAACTAATGGCATGATTTTTTGTATAAATGGCAAAATAAAGTAAAAAATTGAAATATTATTAGTTACAATAATCGTGTTAATAACAAAATAATTTCTTAACAAACAGAATTACAATGGAGTCTACGATGATGAATGGTACATCTAAGCCTGTCGATGCAACTAGTGGTCCCAGGAAGGGTGAGGTCAAGCAGGCCAAGAAGAACTACCGCAAGGCAAGGAATGTGATGAAGGCTCTTGCGGGTCCTGGGACATCTGTTCCAAAGAAGATCCCCGAGCCACCGGTAATGATTGAGAAGAAGTGCTCTGATTGTGGTGAGACATTCACCACAGACTCAAAGTGGTGTTCCTGCTGTTCTAAGTGTACAGCACACAATGCCTTACTGTGTGAGATTAGTCAGATCCTTTTGGAGAAGAGTAGTAGGTCCTCGCCAGTGAAGCTCGACCCTGAGACACTTTACCCTGACTTGATGATTCGTGTCGCGTACACAGTGCGATACAAGTCTCACTGTGGGTATTGCTCCGATCACAATGATAGTGATGTCCGCACCAGGACTTTCACCAAGACGATTGCTTTGCCACTTTTCAAGAAGTTCAAGAGCAAGGATTTTGATCCCAACACCAATGAGGTTTGCAACCGTGTGTTGCTGAATGCGTGCTACAGGCCAAAGTATTACTACAACTGTCATTGCAGTGATGGTGATTCCTCATTTGGAATCGAGTCGGCAACCATTTTCAAGAAGACAGATGCTATCAGTCTCGATGACTAATCTTATGCTATTTCCGAAAAACAACTGACAATTTAGTTTGGTTTAACGCCTAGTATGGTATTTAAGACCATACTAACCTCTACTTGACGGTATATTGTTCCAATACATTTTTGAGTTTTCTTTTTGTTGTTGCTATTTTTTTTTACTCAGTTATATTACTTAGCTAATAAAAACCAAATGAAACCAGAACCAAATAAAAAACTTAAATATCTAGGAATTAATCAATGGGTTTGATGAGTAGTCGGGTCATTAATACTAATTTGTTCTTGTGATAGTGCTCTAAAATTCTTAAAGAACTCAGTAATTTCCTCCAGCGAATGATTGCTTTCAAATAGCTTGAGTAATTCTAAGTCGTTACCTAGTACTGCACTAACACCTTTAATCCCAATATTATAACCTTTACGAGTGCTTGCCCTAGTATCCCAATAAATTTGCCGGGATAGTTCACTATCAGATAGTCTCTGTTGCCCGGTAAGCCGGTAATATTCATCCCACGAATTCATCCCGTAAATTTGTTTCATAACTTGTTGGAATTCCCCTTTTAACTCCTCACTAGGGTATCCATAAGTAATATCTAATTCTGTAATGAAGCCTGGCTGCTTGACTAGTTCGGTGAAATATTTGTTGAATACCTGGAGCCGTTTGCCAACCAAAGTTGCATCTAGGACCTTAGGAATCTCTGGTAATATATCCGTCCAATATCCAGCAGTGATAATTTCAGGGCACGCACGCAGAATCCAAAGAATATTCCGGTCACGGGATTCTTCAATATATGCATCCCGAATAGTCAACCAGTTGAATTCCACATGCGCTATACAAATCATCATTAGCAATTTACCGAGATTAGGTGTCACACGCTTATGCCGGGATTGAGTTTTGTTTTGAAAATCAGTTAGAACTCTTGTTGCCTGCCTGCGGATTTCTGGGTCTGCTTCTGCTAAATAATACCAAGTCCGATATAGCTGGGTAAAACCCTCTAGGGCTTTCATTGAAATATGTGTCTCGCCACGCATCATTTCAACGATTAGGCTATTCAACAATGTAGAAAATATTTCATTAATGACTACGGCTGGTGGCTGTGTAATTTTTCCTGGTTTATCGGCTAATCTACGATTAAAATAGATTGCAGCCACCGATTTCAGCAAGCATTCCCTGGCACGAGTGAAGTGTGTTGGTGTTATATACAAAGGTAGGAAAAACCCAAATTTTATATTCCATACTGACTTGTTAATCTCGAGGTCTTTGTATGCAGTGAATGAAATAATATCTAGGGTTGAACTGATTTCTTTGATACATGTGGATTCAGGGCCACGTTCTTTAAAGGTGGTTATTATAATTGGGTATCCTAGAACATCTTCCATTGGCGTAGCACCAGTAGTCCAGCATTTTAACCATGTTAGTTCGCGATACTCTGGTGTTTGTAACATTCTGGCAAATTGTTGGCTGGCTGATGCAAGTAGTAATCGGCTATCTGTAGGTAGCGCATCTAGGACTGCCCTTAGTACCGTCTCAGATAATTCTAATGGTTTGTAATTATACTGTGTTAATCCGTCGGGTATTAATCCGTCGGGTATTAATCCGTCGGGTATTAATCCGTCGGGTATTAATCCGTCGGGTATTAATCCGTCGGGTATTAATCCGTCAGGTATTGTCCGCATCTGTCTACCGCGATAGTCATATCCCCATCCTTTGAGTTGGTCTAGGATTTCATCAGAATAGCGAGTAAGCCAAAGTTTGTAAAGGTGTCGCAAGTTTTCAAGGCTTTCGGGGCGACGGATTTTAGAAAGATGAAACACTCCTGGATGCAAAAAAGATTTGCAATAAGTCATCAGATTTTCGGTGTCTGTAAATGGTACATCGAACTCAGAATCTTTATCTAATTTTGGGGCACCATTAGGCCAACAGGTTTTACACGAATAAGGACATCCGCTACTATTTTTTGTCGTTCGTTGTTGTTTACAAATACCGATCATCCTAGATATTTCTTGGTTGATATCTGGTTGAATATCAAGTAATTCCCAAAGCTCATCCATTGCTTTGCCCCATTTACTTAAAATATACCTATTAGGAGTTAATATTGATTGTGCTAGTAAGTCTGTTAACTTTTGCAATAATTCTTTGGCACGAGTACGTTTAACATCAGTAATTTCAGGTGGTTGATAGGCGCATTTAGTTATTCTGAATGGTAACTCTGTTTCATCTCGTGTTATATGTTTAAATCCAATCAAGTCAAACCAATACGCCGATTTATTAGGGAATATATTACGATATATAACCATGAAATCATTCAAGAACCTAGCACCATCTAGGATGAAATATTTTGCCAGCTTCTGGACCAGGTCAGGTGTTGTAAGGAATAAATCACTGCTAGGATAACAAAACCCGAAAACATGGTAATTTGTTGTTTGATATGTCAATTCCAATGTGGTTTTAGGAATAACCGTCACAATTGGCTCATTCTCTTTATGACGGCGATTCAATTTATTTTGATTAAAATATATTGCAGCTAGAACTGGATATTCCGCAGGTAGTTGTATGAAATCTACAGTCGGATTATCCACTGTTGTTGGCAGATGTGTAAGTCTTGCCAGATAATCAGCAGTCATATTTGTAATTAATGATTTTATATTCTCATTAAGCAATTGTGCATATTTCCGTATTAATGATGGTGCAATATTGCCTGAATGGAGACTAGTTATTATTGATTTACTCATTGTCACCGCGTCTGGTATTTCTTGCCAATTTATAGTATTAGGTTTGATTTGAAGTTTTATTAGTCCTAGAGGTACCCGCAAGTTCAAATCATCCAATTCTTTGTAGGATGATGGTACGACAACAGGTGTAGGATTCCGATAGGTGTGGCCGCATCCATCACATTTGAAATTACGGCATTCACGCCATGCATTGCTTATATTTTTGCGAATTTCGTCGTGGTGATATTTACCATCACCTAACTCGGGTGGTTTCTGATAAAGTGTTAATTTCATCTCTCCATCATAATTCTCTATCCGTTCTTCAAATAGAAAAGTATATAATTGTAGCAATAGTGTTTCTACCGAATACGCACTAGACCACCCGCGATATTCATTTTGACCTTTATCCTGTTGCCAGAAGAAATTATTAATTACATCCATACAAAGGAAATATGCGTACTGGCGACCTTCATGATAGCGATTGGGAATGATATTACTATGTGCAAACCCTGTTTTGAGTTCAATACTAGGCGGGTGTTTAGGGTAGTCTTCGGGAAAATAAAAGATGAAATGGAAGACGCATCCCGAATAGTAAGGGTGTTCTTCAGGGGGTGCTAGGTTCCCATGCCATTCAAATATATTAGATTCTAATGGCTGGATATTGATATGTCGTTTTATAACAGATGGAGTCAGTGTATAATCCCGCCATTCTGCCATGAGCCGTTTAGTGGCAAATGATTTAATTATGTTATTTGGTGTAGCAGCCATACTGATATGGTAATAATGTGGGTAGATGTGGGTATATTTGGGTTATAAAATACCTGTTATTAATTATTTCAATATGTATTGGTATATGATAGATTTACTAGGTAATATTTAAACTATTATTTTTGGATTTTGGTTTTTGGTTTTTTGGATTTTGGTTTTGGATTTTAGTTTTGGATTTTGGTTTTGGATTTTAGTTTTGGATTTTGGTTTTGGGTTTTTTTGGATTTTCGTTTTATGGTTAATCAGACTTGGCATATAAAAAAACACTTATTATTATAAATAGTAATGCCTAAGAAAACAGTTACGCAAAAACATGGCAAACATCCACATAAATCAAATTCTATAACTAGTAAGAAAATACGTGGCGGAACGGTGATAGGTGTAGGTACTTTTGGGGCTATAATGGGTAATCCTATGGTTCCATATATTGGACCCAAGATAAAGTTTGTGTCACGCTCAAGTTTAAAAAACAAATCTAGCAAAACTCATAACAAATCAAAACCGCAAAATGCAACTGGAAAACTTAGACAATGGAATTACGTTTCCAAATTATTCTTTGAAGAGGAAAATATTGCAGACGTACACAAAACAATTGAAATACTCAAAAAAATAGGTGGTAATGGATTCAAGAAAATATTTGATCGATATATGGTGTTACCAGTAAACATTCCACTGATAGGATATGAAGTCCAGATAGATCGCGATAAATATTTGAGTCCAGAATTTCAATCAGATGAATACTGGTCAAATCCTGCGAAAACATTGGTAGATACTTATAGCCGTGCAAAATTAAAAGGTAACACAAAAGAAGTAATTTATCCAAAAGCATTATATGATATGATGAGTATAAAGTTAGAAACATTCACAGATTTCGATGCATTCTTACGCAATTTCCGGAATATAGTTGCGGGCATTCAAGTATTACATAAGCATGGTGTAGTTCATCATGATTTGAAACCAGGTAATATCCTAGTGCTAGGCAATAAAACTGATAGTCGCAAACAGCATTATAAGATTTCTGACTTAGATTCCATGGAATTTTGCAATAATTTCACGGATGAATTAGAAGCGCAAGCAAGCCGATTACTCAAAAATTGGGGATATGATTATTTTCCATCATGTATCACTTTACTTGCTTCGACGATAAGCGCAAAATCGTCAGGAACTGGTAACTCGCAAATTGACAGTACAATTGCAAAAATAAAAATAAGTGACGGCATGAAACCCGATGAATCAAACTACTACGAAAAAACATTCAATCAAGGTACAAGTGAACGTATCCAACAAGATGCATTATTATTCATGCAACAACTGCAACGTGTATTACCAAAAATGGCTTCTAACATACGTGATAGATTATTAGAAATAAATCGTAATAAATTCGGTACTATTGACTTGAATGATAATGATTTATCTGATGGCAGTGTCGGTTTTAACTCCCAAAAATATCAAGTTTTGGTTGATATAAATTCTAAAATAGCGAGTATTTTAAATTTAAATCGCGAATTAAGTTTAGATGATAAGCATACCATATTAGTGAAATATGTCGATATTTATTCACTCGGTCAAAGTTTATTGGATATGACAAAAAAATATATCACTACTACATCTGAAGTATTTAGTGATGGAATGTATCGCAAGATCAGTGATATTTTTGATTTTGCATTAGATTTGCTTACATATGCATATTTTGAAGCAGGACTATATAATAATGATATACTTAGTTTATATGATGAACGAATATTAAATAAATCGTCTGCCTCAAAATCATCCGGTCGTCGCAAACTCAGCAGTAATTCTAGTGTAAAACTTGATGCAATTTTTCAATAGGTTTTAGAAAGATATTCTATTTTTTTGTATTTTCTGTTTTGTATTTGTTTAATTTTTATATTTGTTAATTGGTAAAATACACCAAATAATAATTAATAATGCCACTGTTACCTAGTAATAGAAAAACTCGTTTATTGGCATTACCAATCAATCTTGTGGAATTACTTGCAAAAAAATATAAACGAAAACATGTGTCAAATTCGGAAAATGGTAGTCGTACAATCAAACGCCATAAGTCACACAAGTCACGCAAGTCACACAAGTCACACATGTCTCCCATGTCACGCAATTCACGCAATTCACGCAATTCACGCAATTCACGCAAGTCAAGTAGTAACAGTGTAACCATAAAAGCTAGAAATTCTAAAAGTGGTGTGCGAGACCAAACTAGTGTTGGATTATTTGGCGGCAAAATATTAGGTGAAGGTGGTGTTAGTATTATTTTGTCTGACCCACGGTTACCTTCAATAGGAGAGTCAGCAAAATTTAAGTTTACCGATTTCCATAAAAATACTTTGGAAAAACAAGTATCAAGATTACGTAAACCAGTTGGTCCAAATCCAAATATAGAGCAATACAAAAAAGAAGCTATGTATCCTTTTGAATTATTAAAATCAGCGGCCCTACTTGATGAGTCAAAAACGTTAGGCGATGTTGATTTTATGATGAATAATTTCGGGTTGCCAAGTTATTTTAGAGAATTTGTACTAACAGATAGACCTCTTTTAGAAAAAATAGACAAGGAATATATAAAATCTAATGAAGGGCGGGAATATTACCCAAATCCTACATATTTTACAAATGATACAGTGAATATGTATGACCCAATAATTAATGGCGAATACCCGTATCATATGATTTTTGATAAAGCACTAGGTGATCTTGTAAATAGTAATAAATTAAATATTGGAAGCATCGGTACTCTTCTCAATTATTATAAAGAATTAGGTGAAAGTATTATCCCGGGGATAAATTTTTTACATCATATTGGTTTAGCACATTTTGATATAAAAGTTTCTAATATTTTTGTTTATAAGACTGCAGGTAAAATAAAGTTCAAATTAGCTGATTTTGATTTATTGTCAAGAATACAAGATAGAGTAAATAATCCCGAATCTTACCCTACAAGTGAAATGAGAGCAGATGACTATATATATTATCCATCAGTTGTGGATACATATGTATATCGAAAAAAAATTCTTAAGCTAGCACATACATATTATTTAAGGAAAAAAACATTTTTAGCTACCAAGCAAGAGAAAGAACAACATGCAACAATGGAAGAAAACACAAAAATGTCAGTAAAACCATTTAATTTAAAAAAACCAATTTATGCTGCAAATAATTTAGAATCTGGGCTTATAAATACAGTAACACATGACATAGAACAAGATTTAAAATCTGATGTAGATAAATTTAATTTATTATCATATAAATTTTATATAAAATATATGAAAACATTGGGTAAAACACTGTCAAAACAGATTAGCATCAAACAGTATTATAATTTGGAAAATAAAATTAAATCATTATGTATGGAACACAAGCTTGAAACGATGCCATTACAAAGTATATTACATGAACTAGCTGAAATTAAACATGGAGTACTAACTAAAGAAGAATATGAAACAGATTTTATAAGTACTGAGACATATTATGATACTATTGAGGAAAATGCTACTAAAATATATAAGTATTTTGCACCATCAAATAATTTAGATGAGCTTGGGTTCTATTCATTCATAGCCAAATTCACAGATATATATTCATTTTGTCTAGTTTTGTTAGACTTAATAAATAGTTATGTAGATTATCTAATAGCGACAAATAATCCATTTAGCGTGCAAAGTGATGTGGATAACATAGTATATATTTTGCAATTTATTAAAACATATCAATCAGTTGATGCATACCTAGCACCTGGTAAGAATGTAGAACTAAGACCTGTTGAACCAATAGACATTCTTAAAGAAGCATACGCCAAATTTATAAAAGATTTGGAAATAAAGATACCATAAAAATTGGTGCTTATAACCAGTGTTTAGTTAATACCGCCTAGTATGGTATTTAAGACCATACTAACCTATACTAGTCAAGTACATTATTTAAGGCCACCCGAATAGGGTGGTTATGGTCGGTGGCGAAACCACCTTGTCTTAAATTAGGTACTTGACGGTACCGCACATGTTTAAATGCATATTATTATGTTTTTTTTAATTTAAAGATTTTACCTGCCATTAGCAACTAATAAATTTCATATATTCCAACAAAAACTACACACGAATCTAAAAATAATTAATAATGCCAATTGATAATACACCCGAAGATGCTAAAAAACAAATGGGACCCGTTATCGGTATTGATTTGGGTACTACTTACAGTGCAGTCGGAATTTATCGTGATGGTAATGTTGAAATAATTGCCAATACTCAAGGTAATCGTACTACTCCTAGCTATGTCGCTTTCACAGAAGTCGAGCGCTTAATTGGTGAATCAGCCAAGAATCAAGCGGGTGCCAATCCTGAAAATACCGTTTATGACGTAAAGCGTATGATGGGTCGCAATTTTGGGGAACCTGCAGTTACTGAAGCTATGGGTCATGTTCCCTTTAAAGTATCGCGTTCGTCGGCGGGTAAATGCCAGATTGAAGTAGATTATAAAGGCGAACACAAGACTTTCCTACCTGAAGAATTGAGTGCTATGATTCTTGGTGAAATGAAAGCGATTGCCGAAGCATATCTAGGACAACCAGTGAATAATGCCGTTATCACTGTACCTGCATATTTTAATGATAGCCAACGCCAGGCAACTAAAGACGCCGGTGTGATTGCTGGTCTTAATGTCCTGCGTATTATCAATGAACCGACCGCCGCTGCGATTGCTTATGGTATGGATAAAGTTGGTGCGGCCGGGCAAAATGTCCTAGTTGTAGATATCGGAGGTAAACAGCTGCTTCCTGTGGTGCGAGTCCACTAATTATCCTCTTCGCGAAAATATCGCAAACAGAATAATTAAATCTGGTTAATTGCTGGAAACTCCTAAAGCTCTACCTACCTAGATTTGCTACATTTGGCTAATCATGGGTTGATAAAGGAAAGAGATGGTCTAACAAGACCGTGACAATGGACAATCAGCAGCCAAGTTTTATGTGTGAATGGCACATAACAAAGGTTCAACGACTAGGTAATTAAATATTACCCACGAATGCCAGAGTTTAATAATACTAATTATCAATCATCAATGATACAATCATCAATCACCAATGATACAATGATACAATGATACAATGATACAATGATACAATGATACAATCACCAATGATACAATGATACAATCATCACCAACTTAAAAGCAAGTTCATATATCAGGTGTAGCAAATACAACTAATTCACAAGTATATTATTTATTACGTAGCGACGGGAAATGGAAGGGTTGACAGCAAGGCAAAATATAGTTAGTAAAATAACAGCAGTCTATGATACTAAAATAGGAACGCAAATCCCAATTAGCACAATAACAGTGGAGTTCGGGCATAATAAGTATTCGGCTAAAAAATTGGCTGTTTGGCGAGTTATAATTAATGGACGCAGACTAGGTAGGAAAGACGCACTAAAATTTGATTATAATTGTCCTACATGTAGTAGCAAACAACAATTGATTCCAATTAGTCTAATGCGGAAAATTAATAAATGTTCTCTGGAGTGTGTGCAATGTGCTAATTTAAATGAAGGCAAGCGTCAAGCACATTCTGATAATTTTCCTAGTTATGCTGATAGGACGGCTAACGCGCCACAGAAACCAATAACCTATATTGAAAAACGGGATGCCAGCCTAGAGAAATTCAGACAAATGGATGACGAATATAAATCAAAATATTTCGCATTCCACCTAACTCAAGAAGATTACGCTAGATTATTGCCGAAGATTCAAAGTTTTCAAAATGGTAAGATTTCTGATTTTGCGAATATCGAATATTGGCCTGTATATAATAGTCTTAATCAAATGAATTTCACACATATTATGTATAACCGCAAAACCCAAACAGTTTTTAAACCACATCAGCCAATCTTGAAATGTGATAATTGCCAAAGCACATGGCGTGCGAAGTCATTAGAAGTTTATAAGAACCATATGTTAATTAATTGCCGGACTTGCTCCCTAACAAATACGATATTTAAGGTCCGACCTACGACTAATAATCTAAATGAATTGATAACTTATCAATCCAAATTAGAATTGAAGTTTATAAAATGGTGTGATACAAATGGAATAACTGCTAGGAACGGTCCTATCCTACCATATAAATTCAACGGGAAACAGACATCATATCGTGTTGATTTCTTGGTAGGGCGCATACTAGTTGAAATAAAGGACAATCACATATGGCATAAAAATCAAATTGTGTCTGGCAAATGGCAAGCTAAAGAATCTATAGCTAGGTCTGAAGTGGCTCTAGGACACTATGATGATTTTATGCTTATCGATCCCAAAAATTGGATTGCAAGTTTGAAAATACTTAACACAAAATTGATACCACAAACTGATGATACAAACCTAACATCACAAATTCATGATAAATAATGATAAAGAATGATGATAAAGAATGATGATAAAGAATGATGATAAAACAATAATTAGTAAAATTAAATAAGATATAGTCTGATCTCATATGAAAGTATGAGAAATAATAGTTAAATGCTATTATAATAACAAAATCTGCAAAGGGCACCGCAGATTATTCAATTCTAAACCTAGAAGATGGTTTATTCGAAGTGAAGGCAACCACCGGGCTCCCATTCATGGGCGGTGAAGACTTCGATAATCGCCTAGTAAATTATTTCGCCGGAGAATTTAAAAGACTACATAAAAAAGATATCTCCGAAAACAAACGGGCACTACGCCGGCTTAAAACCCAATGCGAACGTGTGAAACGCACTCTTAGTAGCGCAACTAGTGCGACTCTGGAAATCGATAGTTTGGTAGACGGGCAAGATTTCTATTGCCAAATTACACGTGCCAAATTCGAACAACTTTGTGATGACCTATTTCGTAAATGCATGGAACCGATTGACCGTGTTATTACGGACAGCAAAGTTGATAAAGGTGAAATCAACGAAATTATCCTAGTTGGTGGTAGCACCCGTATCCCCCGGCTCCAGAAACTCATCAGTGACTATTTTAATGGCAAGGAGCTTAACAAGTCTATCAATCCTGATGAAGCCGTTGCTTATGGTGCTGCAGTTCAGGCAGCAATTCTGGGCGGACATGGTGATAAGAAGACCGACCAACTTTTACTCCTAGATGTCACACCTCTGAGTCTAGGTCTCGAAACTGCCGGTGGTGTGATGACTGTTCTGATTCCCCGTAACTCTACTATCCCAGTTAAGCAAACACAGACATTTAGTACTTATGAAGATAACCAACCCGGTGTTACTATCCAAGTATTTGAAGGTGAGCGCGGTTTTACACGTGATAATAACAAACTCGGCCAATTTGAACTTTCCGGAATTCCACCAGCACCCCGCGGTACTCCCAAGATTGAGGTTACATTTGATATCGATGCAAACGGTATTCTCTCTGTTAGTGCAGTGGAGACTGGTACTGGCAAGAAACAGAACATCCGGATTACTAATGACAAAGGCCGTTTGAGTAAGGAACAAATCGAAAAACTAGTTAAGGATGCAGAACAGTATAAGGCAGAAGATGATGCCGAAAAGGAACGAGTCTCTGATTTCAACTCACTGGAGTCATATTGCTACCAAATTCAACAAGTGCTAGGTGAAGATGCGACTAAAGAGAAAGTCGGCGCTGATGAGTGTGCTAAATGCCTAGAAGTGGTTGAGACCATTATCAAGGAACTTTCGGGGTCTAGGACTGCCAGTAAGCAAACCATTGCAACATGGCGTAAAGAAGTAGAAGCCGCATATAACCCATTAGCTAAGAAGATGTATGGTGGAGATGGTAATGGTATGCCTGGTGATGGTGGGATGCCCGGAGGTATGCCCGGAGGTATGCCACCTGGATTTGACCCGAATAGCCTAACTCCCGAACAGATGAAACAAATGGAGGAAATGATGAAGGGTATGGGAGGTATGGGTGGCAAACCAAGTGCATCTGATTTAGATTAGTTGTGTACCGTCTAGTATGGTATTTAAGACCATACTAAACTTTAATAGTCAAGTACATTATTTAAGGCCACCAGAATAGGGTGGTCCTGGTCGGTGGCTTAGCCACCTTGTCTTAAATTAGGTACTTGACGGTACCGTGGGGTTCCGATTATGGGCTAAATGTCGGCATTATTATTTTTGTTTTTGTTTTGTTAATTTTACGGTACAGTTCACATTGAATTACCGTAGGCACTCTATTATAAGCCCACCAAGCCTCTAGCGAGGCTATGGACTTTTGAGTGACAGGACCTGGTGTCTCACTTGAATTGGAGCCCACCAGGGGTGGGCTTATAATTCAATGTGGACGGTATAAGTATTAGTCCGTTAGTCAATTATTCCGTAAATCTATTATTAAAATTGATTTTCCAAACCAATATTATGGTTTATTAACACAATTTCAAATTTGAGAAACTATGCCACAACTACACATCTACCGTTACAGGTATGTTCTCACTAATTCATCAGGTGAAAACCAAACTATGTTGTCGCCTATATTTACTAATCCTTATAAAATGTCTATGGCTCTATTGCAATCTTATAGATTCCTAGAGAAACGACTTATTGGTGACCTAGCACTGGTCCGGCGGAAGACTACTGAGTTTTTACCTGACCTGCTTAAATTCCGAGTAGTGATAGATAATGCTCGCGAATTAATCAATAAGATTTGCACTGAACCTGTTTTTCCCGGTCAAATAACTGAAAGTTTCCCATTACTTGAATTCACACCTGGATCCGGATCTGTTCCACTCCGGGCAGCTTGTATGGAGGTCATGGTTAAGCACGCTCCTGACTATTCGCATAAATGTCTAGTCACCGGAATTACCCCAGCTATCCAGCAAACTCATTTCACACCAGTTGAATATAAGTTTATTAATCGGTATGTGCGGACCATGCCTCAATTTCCAGATTCCTAGACTAATTGTTTTGTTGATGTACTAGGTGTAGCGTTTGGTTCATCTGCATACAAATCCAATTGTAGTAATATTAGGATGACATATGCGGGTATACTCCTAATGAATAGAGGCCAATTAAGAATAAGCGATAATCCCATATTCATACCAATTATTACCCAGCCAGTTATTTTCATTGCATTTAAACTTTTAGGATTTTCTTTTAGTTTATGAGAGGTTAAGTATATTATGTTTAATGCGATTACTGAACTCCATACTCCTAGACGTCCAATTTGGCAAACACCCGCACACGAGAGGAATTCTTGTATAGTAATTACGTCCACTGACACATAATGTGCTAATGCTGGATTTTCCGGGTTTATTTTTTGCAATTGTCGTTTTTTATACTTACAAGGCCATTGTCTACCCCATGTATTAATTTTAGGGTTAAATGGATTAGGTACCAATGGCTTATTATTTGATGTATCAAATACTATCCCGTGATGCGACCACAGTAATCATATATCTAGGATGATAATTAGTATTATTTTGACATAATACGGTAGTTTAATTCCCTTGACTTTCATTTATTATATTATCTCTTTTTTTTCAAGTGTCTACGGTAATTAATCATACCTATGAAAATCACATGCAATAACACTTTTGTTTCCATCTTTCACCCATTGCCACAGCATTTCAACATTGTTTCCTAATTTTTTTCCTAATTTTTTAGAAACCATTGCCATCTTTTTGGCAGTATACTCATCATTAACATACATTGTAAATAATAACATTTATATAACACATAGAATAAAAAGTAGAGAAAATCGCTTGTTTTTGGTATATTGCATTTGTATATGGGAGTATTAGCTGTTCTAAAGCCCGCTTATAATAGTATCCAAATCGGGGATATTATTACTGGGTCTACTGCCACCCATCCCACCACCCATCATAGATGATGCATCAAATAGGGGCGGACCATCATCGCGTTGTGTTGACTTAGTACCACCACCACCAAACAGATTACCTAGACCACTCATGAAACCACCGAAACCAGGCGCTTGCTTCTTCATCGTCGCTTGTTGTGCGGCCTGGAATCGGGCCATCAATTCGGGGTCAGACTTGAGGATTTCATCAGCATTAGGAAGATTGGAACCACGCATCATAGCCATACTCATATGATGTGTCAACGCACTACCACCCACCATGAATATTAGTCGGAGTTCAGGTGCCATTGACCCCGACCCTTGATATTTCTCATATAGTTCTTCAAAGATATCGTCATATTTGTTAATATCTTCATGCACTGCCGAACTCCACCCATCCAGTTTAAAGTCAAATGGGTCATACCTGGTATTCAAGAATTCAATGCCGCTAATGGCGCTAATCAACCATTGGCGTTGCATATGGACGCTGTTATCCATCTTGCGTTGATATACTAGGCGTTCATATTCATGGTGCATCTCATCATAGTCACTAGACATACTAAACATTTTGGGTACTTTCACACCTTTGTCGCGGAGACGTTCGAACTTGCAAATCAAGTCAAATTTGGCTTTCTGGATTTCTTCATATGTCATATTGATGCTATCACCTGCGCCACCCGGGTTATATGATGCTTGGGATGCCGCCGGAGCCGCTTGAGATGGGGGAGCAGAATATGTAGGTTGTTGAGTAACAGATGAGGGGAACCCACCTAGACCACCACCGCCTGAAGCGAAAGGAGGTAGACTAGGACCATTCATAGTTTTAGCACGATTAAAAGTGCTATTCAGACCGATTTCACTATCTGCAATTTCCTTATCTAGGTCAATGGCTGTGAGATTGGGTGCCGCCGGTGTTTGTGCGGGTTTCGCTCCGCCAAAAAGATTGCTAAAGAAACCTGGTTTTTCAGCAGGTGGTACCGATGACCTATTGCTACCTTGTGGTGTACTGAGTTCGGGTGATTTTCGTGCTTTGGTCTTATTAACTAACATGTCTAGGCCGAATTCAGTTGAATCTAGGTCATCTAGTACGCCTCCACTGCTATCATTGGATTTCCCAGCACCACCGAATGAAAACAGTCCACCAGTAGGTGTTGGAGGTGTGGGTGTACCAGCAGGGGATTTATTAACAAATATACTCGGCCCAGGTACTGTGGTTTTTTTGGACGCTGAACCCATATCTATTGTCTCTAAATCAAATGAGTCTAAATCAAATACATCTAAGTCAGCCATATTATTTTTCTTGTGCGGGTGTTTTACTTGGAAATTAAATTATTAACCGTAATCTTTTTGATATATCTAAACTTAAAAATTAAAGTTATTAACCGAATCCGAACCGTCTAATCACGTTGTGCTTATCCGAACCGTCTAATCACGTTGTGCTTATCCGAACCGTCTAATCACGTTGTGCTTATCCGAACCGTCTAATCACGTTGTGCTTATCCGAACCGTCTAATCACGTTGTGCTTATCCGAACCCGGGCCGTCTAATCCCCATCTGACAGACTACTATCACTTACTGTAGGGCTATCCAAATTAATTGATATCTTACCAGCCAATTGTGTTAGTATGTTATTTGCAACAGTAGATTTGGATACTGTTTTTATTTTTTTAGAATTAGTTGATGCAGACTGAGTAGTAGTAGCAGTGCTAGGACTATTAGACATATTGGATATATTAGTGCCTATATTAGTACCTATATTAGTTTCAGTATTAATTGCTAGTTTCGCTTTACCGCCACCGCGTTTAGGCAATAATTCAGTAAGCAAATCTTGGCGCTCATCTGGTATATTCGACCTAATATCAATTACTGTACCTGCTTTGGCAGCTTTAGCTCTAGTTTTAGCTTCACCGGCACGTAATTTAGTTAAGCCGGCACGCTCAAAGAAATGCAAGGTCATTAGCAAACTATCTGCCAAATCATCTTGTTTCTTTTTATCGGAAAATTTGATGGCTAGGTCTGCACATCCAGTTCCATGATCCAATAAATATTGACAAATATAAACAGCCATTTTCTTGTTCCTAGAGTAGCCGGATTTAACTTCTTTCACCCGGCGGAGAATATCAGTTGCTGCATCAGGAGGTAAAAGTTTGATTATATCCAATTTATTACTAGCACAGTAACAATGAATATCGCCAACTGTTTTAACCTTGTAAGCTGGCCGTTGAACCCCATGGATAACATAATATGAATATAGGAATGTCTGCATAGTTTTCATAGTGGGATTTTTCAAAACCGGTTGATTCTCGAGCAACACATCATCGGCAATCAGAATATCCGGGCGGGCATCTAATTCATCATACAGGGCTGCAGCAAGCATAGTTAAATCTAGGCTGGCAACTTTCCGGCTACGGATAATTTTTAATTGCTCGTTATCAGGTAAACCACAGCTAGGTATGTGTTTCCGGCAATAACCTATAAAGGTATTCCTAGCATTAAGAATCACCGCCCCAGTCTGACATCTTGTCTGGTTGCCATTGGCATGTTGCCCGGTAGCAGATTCATGATGCCAGCAACGGCAACTGGTTGGCAAGATTTCCACGGTTTCAAGTGGGTTAGCAGGTGCATTGGCCGTATAATGTGTATTACAATACCCAATACTAGGGTCACTAACAAGACAATGTGTGGCTGGCTTACAACATGATTGTATTGCGGCGCCACCAATCTGTGATGTGGCCTTTTTGCTCTTTGTAGTTTTGGGAGCACAGCACTTAACTACAGACCGTGATTCTAGGGTTACTTCCCCTTGTTCGTGAATGAATTGATTCACTTTGGGTACTACATTAATTATTTCCCACCCAGCAATATGATATGAATTCGGGCCAATAGTAATTATATTACTTGACATGTTAGCAGTTGAAGTACAAGCCGCAACTGGTTGCAATCTACAATATGACATATTTTTAATACCGATATCCCATCCAATTTTAATACCGCCGCCAAGTGTGGGGGTTATGTTATTCTCTGCCATGATTTGGGACTTTAATATGATATTATTAATTAATGATTTCAATTAACCGGATGATTGCCTAAATTAAAAATCTATGTGGCTAATAAATGACTGTTAATATTCAAGGTAAAACAGCTAATCAGGAATCCAATTTGGCTGTGATTCCCAAAATACAAGGAATTGATACACGTGCAAAATTAGTTAAATTACAACAATCCAAAATCAGGGATTATTATTCTAGAGTATTCAAAAATGAAGGCAAGAGCTTAGTTAGGCAAGGAATTACTATTCGGTCGTCGATTGGTTCAACATCTAAAACACTCAAAAAAATTGGGTTCAAAGTTCCGACAAAAAAACTAACATTGAAAGCAATTGCTTCAAAAGATACTTTAATAGAATAGAATAAATCAAATGAAACACCAGGTCCTAGGAACTCAAAACCCCACTCCTGTGGGCTTACCGCCTAGTACCGTCAAGTACCGTTAAGTACCTTATTTAAGACAAGGTGGCGAAGCCACCGACCAGGACCACCCTATTCGGGTGGCATTAAATAATGTACTTAACTAGTGGAGTTTAGTATGATCTTAAATACCATACTAGGCGGTATGGTAATATTTAATTATACACCATAGTGTAGACACTATAATTACACTAATTATACTAATTACCAAAGCCCAATAACAGCCATCTGATATTTTATGCCTTATAATATCGTCATCATCAGGTTGTAATAATATTGTTTCTTCATTTGACATACCGTTCACACTGAATTCTAAGCCCACCCCTGGTGGGCGGAGAACTGGTGTAATGTCGAGTACGTGCGGCGCCAGTCCACACTTGTCAGTGCCTAGAGATTGGGTCTTTAGCCCATTGTCTACGGTATCATATACAGAATTTGACATTTATATTTAGATAAAAATTGTTTTTTATGTTAATTAATCTTCCCATGATAATACACAGTTATCCGAATCTTATTGATATTTGTGAACTAGGCCATGGAATTATTACCCGATCATGATATAGAATGTTTTTGGCTCGCCTTCAAACAAAGTATGACAAATTTCTATGCATTAAAATCTTTACCACCTCGGGATATTGAAGCATGGTCTGCATCATTAAATGAGTTACAAGCTGCGGCGAAATATGAAAAGATAGAAAAACAAATTTATAATTATATTACACTTTACGGCCTAGACTTACTAAGGTCAGGGTCTAGGTATCATCTAAGTATCTTAATTAGTAATATCCGCAGATGGGATAAGATTGCAGCTAGCCATAAAATTCTTCAATCAGAACATGAAGACAATATAGTTACCATTCTACTAGACATTGCAGCTAATTTCATTAAGTCCGGTCAAGAGTTTGACGGTATTTTTAATGACATAGAACTCTATATGATTCATGAAGATTACACGCGGCTTATTGCTTATGCTATTAAGCACAATAAATCAGTTATCTTAGATCAGTTAATTAAATATAATTATTTGGCAGTAGGTACAGCATTAGATGAAGTAATTGGTAATGATTTTATGGAATTCTTAGTATCAAAAATTTCTGGGAAAAAATTATTGGAAAAAATAAATGCCACCTAGTATGGTATTTAAGACCACCCTATTTGGATGGTTTTGCATTTTAGTTTGTATGTTTTTTTGTACCGTAAAGTACATTATTTAAGACAAGGTGGCGAAACCACCTACCAGGACCACACTATTCGGGTGACCTTAAATAATGTACTTAACTAGTAGAGGTTAGCATGGTCTTAAATACCATAATAGGCGGTAATTCGTTTTAGGGTTTTAATTTGAGCTGAGGAGACGGCTAATATCAGCAGGGAGCGGTTCAACAATGGTTGAATAATATTGCTCGATTTGGCGAAGACGGCGTTCATCATCCTTAGTCATAAAGTTAATGGCAACACCTTTGCGACCATAGCGACCACTACGGCCAATACGATGCAGGTATGACTCCACTTTAATAGGGATATCATAGTTAATAACAACGCTGACTTGCTGAATATCAATACCACGGCTAAGTAAATCAGTGCTAACTAGTACACGGCTCTTACCACTTCGGAAATCAGCCATTGTCATCTCGCGCTCATTTGCAGGCATCTGTCCGTGAATATATGATACCGTGAAGTTATTATCCCGGAGCATGCGAGTAAGTGTTTCCACTGACCTCAAGCTATTGCAATAAATAATACTTTGATTGATAGTAAGTAGACTATATAGTTCGCATAGAGTATCAAATTTATACTTCTGTTCTTCGACGTTAATTAAGTATTGACTGATACCATCTAGCGTGAGCTCTTCCGTTTTAACTAGGACCTCAAGTGGTGTACGCATGAAATCTTTTGTAATTTCAAAGAACTCCTTACCCATAGTTGCACTAAATAGGCAAACTTGGATATCAGGGGGCATGCACTTGAAAATCTTAAACATTTGCTCTAGAAATCCAATACTTTCTTGTGATTGACCTTCCTGTCCTGGTGCCGGCTCACGTTTCTTACGTGAATACATATCTTGACTAGTCCCGAGAATTTCGTCTGCTTCATCTAGTACTATTAGGCGTATAGTATTTTGGTCAATAATATACTTACCTGTTTCACGGTCCCTGCGATGAAGCATATCTAGGACACGGCCAGGTGTTCCAATAATAACATGTGGTTTCCCGCCACGTGCACCACTAAGCTTCTCAATATTTTCTTGAGGAGGTACACCCTTCACACAGAGATTAAACCGAATGCCTGTGTATTTGGCAATCTGACGGAAAACAGTGTCAATTTGCAGAGCAAGTTCCATAGTATGCACGACAACTAGGGCTTGAATTGCATTCAGATTTTCATCAATCCGACCAAGAGTACCAATCGCAAATGCACCGGTTTTACCCATACCTGACTGCGCTTGTGCTATGACATCATGCCCGCTAAGTACAGGTCGAATAGCACGAGCTTGGATACTTGATGGTTTTTCAAAACCATAACTGTAAATACCACGGATGATATTTTCATGAATACCCAGTTCTTCAAAACTGTCGACCGGCTCCTTGATAAGCTGGCGATCCTCTGTACTTAGTTCCTTCGGCAATGGTTTTGGTGCAGGCGGGGTATCATCTTCTTGTGGCGGTGTCCGTTGTGTGGATTCGGTAGCTGATGAACTGCCACCATTTGAATAACCCGATTTGTACCCTCCGCTGCCACTATAGCCACCTGATTTACGATAACCACCACGACCATTACCTGCCGGATTCTCACCCCTCTTTACTGGCCTGAAAAAATCCCTACTTAGCATAGGTGTGCTATCCCCGGTCTGGGTTCTTGATTCATCACTAGTATTAGTAGTGTTATTAGTAATATTAGTGTTATTAGTATTATTATATGTAGACATTTGTATTGTGATTGTTGGTAGTATAAATTTAAAAAATTAAAGCCAGATATCCTCTAAGCTGGAAATTAGGTGAATTCCGCTGCAGGAGCATTTCATTCCATGGTGATTTTAGATGGCTTATTTGTTAGGATAGTGTCTTGCACTATTTGGCCTTTATCGAAATAAATCATCCGGGACATATGCTGTAATAAATCACGGTCATGGGTAATAACTATAAGTGTCCTAGACTTACTCATCCACTTAATTATATTCTCGACATTACGACGGCTTTTCTCATCTAGGGCGCTAGTAGGCTCATCAAGAATGATTACACTACTTGGGCGCAACATGCATCGCAATAACCATACAACTTGTCGCTGTCCGCCTGAGAGATTAGACCCTAGTTTTCCTACCGATTTATCCATCTTCTCTCTATATACTTCCTCCAAATCAGTTAATCCAGTCTCGTGCAAAAGTTTATATACATCGTCTTTAGTAACGCCATCTAGGCCATAATTTATATTTTCCCAAAGTGTGCGGTTAAATAGAATAGGATGTTGCGGGACATATATAATGTGTTTGCGCAAATCATCTAGATCAAGGTCCGCAACATCTACACCATTTATTAATATTTGCCCTGATTGATGTTTCTGTAAACGGACTAATAGTTTAGCAGCCGTTGATTTACCACTACCAATACTACCCATAATTGCGAGTGCCTGGCGATGAGGTATCTTCAAATTCAACCCATTATACACTGGTTTATCAGTATTTGGCGGAGTGAATGTAACATTGCGGAATTCGATATTAATCACTTCAGGATTGGGAATAATACGGGTAGATGATTTGGGACGCACTGGAAGACTATCAATAAATTGTGTTATATGATTCACCCTGGTATAAACATTCATAAACCCATGTGCATCTACATAAAAGGTAGATAGCGCACCAAAAATACTATAATTCAAAATGAATATACTAACTAACCCTTGTAGATTGAGTGATTTCTGTTGATATAAGTAATATGCAGTATAGTTCAATGCTAAGAATACAAAGACATAAATAATACTATAAAATATCCTGAATTTATTATTACAATTACCGGTTGTAATTTGTAATTCGGCAGTTGTCTTATTAAATTCTTCCACACGTTTTTTCTCGTCTGGTGATTTTTGGCATGTATAAATACTTAATAGGTTGGATAGAGTATCTTGAATTTGCTCGTGAACTGTATCAAATGCTTCCTCTGTATCCTTGATGTTAGTATTACATGATTGGAAATATATATATGACAAGGAATAGATTGCTACCACACTGCCTAAAAACACAGCAGCTAATATAGGGTGGTACGACCATAGGTATATTAAATTAGAAATTACCAGGAATGAATTTTGGAACACGAAATCCCTGATTTCTACAAAAATATTCTGAATTATACTCGGTGACCTAATAATTTTACTAATAATATGTCCTAGCTCTAACTCTTTGTATTCCTGGCTATATGAATCCAGAATTTTATTAAAAAAATACTGCCGGATATATGACTGGAACCTAGGCATGAGATATGTATTCAGATAACTGCTTGCTAGGTTGAATATTTGTATTATAATCCAGATACCCAATAAGATTAAGAAAAACCTTTTGCCTGAGACGAAATCACCCTCTTTTAATACATTGATAATCTTACCGTAATAATGCGGCATAGCTGTATTTTCCAATGGAATTGAGAGTAATACTATGAAATAAATAATATATAACTTCCAATTTGCTTTGATAAACCGCCAATATAATTCATAGAACATTTTCCGGGTGGTTGGGGTAAGTCAAAGTAATATTTTACCTTGTATCACGTGCTTTTTAATAGCCTATTAGATTTTAATACCTGAAAACTAAAAAGAATACCGCCTAGTATGGTATTTAAGACCATACTAACCTCTACTAGTTAAATACCTATTTGCAACCCGAATAGGGTGGTCATGGTCGGTGGCGAAGCCACCTTGGCGTAAATAATGTACTTGACAGTACTTAACGGTACCATAACGGTAGATTAACCATTAAGTGGATAGAATAATGTGCCACATTTGGTGGCTTGTTGTTGGTCGTACGTTCCGCACCATGCAAGAGGGGGACCATATACTGTGAGATTCTGTGGACGGCTAGCTAGGTCGTAACGGCAACCGGTCACGTCGAATCCATTAATTCTCCAGTCACCCGGGACTTGTTGTGTTAAAAAATCATATTGTTGGGGTGTAGCACATGCAGGTGCCTTTTGATTTGCGCCAGCTGCAAGGATTTTCTTCGTGTGATCGGCAAGAGCTTGCGTACTCATTTCTGACTGGGTTGTTAATGATGTTTCTGTTTTATTAGTAGCATCTACTTTATTTGTCGGTGTATGTGTAACAGTAGGGAGTGGTAGTGTGCTAGTAACCGTAGGTGATGTACTATTAGTAAATCCTTCCATAGTAATTGTAGGTACTTGGAGTGGGTCGAGCCGGATAGATGCTACTCTGGGGTTGCCAAATTCGGCTTGCCCTTTAATTGAATTTATAGATGCAAAAAATGTTTCCAATTTCTTTGTATTTGTCTCATCCATAAGGTATACTGCAAACATAAGGACTAAAAATGCAAATGCAACACCAACTTTAACATCTACAATTGATATAAGGACCACTAGGACAGCTATTAATCCCATATTTACTGGACTATCAAAGACCCTATGTAATTTGGTGAATTTAGGTAAATACATTGGTCCTAGTACAGCTAAGAGTACTAACCCGATTACTACTAATCCAGTTAGTATATTTTTAATTCGTTGGTTCTGCATATTTTTTTGAATTACCACGTTTTGTGTTTGCGGGTCGGTCTTTATGTTTTATTTATTGTATAGAATTTATCTGGGGTTGAAATAAAAAGCTTCCAAACTCAACCATGTTTTTAATCGAGATGGTAATGCACCGCGCACGCGAACTCCGCGAATTTATCTTATTACCGTGGGATGAAAAGAAAACACGCATAAAGGAATATTGGCACAAATATTGGCGAATGTATATTATTTTATTACTATTCGCACTAATTATCGCATTTATTAATGTTTATATCGAGTGGTTGTCAATGAATACATCTAACTATCCTAGAACTAGAATATCGCAGCAATCTGGTGGTGTCGGGTCAAAAGATAATATGCCAATTACTGATACGAGTTTTTCAAAGAAAGCCGAAATTAGAGATCGCCGGCTAACAAAGCAATCACAACAACCTACTACATCGATATCAGATACACTAAGTGGTGTCGGGAATACAATGTCATCTGCATTAGATGGTGGTGTTGGAAAAGCTCTATCAGTAATTGGCATATTTTTTTCTGCAATTATAGGACTATTTTTATTCTGTGCCGCACCAGTTGTTATATTTTATATGTGGATGAAAAAACTAATAATGCCATTGTTTCCATTAAGAGGTTAGACATACCGTTAAGTACCGTCAAGTACCTAATTTAAGACCACTCTATTCGGGTGGCAAATAGGTACTTGACTATTGGAGTTTAGTATGGTCTTAAATACCATACTAGGCGGTACCTTATTTAAGACAAGGTGGCGAAGCCACCGATCAGGACCACCCTATTCGGGTTGCAAATAGGTATTTAACTAGTAGAGGTTAGTATGGTCTTAAATACCATACTAGGCGGTAACACACATTAAAACCAAACAAAAAAAAAGTGG
>Ga0214923_10001647_pt1 | contig 31341 bp, 30 predicted proteins | sample LL1510_MetaG_FD_177993 | JGI IMG/M metagenome (GOLD analysis project Ga0214923, IMG submission 177993) | Freshwater microbial communities from Lake Lanier, Atlanta, Georgia, United States - LL-1510 | ecosystem: Environmental > Aquatic > Freshwater > Lake | place: USA: Georgia | collected...
CCGATCGAATTAAGTGACTTAAATACTTCTATTTATGAACGTTCTGTACCAGTGGATTACAAACATTCAAGTATTGATTTTCAACTTCAAGAAAAAGTCGCAAAAAATGCAAAAGAAAAGCAAAATGAAATGAAAGGTATAAATGAAATGAAAGGTATAAATGAAATGAAAGGTATAAATGAAAATGAAGAAATAAAGAAAATAGAAATTGGAAAAAAATCAGAAGAAGTTTTGAAAATGATGCAACAATTAAAAATCAATTATGAATTAGCGATTGAATATACCAAAAAATCAAAGGTTCAAAGAGGTGATGATGAATGGTATAAGCATTGTGGTATAATTATGAAAAAAATGACTATTGATTATCCAGACAGCAAAAAATATTTGATTGAATTTTTAGTCGACCATATGATGGATACATTGTTATACCACGAAAAAATAGCAATAATGAATTACTTATATTCATTGGAACAAATCGAAAAAGATTCATTGGAATGGTTTGCGAAAGATTATTTTGTTCGAAATAGTATTGTTACAAAAACAATCACAGCAATTATATTATATGATGTTACAAAACGAAAAATTATGATTTTAAATAGACAAAATAAATGGGTCGAAGCTCAACCCGAAGACGAGAGAGAATTAGCTGAATCGAGAGAAACCAAACAACATTTGAATATTGATAAAAGCACTTTTAACACAAATATCGGTTTTATAGGATATGAGAAAAATGAACGTTATTTAGTATTTAAAACAAAAGATATAACCGCCAAAAGAAATACAGGTGCACGTTGTGATGAAGCAGGAAAACAAAAAACAATTGAATTATTAAATACTATTATAGGTGAAGAAAAATATACAAAAGAAAATACCAAGTTAATCAAGGAAAAAGATGGAACAGTTGTTCAGCAGGCATCTAGTCAAACTGAATTATGTGTAATGCAGGAATTTTTATTACGTTATTTTAATAAAATTAAGAAAGATGATAAAATATGGTTTTTAAGTCCAGAAATGGCGATTTTTTTGAAACTTTAATTTTTTTTGAATATTTTTTTATAAAATATAAAATATAAAATATAAAATTGAAAATAATTAAAAGATTATATGAATATATCATATAATATGCAAAAACAAATACAAACACAAATGAAAAATAAAAAACGTGATTTTAAAGTTAAAGACATTTATTCGAGATGTTTAATCACACAAAATATTAGTTTACCGATTACAGCTGTTAATAAAAATATTCGAGATACAATTGAAAGCCATATTAATTATCAATTTGAAGGTAAATGTATCAATGAAGGATACGTTAAACCAGGATCATCCAAAATAATTACTTATTCTAGTGGTGTTATTGAAAGAGGAACGAATATTTTATTTGAAGTTGTGTTTGAATGTTTTGTATGTTTTCCAGTAGAAGGAACATTAATTTCATGTATTGCGAAAAATATAACCAAGGCTGGTATAAGAGCTGAAAGTGCGGATGAATCTCCTTCACCAATTGTTGTATTTGTTGCACGTGACCATAATTTTAACAATAGTTATTTTAGTTCTATACAAGAAGAAGATAAGTTTACTGCACGAATTATTGGACAACGTTTTGAATTAAATGATAAATATATTTCGATTATAGCGGAAATAGTAAAACCGAAAACAGAATTAGAACAAAAAAAACCAAAATTGTTTATTGAAGAGGAATAGTTTTATTATACATATAAAACAAAACGAATATAAACTTGAATATCAATATAAAAACATTTTTTTATTGATAATAATAATTAAAAATGGAAGTAGCTTTTTCGAATACAAATAATGATATTGTTGTTGAAGAAATAAATGTGAATAAGTTAAATTATATTCGCGAAAATATTGAAAATATGAATAAATTTAATCAAATAGAAGTATTGCGTTTATTAAGCAAACATAAAAACGTTATTTTCAATGAAAATAAATATGGTGTTCATATCAATTTAAGTGAATTAAATTCTGTAGTAATTAATGAATTGGAGTTATATATTAATTATGTGAATACACAAGAAGATGCATTGCATCAAATCGAAAAACAAAAAGAATCATTTAAAAATATATATTTCGCAAAAGATAATAAAGATAATGGTCTTAAATAATATAATATTTATATTAAATGTTATTTTTAAGTAAAAATAAAGAAATTTGTGATTATAATCATGTAATAAATGAATTACAAGATTATAGATTGGATACAATTAATTTAAATAAATCGATTTTTTATAAAAAGGATGAACAAAATACGAGTGATAACATATCAAAAAAATCAAATACAACTGATTCAAAAAATAATTTATTGAAAAAATCTTATGATAATAAAGAAAAAGACTCTAAAATATTTCCAAAACAAAAAGACAATTTATTTTGGTGTTTTTATATGATGGTTCATGGAGAAGAAAATTACGAAAAAATACAACCAATTAATTTAATTGTAGAGAAGAAGATCAAAATCGAATATATTGAAAAAATAAGACAAAACAAAATTATGTTAAAACAACATAAATATGCTACTTTGATACATATTGAGAATCTACTATTGAATGAGTCAAAAATAGACATTGAAACCTTTTTTTCTTTGTGTGTGATAGAAAACCTGAACATTTTTTATATTCATAAAAAAACATATTATGAAATGAGAACAAATGATGAAAACAAAACATTTATTTTACATCATTTAAATGTTCCATATCAAAAATATGGCTTTGAAGTTTATGAGCATATAAGTGGACTTGAAAACTATCGTAAGACTTTATTTCAGATTGAAAAGTTAGATAAACCTGTAAAAGCTATTGGAAGTTACAAAATAAAAGAGTTGCAGGATTTTTGTAGTAAATTAAGTATTGAAATTTTTCATACAGAAACAAATAAAGCAAAAAATAAAAAAGAATTATATGAAGCTTTAATCCAATATTTTTAAAAAAATTGAAGTATAATTTAAAAATATGTCTTTATAATATAAATAAATGAGTGAATCAAAAGAATTGAAATTGCGTCCTTTTACAAGTGATGCGAAAGAAAATATCGAATTAAATAAAATATATGATTCCTTAGATGAAAAAACCAGAAATGAAATAGATACATTAGAGAAACAAGAGTTCAAAGTAGAAATTTTGAAAAATCTTTCTAATAGCCTCATCATGGAACATTATAATAATTTAAAACCAATCCCCAAAAAAAAGTTGGATGAATTAAAAATTCGTGATCGTGTAATGATTTTAAAGCAATTGGTTGCGAAAGAAGAGAAAATGAAACAAAATATTATCAATATAAATAATGAAAATAACACTCCATTTCAAGATATTCCTGAATCTATTTTAGAACAAGAAGAATTGGAACCAGAACATAAAACAACTAATAATGATAAATCTTCACAACAACAAGCCTTTCAACGGTTGGTTCATACATTTTATAAGGCTAATCCTTACATTAGTTCTTCTTTAAAAAATGATGAATTAGAAGTTCGTTTTGGTACCCGAGGAATTAAATATTTGACTAAAAATGATTATGACGATGTAATTAAAAAACTTAAATCTCTTGGGTTCAAAACCATTGATGCGAACGGTGAGTATCGTTTAACCATTCAAAATGAATTTTTAGATAAAAATACCGGAAAATTCGTGATGGATCGTAATACAAGAACTGAAATTCATAGTTTAGCTGCGATACAAAATTATTGTAAGACAAACAATATCAATGATATTATAAAGTTGATGCCGAATGCAGTTAAATTTACGAAAAAAGAGTTGGTTTTAGACGAAAAGAAAAATAAAATTTATCCTGTTAATTTCGATGATTTCAATTTTCGTGTGTCTTATCAAATTGAAAATAAAAATCCAAAGGCAAAACAATTTATTATCCAAAATTGGTCAAAAACAAAAAAAACATTTCGTTATATTAATCGTGTAACCTTTGAACACCCTGATTATCCAATTTTAGTAGACTTGAGCATTGTGAAAAATTCAGAAAAAGATAAAAAATATTATAATTTGGAAGAATCATCACTCTTTTCAAAACCAGAAATATATGAAATTGAATTGGAAGTAGACAACAATAGAATTGGACCAGGAACCTCTTTTAACAATTACGAAATTATTCTGGATTCTATAAGAAAAGTCATCAAATTTGTTCTTTCCGGACTCCAAGGAACAAATTATCCGATTTCTTATCCTGAACAAAGACTAGTAATGGCTTCTTATATGAAATTACTTCACAAAGAAAAATACAATCCTGAAAAACCCGTTTATTCTAGTAATTTTATTGGCCCTTCTTCTTTCACACTCCAAATGGAAAACATTGAAGCAATCAATGAGAATTCAACTATTCCAAATATTCGAAAAGATTTTACAGTTACAGAAAAAGCGGATGGAGAGAGACACTTGCTTTATATTAACAGTGAAGGTCGTATTTATTTAATAAATACAAATATGAATGTTATATTTACAGGTGCAAAAACATTAAATCAAGAAATTATCAATACATTAATTGATGGAGAGCTTATTTATCACGATAAAAATGGCCAATTTATAAATTTATATGCAGCTTTTGATTTATATTATTTAAATTCACAGGATGTAAGACGATTTCCGTTTCTTGAAATAAATGAAAAATCCGGAAAGGAAAAAGATGTTCCGGAACATTTAAAAAAATTGGAAAAATCGCGATATTATTTACTAAAAAAAACAATACAATCTATTAAACCTGTTTCTGTAAATTCGGCAACCGCTTCATCAGAAGATAAATTGAAAAAGGTAAAAGATTCTATATCTCCAATTCGTATTAAATATAAAAATTTTTATCCAGAAAATATTGATAGTGGGAATATATTTAGTGCATGCAATGATATTATGATGAAAGTTCGTAATGAATTATTTGAATACAATACAGATGGGTTAATATTTACTCCGGCCTTTTTAGGGGTGGGTTCAGATAAAATAGGGGAAGCAGGACCATTAACGAAAATTACATGGAATTATTCATTTAAGTGGAAACCACCTCAATATAACACGATTGATTTCTTAGTGAGTACATTGAAAGCTACAAATGGTAGAGATATTATAAAACCTATTTTTGAAGAAGGAACCAATGTTCATACAGACAATCAATTAACAGAATATAAAACGATTCAATTGAAATGTACTTATAGTGAAAAGAAACACGGTGCGATTTATTTGAATCCATGTCAAGATATTATCGACGATGTATTACCTGAATTTAAGATTGTAAATTATGAAGATAAAAATACAAATGATGCACAACCAATGCAATTTTATCCGGTTAAACCTTACGACCCAACTGCTGGAATATGTAATATTATGTTGAGAAAAGATGATAATAATACGAAACAAATGTTTACAGAAGAAAACGAAGTATTTGATGATAATACAATTGTTGAATTTAGTTATGATTTTACAAAAGAAGCTGGTTGGAGATGGGTACCTTTACGTGTTCGTTATGATAAAACAGCCGAAATGCGTCAAGGCATGAAGAATTTCGGAAATGCGTATCATGTTGCGAATAGCAATTGGAAATCGATTCATAATCCAATTACAGAAGAAATGATTGTTTCAGGTCTAAATATTCCTGAAATGACGGTTGATGATGATATTTATTACAATACTACATCGGGTAATTTTAAAACACAAGCAATGAAAGATTTTCATAATTTGTATGTTAAAAGATTATTGATTAAGAATGTTTCAAAAAAAGGCGAAACTTTAATTGATTATGCTTGTGGAAAAGCCGGAGATTTACCGAAATGGATCAATGCGCAATTATCTTTTGTTTTCGGTGTTGATATATCCAAAGACAATCTAGAAAATCGTTTAGATGGTGCATGTGTTCGCTATTTGGAATCTAGAAAAAGAAACAAGAATATGCCTTATGCTTTGTTTGTAAATGGTAATAGCGCATTTAATATTCGTTCAGGTGCAGCCATGTTAAATGATAAAGCGAAACAAATTACAAGAGCTGTATTTGGTTCTGGACCAAAAGAAGCGGACAAAATTGGAAAAGGAGTCGCGAGACAATACGGCGTTGGTCAAGAAGGTTTTAATGTATCGTCGTGTCAATTTGCGATTCATTATTTCTTTGAAAACCCAGATACATTACAAGGTTTTATGAGAAATTTATCTGAATGTACAAAAACAGGCGGTTATTTTATCGGAAGTACTTATGATGGTATGACTATATTTAAATTATTAAAGAATAAGCAACCTGGTGAAAGTATTCAAATAATAGATAATGATAAAAAAATCTGGGAAGTAATTAAAGGATATAACTCAACAGAATTTGAAAATAATTCAAGCTCTATTGGGTATCGTATTGATGTATTTCAAGAATCCATTAATCAAGTCATTTCGGAATATTTAGTTAATTTTGATTATATGGAGAGAGTGATGGAAGATTATGGATTTAAATTAATTGATCGTAATGAAGCCAAGGAATTAGGATTTCCAGAAGGAAGTGGTTTATTTCAAGAATTATATTTGAATATGTTACAAGAAATCAAACGTAATGATAAAAAGAAGAAGGATTATGGAACCGCTCCGAATATGAGTGTTTTCGAAAAGAAAATATCCTTTTTAAATCGTTATTTTGTATTTAAAAAGATAAGAGATGTAAATACAGAAAAGATTCAATTAGAATTAGGAGAATATAACGAAAACACAGAAGAAAAAAATTTAGTGGAAACGAAAAAAGCAGTTGAAGTAGCAGAAGAAGAAACAAAAAAAACAAAACCGAAAATACGAAAATTAAATAAAAAATTAATTTTAACAGAAACTCATAGTAATAATAACGAGAACGATAATAAAACACAAATTATCAACGGACCAAGAAAGAAAATATCTATAATAAAGGATAAAAAAGATAAAAAAGATAAAAAGAAATTAATTATTATAGAAGAAGATGAGAATGATGAATAAGTAAAAAACACTTAAATATTATGATTTATATATTATAAACCATTCAATGAGTTATTATGTATTACCAAAAAATAATAATATTATTAATATAAATCCACAACTAGATAATAATAATAATAATAATAATTTAATATATACTTCTTATAGTGTATATAATTATTATGAAAATGCATATGATCAACTAATTAAAATATTATCGCTAGATGAAGATCTTTATATTCATTCAATTAGTGAATATGAAAAAATTTACAAAGAATTTAATCCTTATGAATATATTTTTTCCAAAGTTCCAGGATCAAAATATTCTGTTAGTAAAATAAAAACACAAAGCAATTTATTTTATGAATTTTTGGAAATAATCAATATTTTAAATTGTTTTGATGCTTATAAAAACATGAATATACGATTTATGCACATCGGAAAAAATTACGATGATATTGCAGAATGTTTTCATTTGTTTAGAGAAAATAATGAAGACGAAATATTTTTTTACAATGAAAATATTACAGAGAGATGTAATTTTTTATTTTTTGAAAATAATGAAACAATTGATAATTTAAATTTATATATATTAAATTTGATAAATATAATTAATATTATTATTAAATTTCAGTCTGTTAACGGTACGTGTGTTATTCAAATAAATCATATAATTCATAAACCAATTATTGAATTATTATATTTATTAACATCTTTTTTTGAAAAAACATATATAATTAAACCAAATAGTAACAATGTAATATCTTTTGATAAATATTTGATTTGTAAAAATTTTATTTTAAATGAAGATAAAATTGAAATTTATAAAAAATATTATAATCAATTTCATGATTTTATAAATAATTATAAAATGAATATTAGTAATAATATTGTTTCTATTATTAATCAAGAGATACCTTATTATTTTATAAATAAAATAGATGATATTAATATTATTATTGGTCAACAACAATTAGAATGTATAGATCAAATAATAAATGTATTTAAAAATAATAATAAGAAAGATAGAATTGAATACATTCGAAAAATAAATATTCAAAAAGCTGTAAATTGGTGTGAAAAATTTAAAATACCTTGTAATAAATTTTTGGAAAAAACAAATATTTTTTTACCTGTTATAAAAGGAGATGTGAATGAGGTATTTAATGATGTAAAAGATATTAATGATACTAATGATACTAATGATACTAATGATAAAAAATATAACAATGAATCAATGTTATAATAATGGATTTCTGGGAGATTGTGCAAAATGATTCGAAGAAAATGGCGGTTGGTATGTTGTAAATACAGAAGGTTGATTTAATACATTTGGATTTTTTGGAGTAGCATATTTTATATTTAAGTAACACGCTTTGTGATTTTGATAAGGGAAAATAGGAGGATTATCACATTTTGAAACCTTATTTTTAAGAATAAAAGGTATATTTGTATTGGAGCCATTTATTAAACTATTTGGAGTATATTTTACTCCTTGTTCATTTCTGTTAAAACTAGCCGCATTGGTGGTTATGGTATCTACGTTTAATTTTAGCATTCGTGTACTACTTGAAACAGCACCTTGTTGAGCATATTGAGGATTATTTGGTTTATAAACGACCAATTTACATCCACGTGGATTCGATGGACCTTCTATAGGAACTCCATAATAAGGATTATAAATAAATTCAACAAGTAAAGTTAGGACGGCTTCTTTATTCGCAAGTGTATTTACATAATTAAACAATCCAACAAATGTAGTAATATTTAAAGTGTAAAATTGATCTACTTGAGTTTGAGTTAAAAGGCCTTGACTTTTTAAAATAAGAACAAATCGATCAATTAAATTGATTTCAGTAGCTTCATAAATTTCACCATTCGGATAACAATTTGCGAAATAATAATTAAGTAATGCTAATGGACTTCCTGGTTTTGCAGCATTTAACGCAGCTTCTGAAACAAATGGGAAATTCGCAAGTGCAGCTTCTTTACTAGTTGCATTATATGATTGGAAGTTGAAAACACGCTGATCATATGTTTGACACCTATTTTGTCTATATTGTTGAAGTGTCGTGTAATAATTTTTAGGTAAATAGGTATTTGTAGGTAATACACGTTGTCTAGCCTTTCTCTCTTCATTACAACATAATGGTGGAGTTGTTGTATTAACTTCTGGATTTTCTGTTAAATAAGTATTGTTCGGATAATAATTATCTACGATGCCTACACCTTCACATGTTTTACAAGTGCTTTCTAATTGTTCAATACCATTTTTTTCGTCTATTGTATTTTGTTTAACAACATAACTACTTGGTGTATCAAGCATTTGATTTACCAATCCTCTACCACCTGATCCACCTCCCAAGGATGTACCTTTGGAAGATTTAACAATACGGTTTAAATTATATTGTATCAAAGAAGTTTCAATTGTTTGAGCTGGATTTTCTGGATTTACAACGATAATTGATTCAGGATAATGAATAACCTTACCCTTTCTAAAATGCTTAATAGGACGTGCGAGACCAAAACCTGTAGGAAAAACATTACCTGGGTCTAAATTAGTGAGAGGTCTTATGTGACTTGCTGTTACACCTACAGGATTACTAAAAACACCAGTTCCTTTCCAAGAAACATATTGTTTATTATAATATGTACTATTATGATTATAACCTGAAGAAGGCATTGAATTCATACCTAATGGATAAAAAGCTGATGACATTTATATTATTATGAAAGAAAATAAAAAGTAATATTATAATATAATAATGCCTTTGTTTATATTTTTTCTTATTATCATTTTTTTGTTTATTATTTTTTATCAATTATTTGAATGGATGTATTCTATTAAAGAATGTGTAAAAAATAATTCAAATACAAAATCTAATACAAAATCTAATACAAAATCTAATACAAATTCATCACAAGATGCTTCAGGAAATTCTTCGTCTACATCAATAACAAATTTACAACAAACGGTAAATGATTTAAGTGGTAATGTAGCAAATTTACAAACTCAAGTCAATGGTATTATACAAGCACAACAACAATATTCAACACAAATGGCCCCTTCTGAGCCAAATATTACAGGATCAGTTAGTTAGTAAATTAATGTTTTATAAAATTATATTTGTATAATGTAAATATATGTCTAATAATATTTTTCAAGAAGTTTTAACTGATGCGCAAGGAGTACAAAATAAATTGTTAGGTCCAACATATCCATATTATAAAAATATCAAAGCACCAAATGAAATAGGTATGTCTGATGCTGGAACTATTTCGGCATTGGGACAAGATATAAATGGATTAATTGATTATGTAGATGTACTAGTTACAGGGGATAGCGCTGCTTCAGCTACTGGAGGTCCTTTAGGAAATAAATTTTTTCTACAAACCGCAGCAAAATGTGTTGATACAAAGACAAATAAACAAGTAGATCGTTATATTTACGTTGATAATGTTCCAGACGGTAGCATTCCTTTTATATCTCAAGGTATGGGAACGAATTTTTCTGATTTTGAAGGATTAATTCCTGGAGCCATGGGAAATTTAAATGTATTAAACCCTTATGGTATGTTGAAATCATTTCTTTCTGGTGCAACACCACCATGTCAAGAAATAACAATGCAAACAATAGACACCAACAATAAAAGTTCTACAGAAACACATTATGTAACATTGTCTGATATTACAAATATGAATCCTTGTACATTTAAAAATGGTACCAATCCAGTATCAGGCGTAAAATGTAAAGAAAGTTTTGCTTCTGCTGGTGTCGCAGCTAATGCGCAAGAAATTAAATTACCAAGGGATCCTTTAGCACAATTATATTTTTTTAGTTTAGCCGGAATAGGTGTATATATTTTATATCGAATAATGTACAAAACGAATTAATTGTTTCATATTGTAAAAAACAAATAATAAAATAATTATTGGTTTTATTTTATTATTATTTATAATTTAATGTCTTCTTGAAGAACGTTTCTTTTTATGTCTTCTTGTTCTTCTTCCGCCAACCCAACGTGCTTGTGCTGTGTGTGTTCCATGAATTGGTGCTGCATTCAATGTTAAACTAGAAGTTCCATGGCTTGCTCCATGACTTCCACCGTGCTTTTTCATTCTTTTGCGACCTCCCATACCCATAGAATAATTTGGATTTGAATTTGAATATTGTGAATTTGATTGTCCATTCATTTGTGAAGGATATTGTGATGAAGGATTGCTATAATTTGTTGTTGGTTGTTGATTCCAAGTATTTTTTTTGGTAACACTCCATGAAGATGGCCACCAACTACTGGAAGAACTACCATACGAACTACTATATGAATTTTGACTACCATTATTACTATCCCAAAACCATCCACCTCTTTTCATTTTTTTACTTTTAGGCATTTATATTATAACACAAGAAATAATTTATAATATAAATTTTATTTTGTAGGTTTGTTAATAATACGTTTATAAGCTTCATATCCAGCAAGAGCGCCTAAAATTTCAGCAACAATATATGGAAGTACATCAGCAGTTGATAATTTACCAGAACTATATAAAGCAAGAGCAACAGCTGGATTAAAAGCACCTCCTGAAATAGACCCTCCTAAAAATATTCCAATTGCTAAAGCTGCACCAATTGCTAAATAATTACCAGTAGCAAAAATAATAAAAACCAAGAATGTGGTTCCTAAAAATTCTACCAAATATTTGTTCATATATATATATTCCATAATAATATTTTTTTATGAATTAGTTGTAAGGCCATAATTAGCAAAAATTACTTGATTTATAAATGTTTGTCCTTGACCTAAGGATTGAAAATAATTATAAATTCTACCAGCACCACCAATTTTAGGACGTGTACCCATAGCTATAGAACCTGTGAAACGTGAACCAGTTCCTACACTTGGTGTTGGTTGCAAATAAGGTGGATAAGAATAATAAAAAGAACGAGCTGCAGGTAAATTAAATTGAACCATTTATATTAATACTAAATATTTTAAATTTTTTACTTTTTTTAACTTTTAAAAAAACGCAATTAATAATTTTGTCTTGGAATAGATCCCCAACCGCAAATTTGTCCATTTTGTAGTGAATAATTTTCAATGGCTCCTTTCTTTTTCGGCGCTACACAACCACCTGATCTTGCTCTTCGAATGGTTGTTCTCACACCACTTGGATAATAATTTTTTGTAGAATATGGAGCACTATCTGGAAGCCCAATTTTATAAGAACTTTTACCAACAGCTAAAGCACGTTTTCTTTGTGTTAATAAAGATGAATCAATTGGATTAATATAATTTAAATGGTTTGAAACATTATAATATTTACCTGAATTGCTATTATAAAAAGCTTGACCAGCGGATAAGACGGCTCTTTCCTTTTCTTTTGCTAAAGCAGCAACTGATTTAACTGTTCTGAAATATTGATGTCTTGAATTTGTAAATTGATCAGCAGCTACTGGTTCTTGATAGGCATAAAACAGTGGTGGGTTTGGTCGTATTCCTGTCAATGTACCGTAACTATGATAAGGCATGGAACACGGATATTGATTAGTACTTAATGGTCCGGTAATTGGAGCATTTACATAATTATTATAAGACATGGAACCAATGGATCTAGAAACTCCATAAGGTGTAGAACTCATTTATACTTAGTGATGAAAAAAGTTTTCTTTTATTTTATATTTATTTTATGTTTAATTTACCTTAAGTGGATTACCACAGAAAATGCAAGATTGTATATTTGTTAAAGGATTTATATTGTTATATCGAGTACATTTAGAACAGCGAACAATATTTGTGAATGAATTCAATTTAAATAATTGGTCAAAATTTTTCAGTCGAAAACGATTTCTATAACTTTTGTCCATATATCCACTTTTTAAAAAAAGTGGAGCAAAAATTAATTGTATTGCTTTATATCCACTTTTAAAAAAAAAGTCATAAGCAACGCGGAGAGCAAAAATTAATTGTATTGCTTTATATCCACTTTTACACCTTTTCTCATTTAAAATACGCATTTTTATATATAGTTTTTTAATTTTCATGCAATTCAAGTCTATTAATATTTAATGTCTTTTCGTTTACAGTAGGATGACATATCATAGGAAGAAACCATAATTCTATACTTATAATATTTTTCTTCTTATAGTATATTTCATAATATCTATCTCTTGCTATAATATAAGTTTGTGTATTCTGATAAGGTTCAATTAAATTCTTTCCATTATATAATTCAAATTCTCTTGGTACAAGTTGTCTTTCGTCCTCTTTATCAAACCATATAGTAGAAATTGCATCATTAATATGTTCTATATGTAAAACTATATTATCGTCTAATTTATATATTAATGGATATTTTGATTCTGACATTTTTATATTATATAAATATTTGTTAAAGTATTTTCATTTCAATTTTTCAACTTTTCTTATTTTTTGTCCATAAAAATGGGTGTTTTAAATGAGAAAAGGTGTAAAAAAAAAGTCATAAGCAACGCGGAGAGCAAAAATTAATTGTATTGCTTTATATCCACTTTTACACCTTTTCATATTTCAAATGCCTAATTATAATAATTACCATCTTTATTTTGCTATAAATAAAATTTATCTTCAAAAGGGTCATCTCGCATATCGTTCTTCTTTTTTTACAACTTTTATTATTTGTTCTATGTTTGTAAAAACCCCTGTGTCTTCATAACGAGTGTATTTTTCCACATATTTTTTGTTTATTTTATTTTGAATAATTTGTAAGTATTTCATCTCAAATTTTGGTGATATGAATGAATTATTATCATAAATAACAACTGGTTTCCTTGGCGTTAAACATATTTTTATCATATTTTCATACAACGTGTTGTATTCTATTGAATTACAATAATAATCATTTTTATCATCATCGCTATCATAAACTCCACATTCTAAATCGCAGTAATATCCACGAATAGTATCAAGTTCATAATAAGATATTCCGTTAATATGTTGTATTTCTAGATAAACATGAATGTAAAAATCGCAACCCATTATAATATGTATATAATTATTTTTATATAAAAAACCGAAATTTGAAATGAAAAAGGTTTAGAAAAAGTCATAAACAATCTGGAGAACAAAATCCCTTTATTTAAGCTTTATAAGGGAACAATTTCAAAAAATTTGTGTTATAAATAGAATAGTTTGGATCTGGACAATTTGCGCCTATATTGTGTCCTCCTTTACGAGTTCTTTTAAAACCTTTACGACCATGTTTACGCATTGATTTTCTATTTTTACGAGTGCGATAAGCCATAATATATTATAATTAGATTTTATTATTTATATTATTTATAGTATTCGTTTGTTCCAAAAATTTATTGATTATTTAATATCTCTTAATTCTACGAATTGCCGATTGACTAGTGCTATAATCATTACCACCATAAGATAAATCATTGTAATTCTTATTCACGGCTTTTTGTTTTAAATAAGTTGTATAATCTGAACTATCATAAACATATCTACCATTACATGTTCCAGCAGGGATTTTTGCATCTAATTGATAAGAGTTATACCAAACTCCAGGAACACATGTATCACTGTTTGCACCCAAACGATGTTTTAACCCGAACATGCCTGGTCTACTTTGAAAACTTTGACAAGATCCGCCACAAGAATAATAATCACGACTTAAAAGATCACCCGCGTTATTAACAGCACGAAATGGTGTAATAATTGGTTTCTTAATTTTACTATTACTTAATTGACTTGGATAACTTGTATTCCAAGCATTTTTTAATGTGAAACGAATATGTTCAAATTCAGGAAATGTTTTATCAACATCCAAAACTTGTTGAGGCATATATCCTTTAATTGCTCCGCCTGAATTTTTTGGAGCAACAACTAAAAAATTAAAATATCCTGACCCCGCACTAATAGGATTTGTATAACCAATAGATGTCATTTATATATATTATAGAATAATAAAAAAATAAAATCTTTTGCTCCTCCTAAAATAATATTCTTTTCTATTTATAAAAAAGAAATGTTAAAATATTTGCTTACAGCCATTGTTTTTGTTGTTTTAGATGGTATTTATCTAAATCTTATCAAAGGATATTTTAATAATCAAGTAAAATCTATTCAAGGTTCTCCGATTCAATTTAATTTGATATATGTAGCCATTACTTATGTTTTTCTCATTTTTGGAATTAATTATTTTATTATAAAGAAGAAACGTCCTGTAAAAGAAGCCGCATTATTAGGTCTAATCATTTATGGTGTATATGAATTCACAAATATTTCTTTGTTTAAGAATTGGTCTATTTTGACTGCACTTATAGATACTGTTTGGGGTACTACTTTGTTTGCTTTAACAACTGCGATTGTATATGCTATTATGAATTTACTCTAATATCTAAAAAGTATAAATAGTATAAGGAATCATGTATAATGTTAAAATTAAAATGATCACATTGTAATTTGTACTAAAAGAAGCAAAATAAGCACTTAAGAATGAAGTAAGCGCCATCATACAACTATCCGCTAAAATCGCATTTAACTTAACTTCTTTGGTGTATAATTTAAACGTATCCATCATATGATTTTTCCCTTTGGGGATCCAGCTAAAAAATAAATAAAATAATATATCGTGTGTAATCTGAATCAGAACGGCTAAAAGCGTAAATTTAATAATTGAAAATTCTTGACCACAAATGGGTTTGTATAAAAAACGTGCAATCAAAATACCAATGATTAAAATCAATGTGTCTTCCATGACTGCTGCGAGTGTATATTTTCTATACCATTGTTCTAATATTTTGGTATGATACACGCCAAAAATAAGTAAAAAAATAAATAATAGGTCTGTTACTAATGCGGCGTTTAAAATAGATAAATAATCACTATTATTTGAAAAATTAGAAATATTTTTTAGCATTTTTGTTATATAATATATTTTTATATAATAAAATTTTTTAAGAAGAAGTCATAATTCGAGGTGCTATATTCATGGTATTCAATTCTTGGAATAATAATTTACATGCATATGGTATTTCTACATAACTAAAATCAACACGATTATCACATACTTTACAGTGATGAATATTCATAGCATCGTTATAAGACGCGATTAAACCACATTTTTTACACACATGAACATTGTATTTGTCTGATACATCATACATTCTTTCACGAATAAATCGTGATGCACCGTGAGAGATCATACCATCACGTTCCATTTCACCAAATCTTAAACCACCATCTCTACTGCGCCCTTCTGCTGGTTGTCTCGTCAAATTCACCATTGGACCAATCGAACGGCTATGTGCCTTATCTACTACCATGTGTTTTAAACGTTGATAAAATACTGGACCCATAAATACGCTGCATTCCACTTGTTCACCGGTTAAACCATTGTGAAGAAGCTCGTTTCCATGTGCTTCATATCCTAGTTTTATTAGTTCATCACAAATATCATTGACTTCTAATTTTCCGAATGAAGTTCCATCTCCAAACAGTCCAAGCTGTATCAAGACCTTTCCTAATAGTGTTTCTTTTAATTGTCCAATAGTCATACGAGATGGAATTGCATGTGGATTAATAATTATATCTGGTTTCACACCTGAGCTTGTAAAAGGCATATCGCATTCTGGTATAATATTGCCGATGGTTCCTTTCTGTCCGTGACGCGAGCTAAATTTATCTCCAATCACTGGTTTTCTTACTGTTCTCAAACGGATTTTTGCGAAATTGTAACCGTCACCGTTCTTATCAATGTAGTTTTTATCAATGTAGGTTTCTTCGGTGGTTCTATACATTCTGCTTTGATCCTCAAATTTAATAATCTTAGTATGATCATTTCTGTTTTCCTTAATGGGAACGACTTTGGAAATGATAATGTCACGGTTTTCCACAATGGTATTTTCTGGAATAACACCCCGGCTATTCACTTTCTGATAATTTCCCATTTTCATTCCTTTTGTTTTTGCTGGGTCCGGTTTGCAACGGATTTCTTCATCTCCATTAATTTTCTGTTTGTCTTCGTCTTTTTCTGTATGATACACTGTTGTAACAAATAGACCACGATCAACCGAACCCTTATTGAATAAAAGTGAATCTTCTTGATTATAACCTGTATGCGTCATAATGGCGACAATCACATTGCACCCGGACGGGATTTTATTCAATTGAATCATGTTCATAATACGTGTATCGACTAATGGGCGAGTTGGATAGTTTAGCACATAGGCGGTTTTATCCATTCTGTTTTCGTAATTGGTCACATATACACCCATGGCTTGTTTCCCCTGAGCACATTGGTAACAATTCCTTGGAGATTGATTGTTTTCTGGAAACGGTATACAAGACGCTAAAATTCCAAAAATAGTACTTGGATGTATTTCACAATGTGTAAATCGATTAAATGCCTGTGTTGATATAATATCCTTTGGAGTTGTTGCGATTAGAGACCAATTTTGCTCATCCGGATCAATGTATTCCAAAACAGAATTATCTATCCTACTATTGGTAAATAAATCGTCCCAAATCAATTCTGAATTTTGAAGTTTTTTCATTATCGTATTTGTAATCAATATATTTTTATCTTGAACGCGTAAGACTGGTCTACACAATCGTCCGCCGTCATTGCATACACGAATTTCTTTTAAACGATAATCAAATATAATCGAGGTATAAATATTGATAACACCCCTATATTTTTTCTCTTTCAACATATCATAAATTTCTTGAGGTCGATCCGTGACGCCAACCCATGAGCCATTAATAAACACTTTAACATTATTACTTATTTCTTCCTTTGTAATATTTTCTTTATCAAATGTAGTAATATTCGGCAATATATATTCATACAAAGGCATCGAATTGGAATAAATCGTAATATGCGTCATGTAACTTAAATTTTTCACCACACCTACAGACTGACCTTCCGGAGTTTCCGCTGCGCACACATAACCCCATGATGTATTATGCAACTTGCGCGGAGGAATTAATTTACCACTTTTATCTATAGGAGTAGAAATTCTTCGAGCATGACTTAAACTAGACACATAAGTCAAACGGTTTAACACTTGAGCTACGCCTACTTTGTTGCTATTCGTATTTTTAATACCGAAATCACCCGTTGCTAAGGCACGTTTAATACCATTTTCAATCGTTGTCGATTTAATAATCTTATAAATATTAGTTAAATTCACAATATTCTCGTAATCATCTTTAGATCTCCACGAACCCGTATTGATTTCACGAATGATTTGCTTTTCCATGTCCTTCACAAGTTTATTAAAATAATTTCTAAATAAGTTATTCAGCAAAGTACCAGTCAAATCAACGCGTTTATTAATATAAGAATCACGATCATCTACTTTTAAAATTTTGAAAGATGTTTTTAATAACTTATTCGCCATGTAACCCAAGAAATAAATCTTTTCGATCCCATTATGACAGTGAGGAAATAAATCATTGTTCAATATTTCCATTGTGAATTCCAACTTTTTCCTAGCGCCCGTTTCTTTGTCCATGTTTATTGGTGTGTACATAGCATAACTTGTAATATATCGAATGGCTTCTTCTTGGGTTAAATGCTTATTGGCTTCCATAATTGATGCTTGTAATTCATCTAATATTTTATCCGAATGTTCCGCATCAATATCAAGTAATATTTTTTCGCAAATTTCTTTATCGGATATTACACCAAGAGCTCGAAACACAATAAATAATGGAATCGGTTGTTTTACGCGCGGTATTTGTACATGAATTACATGACCAAATCCATTGTTTTTAGAACTAATCATCATATTCACTTGTTTCGGCGAAATACATTTAAAATCAGGAACGGATTTGATTTCAGCTAACCAATGATATTTGGTGTTGTTTTTTGAAATATTAAAACAATATACCTTATTTTCGGCCGCGCGTTCTTGACCCAAAACCGTTTTCTCGGATCCATTAATAATGAAATATCCTCCCGCGTCAAAACGACATTCACCTGTTTGATTATGATCGACATGTTTATACTGTTTCAAAACACAAATATCGGATTTTAACATAATCGGTAGTTTTCCAATATGAATTTTATGAAGAGTTTTATAAAATGTTTGGGTATTTTCTAATTCTTTACCAGTCCTTACTACATATTTAATATTAATGTCAACCGTCATAGCAGATGCATAAGTAAAATTTCTCAAACGCGCTTCTTGAGGAAACATTAATTTAATGGCGCCATTATTTTCATAAATTTGTGGACGATAAATATTGAAATTTTCAAAAGTAATAAACAATTCAAGTGAATGCTTTTTCACATTCGAGTCATAATCCTGGTCAGAAGCAATATGTACTGGATTAAACATTTCAACCGTTTTAATAATTTGGTATCCTACAAAATTATTATACGATTCCAATTGATGTCTTACAAGTCGTTCAAGATGTTGACCTTTAAAATAAGACTCTATAATTTGAAAAGGTGTTTCAATATATTGATTGTTTTGGATATCAAATACTTCTTCTTCACGTGAAATTTTTTCGTTCATGTTCGTAATATTATTTGATATTATCTTACGGTTATTTATTATTTCAATTTATTTTTAAATTGTTTTTTTGTAAGACTCAATTTATTTCACTTAATTTACAAAATGGTTTATTTAACATTTTTATTTTTTCATATAAAATATAATCATCTTTGTACATTTCTATAATTTTTCTTTTGCTTTCTTCTGTTAATTCATACATATTTTGATATTTTGTGTTATTTATATTTTCATTATTATTATTGTAGATAAATTTGAATCCTAATGAATCACACATTTTTGCGACATTATTAATTAATTCTTTTTTATCGTATAAAACAAGAAATGTATTTTCTTTGTCCCCATTTTGCAACCAATCTACTTGTTTTTTAAATTGCAATCCATCTTCGTATCTATTTATAAAATTGCGGTTATTATAATGTAAATCTACGAATTCATTTATATTTTCATAAACATAATCTTTTATTGAAATATTATTTGGTGATAAAGAAGAATAATATAAACTATAACATGTATTGTAATTGAATAAATGTTCTATTGTATTTTTATCTGAACCGCGAGTATTATAATAAAATAAACTAATATATCTCTCTACAGGGCATCTTATAATAGCATAACATTTCATTTGTTTGTTTTTATAATGTAATGCATCCTCAAAATGATAAAACTCGTAATGTATATTGGGATTCTTGTTTTTATCTTTTAAATTCGTTCCACCCGTCTTAGTTATATGTATAAATCCTAATTCCATTATATGAATTCTTTATTTATACTATTATTTTTTTTAAATTGTAATTACGCATTTATACATTTATAGATTTTTATGTAGAAAGAATATAAAAAATAATAGACTATAGATAATAGATAATAAATAGAAAAATGCTTAATAAATATAATCCAACAAATATCAATAATTACAATCAATTTCTTATCAATTTAGAAAAAATAAATTCTACTCAAAAAATAGAAACAAATCGTTCTAGAGAATCTAATGAAGACGATAGTAAATTAATGGAAGAATTTATAAAAAATATAAATGAATTGTTTGGAGATTTAAATTCGCCGATGTTTCACGGTTATGTTAGTGAAGAAAAAATTAAAGAACCATCCGATAAAATTGATTTATTTTTTGAACCCAAACTTGTAAAAAAATCGAAAAAAGATAAAACACATAAAATAGAAAAAAAAGAAAAGATAGAAAAAAAAGACATGCATATTGAAGCAGAAGTCGAAAATATTGATGACTTATTAAAACTCATAGAAACTTATCCAATCGATGAAAGTGTAAACTACAACATAAATATGAAAGCATTGCACAACATTCAACCCGCACTAATCGAATTAAATGAAATGATTGGAATCAAAGATTTAAAAACCAATATTGTCGACCAGATTTTGTACTTCATTCAAGGTTTGCATAAAACAACCAATCACTCAGGGGATTTTATGCACACGGTTTTATATGGGCCTCCTGGAACCGGCAAAACTGAAATCGCGAAAATAATGGGGAAAATTTACAGCAAAATGGGTATATTGAAAAATGATTTCTTTAAAAAAGTAACACGGAGTGACCTAATCGCTGGATATTTAGGACAAACCGCGATTAAAACGAAAGACGTCATTAAAGAATGCATTGGCGGTGTTCTTTTTATTGACGAAGCATATTCTTTAGGAAATAGTGAGAAGAGAGACAGTTTTTCCAAGGAATGTATTGATACTCTATGTGAAGCCTTGAGTGACCATAAACATGATTTAATGGTTATCATTGCTGGTTATGAGACAGATATGAATGAATGTTTTTTTAATTACAATCAAGGGTTGGATTCACGATTCAGTTGGCGATTTAAGACAGATGCTTATGATGCGGAAGAATTATGTTTGATTTTTATGAAAAAGGTGAATGAAGCTGGGTGGTCTATTCATTCAGATGATTTGGAACGAATCAATGCTAGCTGGTTTAAACGTAATTTGGAAAGTTTTCCTTCTTATGGTAGAGATATGGAAACATTGTTATCGAAAATTAAAATTGTACATAGTCGAAGAGTTTTTTGTAAACCGGAATCAGAGAAGAAAAAAATCACGTATAAGGATTTAGCAAAAGGGTTTGAACTTTATATGAAAAATGAAAGCATTCAAAGTAAAAAAGATAAATCAGAATTAAACAAAAGTTTCATGGCGATGTATGTTTAACTAAAGGTTTAACTAAAGGTTTAATTGAGGTTTAACTATAAATTGGGTTATATTAGACAAATTTGTTTTTTGTGTAATATACAATAAACAATCTATTATGTCTAGTATAAAAAAAACAATTCAGATCAACCCGGAATTATTTAGTATGAGTTCAAATAAAACAAGGAAAAATCGCGAAAAAAAACCGCTTGTAAATAATAAGCCTTTTATATCGCCGAATATTTTGAAAAATAAGCTTTTAAATAGAATTAAGGAACATAAAAGAAAAGAAACTGAGAATTTGGAAAGACATAAAAATCACGCATCATCTTATGAGTTGAATAGTAATCAAAGTATAAGGAACGACGGAATAAGGAACAATGGAATAAGGAACGACAGCTTATACAGTGTCGATAAATACACTGATGAATTCAATGATTCCATAGAGTATTTACAAAATCTCTCCAAGAAAAAGAAATTTGATAACGAAAAAGAATTGTATGAAAAGAAGTTATTGCGACAAAAGCAAGAATTGGAAAATAGAACTGTTAAAAACTATCATTCTCTAAACGGTCATTCTTTAAACAATCCCTTTGTAAATATTGACTTACCAGAAGATTTAAGAGAACCATTAATATCTGTAAATACAGAACAATTGAGTGTTGCGAACACAAATGCGGTTCAATTGCGTCCAGCAAAAGACGAAATACCTTATGGAGTTTTAAAGGGAGGTGCGAAACCAACTTATCGTGAATGGAATAAAACTATGAAAAATCATGAAGTATCTGATCCGAATGCGGCTTTAATATTAAATAAAAACACAAGTGAACGAGAAAAACGACTGAATATACTTAAGGAAAAAATTAAACAGAAACAGGCACTTTTGATTCATGGACCAACTTCTTCTATTTCTACGGTCACACCGTCTTCTGCTTCACTTACCACTTTGTCTTCTACATTGCCTGTCGCTCCGCTTGTACCTGCTATTCAAGTTACCACACCTCTTAGTAATCAAGGAACCATGGAAGAAATAGTTGAGACACAAAACTTGATTCAACTACCAAAGGTTGAACTAACGAAAGTTGAATTACCAAATGCTGAATTATCAAAGGTTGAAAATAATAATATGTTTGTTCAATCAATGGAACCTACAAAAATGTTAGATCAAGTTCCAACCAAAAAAATCATCAAAAAAACAATCAAACGTAAATATACACTCGGCAAATCAAGAATCAAAAAATCAGTGGCCGTATTATTAAAAGACCGAAACACAAGAAAAATAATATTGTCCGCCCAAAAGGACCTTAAAAAGAAACCCATCAATGATGTAAAGCAATATTTAAGAGAGCATAATTTAATCAAAGTCGGAACAAATGCACCCAACGATGTAATAAGAAAAATATATGAATCCGCCATGCTAACTGGCGAAATCACAAATAATAATAAGGATACTTTATTGCACAATTTTTTAAAGGAAGATATAAATGTTTAGATTACATAATTATGGAATGTACGAAAGAATATCAAGAATAATTATAAAACAAATCACTGGCCCAGCCAGTACAAATAATCCAATCACAAAACAAAAGGCTTTACCAAATCTCCAGATATTTCTAAAAGTTTGTCTTTTTATATACGCTTTTTCATCTAAAAGTTGTTCGGTTGTTATAGGTGACTTAATACCAATCACATCATATGCTTTGAGTCTGCGTTCAATATTTACAATATCACAATCGAATTTGTTTTCTTTGTAATAATCATGAAAATCAATATCATTTGATGTTATAGGCAAAGCTATTCCAAAATTGTATTCATATTTATATACAGTCACAAATATATCTTTTATCATTTTTCTAATATTTTCAAAATCCGCTTTTGTAAGTGATTTAGTAAAGAAAGGTATAAATTTTAAAAATCTTTTTCTTTTTAATAATTGTTTCGAAATCAAAGTAAAATTCAAGTCTTTTTCTTTTTTAAATTCAGAACCGATTTCAATATTTCGAAATTGATTGATTACATCTTTTATATTTTGAATGAATTTTTCCGGTAATTTTTCTGTATTTTTTGTATTATTTTGTTCAATATGTGTTGCGAGTGATGTATAATAGATTGATGGTTGTGTTTTTGTATAGGAATTATATTCAGAAGCCAACTTTGCTAACTCATAAATATCATCTACAATTAAATATTTGTAATGTGAAAGTTTTGAAAAAGGAACAGTTGTCCACTTCATTTCAAATGTTTGATTCGAATTTGTAATTTGTACCATTTTTTTAATTATTACAAAATCATTATAAAAATTATTACTGATTATAATGATTTGTTGAAAAAGCATTTCATTTTTTTTACCATTTTTCTCATTTATATGTTAATAAATTTAAATTTGTGAAAAGAAATAATCTTTTCTTAGTGTAGTATGGAAACTACTAAAAATTCATTAACCCCTTATGCAAATAATTTTTTTATGAAATTAAGTAATTATTTAGATACACCCATGTATTATTTCGGCAGTATTCAACGCGCGGACTATTTTCCGAAATCAAGTGATATTGATGTTGATATTTTCACAGACAATGAAAACAGTACGATTACAAAAATGCAGAACTTTTTAGGATTGGAACGATATAAATTCAAGAAATTTGTTTATCGTCTTGAAAAAAGCAATAAAATGGTTCATGGATACAAAGTTTCTTATAAGGAAAAACATCATTCTTTATTTGTTGAATTTTCCATTTATAATGAACGATTCAAAGAATTGATTTTAGAAGAACATCGCCGAAAAATTGTCTTGCCTTTTTATGTTTCCTTCTTTTTGGTGATTTTGAAATATTTATATTATGATTTTAATATATTACCTAAATTCATTTATTTCAAAATAAAAAAATTCTTGATGAATATTTGCATTGATGGTAAACAGACAGAATTTGTTGTGATCGATTTGAATGATGAAGAAGAAGATGCAAAGGGAGAGAAATAAATAATTATTATCACAATATTTATTTTTGTATTATTATAAATTACAAAAATAAATTTATCATTTTTTTATAATTTACATTTCAATGGTGTAAAGAAAAGATTTAACAATTAAAATAATCTAAACCTACTAGTCCTCCATTTGAAATATAATCTATTACAGCGCCACCACCAGTTGATATAAAATAAAAATTATGATTATATTTACTTATATATCCTGCTGTATCACCACCACCAATAATAATTTTTTTTTCACTTTTAATTAATAAATTAACTAATATATCAGTTCCTTTTACATAATTTTCATTTTCCACAACACCCATTGTACCATTCCAAAATATAATATCATGTTCTTGAATTAATTCTTCTATTTCTTTCAAACTTTCTTTACCAATATCATAAAAATAATTATCTATTGGTAAGTTATCTGATTTATAATAACAAATATTATTATCTGATAATAAATCTGTTGATGCAAGACCATCTTTCATTAAATAAATAACCGCCTTATTATTCATTATATTTTTTATATATTTATTCATATTATTGTCTTTTAATATTCCATTTATATTACCGCCACCTACATAAATAGTATCTATTTTTTTTGATAAATTTTCCAATAAAGGTAATTTATCGTTTATTTTTGCACCTCCAATAAAGGCCATTATTTTTTTATTATCTTTGTTATTCATTATTAATTCTAATGATTTTAACTCATTATAAACTAAATAACCGTATGCTTTATTTATGGTTTTTATACCACATATACTTAAATGATTGCGATGCATACACCCAAATGCATCATTTACAAAAAAATCTCCTAATTTTTGTATTATTTCTATAGATTCATTGTTCTTATATTCAAATTTAAGATATTCTGTTTCTTCAATATGAAAACGTATATTTTCAAGTAAATATATTTTATATTTATTTTCGTTAAGAACATTTAGTGTATTAATGTGTAAACCATCTGGTAAAAAACATATAGGATTTTTTAAATAATTTTGTATTTTATCTAAATAATTTGACCACGAATATTTTGGTGTTTTTCCTTCAGGTCTTCCAAAATGAGAAACGATAATTATATATAATGGATTTTGAGATAAGATTCTTAGTATTGTCGGTAATGAGGATATAATTCTAAAATCATCTATTATTTCATTGTTTTTTGTAGGAATATTCCAATCAACCCGAATAATAACCTTTTTATTATTGAAATTGAAATTTTCAATAAAATATTTGTCCATTTATTTAATTATAATACGTTATTTTTTTATTTATAACTTATATTTATAATTTATATTTAATATTAAATATGGAATATGATAAATCATTTAATTTAGAAGAAATTCTTTGGTTTAAAGATTGTTCTTTTAAAAATAAAAATCTTGTAGGTGGAAAATGTAGCTCTTTAGGAGAATTATATACAATTTCTAAAAAACTAAATTTTTCTATTGGTGATGGTTTTGCTATAACTACTATTTTATATGATAAATATATTCAAGATAATAATTTGGAAAATATTATAAAAACAACATTAGAAAATATTAACACTGAAAATATAAAAGAACTCGAATTAGAATCTGCTAAATTGAGAGAAAAAATAATTAATGGAAAAATGAAAATAGATCAAGAAAAAATGATAATTAGTAGTTATAAAGAATTATGTAATCTTTATAGACGTGATAATTTGGAAGTTGCTGTTAGATCAAGCGCAATCGCAGAAGATTTACCAAATGCTTCTTTTGCTGGTCAACAAGACACATTTTTAAACATAAAAGGTGAAATAGAATTAATTAATGCTGTAAAAAAATGTTTCGCATCTTTATTTAATAGTCGTGCTATTTCTTATAGGAAAACTAACAATATTCAATATTCTGATGTTAAAATTTCAGTTGCTATTCAGAAGATGATTCGTTCAGATATCGGATCAGCAGGTGTTGCATTTTCAATTGATCCTGAATCAGGATATAATAAGGCTATAGTTATTAATTCTGCTTTTGGTTTAGGTGAATTAGTTGTATCTGGTGGTGTTAAACCAGATGAAATTATTATGGATAAACGTGCACTAACTTTTATTGATGCTGATCCTATAATTACTAAGAAAAAAGGTCAAAAAAATACTAAAATAATATATAACGAGAAAGGAGGTGTTCAAGAAGTAGAAACTAATTTAATAGAGAAAATGAATTATAGTTTGGCGAATAATCAAGCGATCGCTTTAGCACGTTATGTTTTAAAATTAGAAGAAATTTATTCTGAAATGTTGGGAAAACAATTAGGTGTTGATGTTGAGTGGGCGATTGATGGTATTGATCGTAATATTTATATAATACAAGTAAGACCTGAAACTGTATATAGTAATGAAAAATCATTAGAAATTAAAAATTACATTCTTGAAGAAAAAGGTAAATTACTTTTAACAGGTGTAGCTGTTGGTGATAAAATCAGTTCTGGTAAGATAAAAGTATTAGATAGCATTAATGATTATGAAAAGTTTGAAAAAGGAGATATATTGGTTACAGATATGACTACTCCTGATTGGGAACCTATTATGAAAATATCATCTGGTATTATTACTAACAAAGGCGGTCGTACTTGTCATGCAGCTATTGTTGCTCGTGAATTAGGTTTAAACGCTGTTGTCGGTGCGAGTAATGCTACTCAAATTTTACAAAATGAACAAAACGTAACTATAAGTTGTGCTGAAGGTGAAGAAGGAAAAGTATACGAAGGTATTTTACCGTTTCATATAGATAATATAAAATTTAATGATAAATTAGTATTACCAGTTAAACTTATGTTAAATGTAGGTAATCCTGAATCAAGTTTTCATAATTCTTTAATACCAAATAATGGTGTAGGTCTTGCGAGACTTGAATTTATTATTAGTAATTATATTAAAATTCATCCATTAGCATTAACTAATTATCCAAAAATAAGAGAAGATATTAGAGATAAAATATATCAAATAATTGGAGATCATGATAATGGTAAATGGTATTTTATTAAAAGATTAGCACGAGGTATTTCTAAAATTGCATCCGCTTTTTATCCAAATGATGTTATTGTACGTCTTTCAGATTTTAAATCAAATGAATATCGTAATTTAATTGGAGGTGAACTTTATGAGCCAAATGAAGAAAATCCTATGATTGGTTGGCGGGGTGCATCTAGATATTATTCAACTGATTATGAAAAAGGCTTCGAACTTGAATGTGAAGCAATTAAATATGCACGTGAAGTTATGAAAATGAATAATGTAATAGTAATGATTCCTTTTTGTAGGACACCTAAAGAATGTGATTTAGTTATTAAAAAAATGGAGTATCATGGTTTAAAACGTGGTGTAAAAGGATTAAAAATATATTTAATGTGTGAAATACCATCTAATGTGATTGAAGCTCCTGAATTTAGTCCTATGATAGATGGAGTATCTATTGGCGGTAATGATTTGTTACAATTGACTTTAGGTGTTGATCGTGATAGTGATAAAATAGCATATTTATCAAATGATGAAAATTTAAGTTATAGAAGAATGATTAGTATGGCTATAAAATCATATAAATCTCATGGAATCAAAGTTGGATTTTGTGGACAACAACCGTCTGATAGTTTAGAATTTTGTAATTTTTTAATAAATGAACAAATTGATACAATTTCAGTTACACCAGATTCTGCATTGAAAACAATAAAAAATTTAGGTGTATAATAATAATTATAATGATAATAAAAACTAATTATATAATTATCAATATAAATAATAATTATCAATATAAATAATAATTAGATAAAATGGTTTTTATTGTATTAAGACATGGACAAAGTGTGTGGAATAGAGTTAATAAATTAGCTGGATGGACAGATGTACCATTAAGCTCTCAAGGTAAAGAGGAATCATTTTTAGCTGCAAATATATTAAATAAATATAAATTTAATAACGTTTATACAAGTGATTTAATACGTACTATTGAAACATGTTCAATTATTCAAAATGTTTTAAAACAAGATTTTATTATTGAATCTTCACCAGATTTAAAAGAACGTGATTATGGAGTTTTAACTGGAAAACATCGTAATGAATTAATTAATGAATTTAATGAGGAAGATATTAAAAGATGGCGACGTTCTTATTTTGGAAGACCACCTGGAGGTGAAAATTTAGCAGATGTAAAAAAACGCATTGGTTATTATTATGATAAAAATATATATCCTCTTTTAAAAAATGATAAAAATGTACTTCTTATTTCACATAGTAATAGTTTACGTGCACTTTTTGTTCATTTAGGAATAAAGAATGAAACCACTATTGAAGAATTTGAAATTGATAATTGTATACCGATTAATATAGATATTTATAATAATAATTTTTATTACGAAAATAATTTATTTTGATTTATTTTAATTTAAATAGTTATAATTTATTATTTATAAAATGATTACCATTGGTATTAATGGATTTGGAAGAATCGGTAAAATTATTTTTTTGCAGCTACTTGAGAAAAAGTATATAAATGTGGCTGCAATTAATATGCCTAATTTTGATATGAAATATATTGAAACATATTTAAAATATGATAGTGTACATAAATATAATAATAATAATTGGAATATCGAATTAATTGATGATAGCAATTTCAAAATAAATAATAAACTTATTCATGTTTTTAGAGATACAAATGCTAGTAATTTAAACTGGAAAGAATATAACATTTCTTATGTAATTGATTCTACTGGTTCATATTTAACTACTGATAAGTGTAAATCACATAATGTTGACTATGTTATAATTAGTGCTCCTCCAAAGGACAACACACCTATTTTTGTTTATAATGTAAATCATTCAAAATATAATGGAGAGAAAATTATTTCTAATGCTTCTTGTACTACAAATTGTATTACTCCTGTCTTAAAATTTTTAGATGATAAATATAAAATAAATAATGCGAATTTTACCACTGTTCATGCTACCACTGCATCTCAATCAACAGTTGATATCAAGAACTCGAATAACAGAACACATCGTTCAATATTAAATAATATAATTCCTCATTCTACAGGTGCTTCTAATTCTATTTTTGAATTAATACCTAGTTTAAAAGATAAAGTTTATGGTACATCTTTACGTGTTCCTGTAAGTAATGTGTCTTTAGTTGATTTAAATGTTGAACTTGAAAGTGATGTTACTTTTGAACAATTAATCAAAGAATTTCAAGGTTGTAATCATATTCAAGTAAATAATTTGAATCTTGTGAGTTGTGATTTTTTAACTACTACATGTCCTTCTATAATAGATAAAAAGGCTTCAATGCACTTAGGAGGCAATCGTTTCAAATTAATGATATGGTATGATAATGAATGGTCATATTCATCACAATTAATACTTTTATTAGAACATATATATAAATTTAATACCGGTAAAAAAATAACTTGTGAAAATTGTTGCGGTCATGGTATTATAAAACAAGATATAATTATATGTAGAATGTGTGGAGGTAAAAAGTGTGTTTCATGTAATAGTACTGGATATGAACAATTACCATATGATACATGTAATAAATGTTATGGTTTAGGTGAAATATAATAAAAATAAATGTAAAAATTTCTTTGTGTTTGTATTTAATTTTCCATTATATATAATTATATATAAATATTTAATTATATATAATGGATACCGAACCAGTATATACACAGGGTGAATATTCCAATATTAAACAAGCAATACCAGCTTATAATAAACAGAGAAAACCTACTTATTATACTTCAAATTTTGTAACGGCCAATATACCCGATCTTCCTCCAGAAGCTGAAATAATTAAACCAGATCCAAATCCAAAGGTTCTTTATACTACTCATATGGAACCGGAACCGGAGAAACCACCAACCTGGGCTAGTCAAACAAGAAAATTAGGAAGAAGTATGTTTGGAATTACAAAATCTACTAGGAAACCTAGAACAGATTTAGATAATACAAGACAAGAATTTGATATTGATTTACAACGAATCGGTAATATATGTCTCCAATCCGGTTTAAATATTGAAAACTATGGAATTTCTGATGTTGAAGCTACTATGTTATATGAAATATTAAATAATATGAATTTTACAGAAAAACAAAAAGAAGAAAAATTAAAAAAATACTGCATAGCCAAAAAAATAATTATGGATAAAAAACCTGATATGGAACAAAAATTTCCGATTACTTATATCATATGGATTTGGTCTTTTATAAAGGACACAATATCAAGATATACATTAGAAATATTGTTAAACCATACCGATAATACAATAAAAATATCTGAAAATGACGCACGATTACGTTCTATTTATAATAATATTATTCACAATGGATTACCTTCTGCTATTGAACTTTCAGAATTAGCCGATCATTATGCGAGTTTGGGTCAAAATACAACAAGAATTACAAAAAGAGAATCGTTGGGTGGTAGGAAAACAAAGAAAACAAGGAAAATGAAAAAATTAAATAAAAAAACTAAAAGAGCCAAAAGATTCAAGAAATAACCAAATACTTATTTTATCATTTTCTTTGTTTTTCTCGATTTTGTATATTTTTTCGATTTTGTATATTTTTTCGATTTTCTGGTTTTTCGTCCGCCTTTTCTTTTAAGTTTTCTGGTTTTTCGGCCACCCATATAAGCAAAATCATCGTCTTCATAACCAATATTATCTGCTATTTCGGCTATTTTTTCATTAATCAATTTCTCTTGATCAGGTAATTTTTCCATTAAATAAGAT
>Ga0214923_10001648_pt1 | contig 31337 bp, 29 predicted proteins | sample LL1510_MetaG_FD_177993 | JGI IMG/M metagenome (GOLD analysis project Ga0214923, IMG submission 177993) | Freshwater microbial communities from Lake Lanier, Atlanta, Georgia, United States - LL-1510 | ecosystem: Environmental > Aquatic > Freshwater > Lake | place: USA: Georgia | collected...
CGGATATCGTTTTCACAGTGCCTGGTTGATGGCGAACGTGTTGACGGTGGATCCGGCCCGAGCGACTCCGGCAGAGCGGCTTGCGGACGGGCGGGATTTTGTGAAAACCAACCGGTGGGTGGTGTTTGGGCACCATTTTGCGGCGATTGCGGGGCCGGGTCCGCTGGTGGGCCCTGTGCTGGCGGCGCAGTTTGGGTATTTGCCCGGGTATCTTTGGATTCTGATCGGGGCGGTTCTCGGGGGAGCGGTGCATGACAGCATCACGCTGTGGCTGAGCGTGCGGAGGGGAGGAAAATCGGTCGGTCAGATGCTGCGGGAGGAGGTGGGTCCGGTGGCGGGGACGCTGGCGGTGATCGGTTTGTTGGGAATTATCACAATCCTGATGGCGGTTTTGGCCCTGGTCGTGGTGCGAGCGTTGGCGGAGAGTCCGTGGGGACTGTTTACCATCGTACTCACCATGCCCTTGGCACTGGGGATGGGGGTGGGGATGCGGGGGGCGGGAGGCGCGAGGACGGCTTGGGTGACGGTGTTGGGAGTTTTGGGACTGGTCGGATGTGTGTGGGCGGGAAAGTGGGCGGCGGAGACGCCGGTTGTGGCAAGGATGTTCACCTGGGAAGCGCCGACGTTGGCGTGGTCGATCATGGGATACGGGCTGACGGCGAGCATTCTTCCGATCTGGCTGTTGCTGGCACCGCGGGATTATCTGAGCTCCTTTTTAAAAATCGGAACGGTGGCTGCCTTGGGAGTGGTGGTGGCGATTTTGGCTCCGCAACTGCAGATGCCTGCATGGACGCGATTCACGGACGGAAGCGGACCGGTCTTTGCCGGCCCCGTTTTCCCCTTCTGTTTTATCACGATCGCATGCGGGGCGGTCAGCGGCTTTCACTGTCTGGTGGCCTCGGGGACGACGCCGAAGTTGTTGGCGAGCGAGGCGGACATCCGAATCGTGGGCTATGGAGCGATGATCACCGAGATGTGTGTGGGAGTTTTGGCCCTGGTGGCGGCCTGTTCGATGCCCGCGGGGGAGTATTTCGCGATCAATCTCCGGGGCGAACCGGCGGCGGTGGTGGAAACGATCACGGCGCTGGGATTTCCCGTGACGGAGCGGCAGATGGCGGACTTGGCGGGCGCGGTGGGGGAGAACACGATGATCGGCCGGACGGGGGGGGCTCCGACCTTTGCGGTGGGAATGGCGCAGATCTTTGCGAAGTCGGTGGGACAGGCCGGAAAAGGAGTCATGGCCTTGTGGTATCACTTCGCGATCATGTTCGAGGCGTTGTTTATCCTGACGACGATTGATGCGGGAACACGGATCGGGCGGTTTTTGGTGCAAGAGGTTTTGGGTTGGCTTTGGAAACCCCTGGGAGAAATCCGATCGGTTGCAGGAAGCGCGTTGGGGAGCGTTGTCTTTGTCGGTGGGTGGGGTTGGTTTTTGTATCAGGGCGTGATGGATCCGCAGGGGGGAATCAACAGTCTTTGGCCGATTTTCGGCGTGGCAAACCAGCTTCTGGCGGTGATGGCTCTGAGTTTGGCGACGACCGTCCTGATCAAGATGGGGCGGGCGAAGTTTGCATGGGTGACGTTCCTGCCGTTGGCATGGCTGGTGGTGGTGACGTTTTCCGCCGGCTGGCTGAAGATTTTCAGTGCAGACCCGCGGCTCGGTTTTTGGGCGGGATGGGAGCAGGCGGAGAGAGCGGGTCAGGGAAAGCTGGCAATCGCGCAGGCGACGAATGCGGGCGTGACGGGATTCTTTCTGCTGCTGGTCGTTCTAATCGTGGCAGCCTGCGGAAGAGTCTGCTGGAGATATTGGCAAGGCAGGAGCGTACCCCCGGTGAGGGAAGAGGGGGCGGTGGCGACCGCTTAGAAGAAAATGGGAATGATGAGGATTGCGACGATGTTGACGACCTTGATCATCGGGTTGATGGCCGGGCCCGCCGTGTCCTTGTAAGGATCACCGACGGTATCGCCGGTGACGGCCGCGGCATGGGCGAGGGAACCTTTGCCACCGCAGTTGCCCTCCTCGATATATTTTTTCGCGTTGTCCCAGGCACCGCCGGAGGAAGTCATGGCGATGGCGACGAAGAGTCCGGTCACGATGGTGCCGACCAGCACGCCCCCGAGCACGACGGGCCCGAGGCCCGGAACGGCTGCGACGGCGACCACAAAGGCGACGGGGAGGAGGGCGGGAATGATCATTTGGCGGAGGGCGGCCCGGGTGACGATATCGACGCAGGTTCCGTAGTCGGGCTTGTCCTTGCCCAGGAGGATTCCCGGCTTGGCGGCGAGTTGGCGGCGGACTTCACGGACGACCGCACCCGCGGCAACGCCGACGGCATCCATCGAGCGGGCGGTGAAGACGAAGGGAAGGAGGCCGCCGATGAAGAGGCCGATAATGACCTTGGGTTCGGTGAGGGAGAATTCCAAGCTGGGCATGGCGACACCCAGGGCAAGGAAGTGAGCTTTGAGCTCCTGCACGTAGCTGCCGAAGAGAACAAGGGAGGCGAGACCGGCGGAGGCGATCGCGTAGCCTTTGGTCACGGCTTTCATGGTGTTGCCGACGGCGTCGAGCTCATCGGTCCGTTGGCGGATCGACGGGGGCATGCCGGACATGACCGCAATACCCCCGGCGTTGTCGGTGATCGGGCCGAAAGCATCCAGGGAGATGACGATTCCGGCCATCGAGAGCATGGCCATGACGGCGATGGCAATTCCGTAGAGACCTGCAAAGTGGTAGCTGAGGAGGATGGCAATGCCAATAAAGCCGACGGGAAGGGCGGTGGCGTGGGAGCCGATCGCCAAGCCTGCGATGATGTTGGTGGCGTGGCCGGTTTCCGAGGCTTTTGCGATATTCCGCACGGGGGAGTAGTGGGTGGATGTGTAGTAGTTGGTGATCAGAAGGACGACGAACGTCATGAGGAGTCCGACGAGAGAGGCGAGGTAGATGCCGAGGGTGGAGGAGATTTGGCCGTCATGGCGGAGGCCGTTGGGGAAAAAGATCTGGGTGAGGGGCCAGAGGGCGGCGGCGGAGGCCAAGGCGCTGAGCAGGACGCCGAGGCTGAGGAGGCGGGTGGGGTTGCCGCTTCCGAAATTGACCGTCAGGATGCCGAGGATGGCGGAGAGAATCGAGACGCCGCCCACGATGAAGGGGTAACTGAGGGCGGCGGGTTCGGGTTGGCCGTCGCCTCCGAAGACGGTGAGGTAGGCGACAAGAACGCAGCCGATCAAGCTGACGGCGTAGGTCTCAAAGACATCCGCAGCCATTCCGGCGCAGTCGCCGACATTATCCCCAACGTTGTCGGCTATGGTGGCGGGATTGCGGGGGTCGTCTTCCTCAAGTTTTGATTCGATTTTGCCCACCAGGTCGGCGCCGACGTCCGCGGCTTTGGTGTAGATGCCGCCTCCGAGACGTGCAAAGACGCTGACGAGGGAGGCGCCCAGGGCAAGGCCGGTGAGACTGTCGATGGCGGCGCGGAGACCGAGATATTTTGAGGCGATCATGTAGAAGGCCCCGATCGAGAGAAGGGCGAGGGCGACAACGAGCAGACCGGTGACCGCTCCGCCGTTGAACGCGTTGCGGAGGGCGGCGGTGCGGCTGACGGTGGCGGCTTGGGCGGTGCGGACATTTGCCATCACGGCGATTCGCATCCCTGCGAAACCGGCGATGAGGCTGCAGGCGGCACCAACGAGGAAACCGATGCCGGTGGGGAGATTTTTGAAGTAGCAAATCGCGGCGAAGAGGAGGAGGGCGATTCCGGAAACGGCTTGGAGCTGACGATGAAGGTAGGCGGCGGCACCCTCCTGGATGGCGGCTGCGACTTCACGCATACGATCGTTGCCGTCCGGTTGCCCTTGGATCCACTGGATGAGGCCCCAAGCACCGGCCAAGCCGACCAGGCCTGCGACGAGGCTGAGCGGCAGAGCTTGTTGGAGGATAAAACTGGTCATAGTAAGTTGACGGAAAATAGGCTGGGCAGATTGGCGGGCAACGTTTTTCCGACCGATTTTACTCATTTTTCAGTACTTGCACGCACTGGACATTTCATTGAGTATATATTTCATATGACTAAATATCCGCAAAACGGAGCTGAGGTGGTCATGGACCCCCGGGTTCCCGAGTTGGAAAGGATTGCGACCCTTCTCCAGAGAAGGTTTTTGCTCGATCTTTTCCGTCAAACCTCGGCCAAGAGACTTTCGATTCCGCAGTTCACCTTACTGGGGTTTTTGGCGGTGGAGTCGGGTGTGCCGATGGGCGTGTTGGCGAAACGGATGGGACATGCGACCTCAGCCACCACCGGTCTGGTGGATCGTTTGGAGGCGGTGGGGTTGGTGCGACGCCGGGATCAAAAGGGGGATCGGCGGCAGAAGCTGGTCGAAATCACAACCAAGGGAAAAGAGTTGATGGGGCGGTTGCAGGGGGAGTTGCGTCATCATTTGAGCGTCATTTTGAGTCAGCTCGAATCGCCCGACCAGGATGCCTGGGTGCGGATTTATCGGGTCATGGAGAACTACTGTCGTGAATTACCGCGTGATTAGGATCCTTTTTGTCCTCTGCTGCGGGGTGTTGGGCGCGCGGGCAGAGGAAAAAAAAGAGGCGGCGGAGGTCACCCTGCCGTTGGCCAGCAAGTCCGCCGTGCCTGAATTTACGAGCAAGAGGCTGAATTTGGCCCAGTGTGTGGCGCTGGCTTTGGAGCAGAACACGGAGATTCGCCAGGCCAAGGAGGAGGTTCAACGAAAAGAGGGGGTTTCGGTGGAGGTGCGAAGCGCCCTGCTTCCCAAAGTGACGGCGCAGGGAACGTACGAATATCAGTCAAAATCGTTGAACGCACTTTTGGTGAATGCAGGAATTGTTTCCGCGGACGAGATGAACTGGAATGCGGGGGTGCGGGTGACGCAGCTCCTGTTTGACGGAGGGGCGGCTCTGTCGCGCACCCGCGCGGCCCGGTTGTCGGAAAGCCAGTCGATGCTTCTTCTCCAGGACACGATTGACCGGGTGATTCTGGAAGTCCGAAAAAACGTGTACGCCGTGCTGTTGAACCGCTCGCTGATCGACGTGCAAACGGAGGCGGTCCACCTCAAGCAGGAGCAGCTCACGTCGCAGCAGAAGCGTTTCAAGGCCGGCACGGTGACCAAGTTCAACGTCCTGACGGCGGACGTGGAGTTGGCCAACAACATGCCCCAGCTGATCCGGGCACGGAACAACAAGCGGGTGGCGGAGGTGCAACTGGCCCGGGTCCTCGCCTTGGATTACCCGATGGAAGCGGCCGAGGATTGGACTCCTCCGGTCTACGTCGAGGGGGATTTGCCCTACCAGCCCGTGAAAACCGACCTCTCGGCCTCCTTGCGCAATGCGGTTTTCAACCGGAACGATTTGCGGGCTGTGAAAAAGGAAATTGAAATCCAGAGCAAACTTTTTGAAGCGGCCAAAAGGGAGGCGTTTATTCCGAAGATCGTCGGCTCGGGGGGGTACGACGTGATTCAGAATCCCGGGAGTTCCTCCTTTACCGATAGTTTCAACGGGCCCGTGGCTTCGATCAACGGTACCTGGACTTTGTACGACGGGATGTTGAGCACGGGACGTTTCATGCAGCTAAAGGCGCAGATCCGCAAGGCCGAGGTGGCCTATGAGGAGAAGCGGCGATTGGTGGAGAGCGATGTCCGGGATGCGGTCGTGAAGATGGAGGAGGCGCAGGAGTTGGTGACCTCGCAGCAGCGGAATGTGGAGCAGTCGCGGGAAAGTCTGCGGTTGGCGGAGGCGCGGTTCAATGTGGGGGCGGGAATCCAGCTGGATATCATCAACGCACAGTCGAACCTGACGCAGGCGCAGTTCAACGAGTTGCAGGGGAGATTCGATTATAATGTGGCGGTGGCTTCCCTCGAGCGGGCAACGGCGACGCCCTTTGGGCCGAAAAATCCTCCTCCGCTCCCCGAGGAAGCGGGGCTTACCCCCAAGCCCAAATTGAACATGCAGGCCTCGACGGCGGTGGGCCTTCAGCCCGGGCAGTGAATTTTTTACGATTTCCGGAGTTGGAGGCGCGGGGTCTGCGTCATGCGTTTACCCTTCGTTCGGTCTCTCCATTACAAACGGCGGATCTTCCGCGAATTCTGCAAGAGGCGGAATTACCAGAGAATTATGCGATAGGGGAGCAGACCCATGGGGCGGGGGTGGCGGTTATTCGTGGGGAGAGCGAAGGGAAAGTGATTCCCACAGTGGATGCGCTGGTCACACGGGAAAAGAATCTTTCCCTTCTCATTCGGGTGGCGGATTGCGGGCCTGTCTGGATTCATTGCGGAAAGACGGGGGCGATCGCCCTGGTGCATAGTGGCAGAAGGGGGACGGAGGCGGGGGTGGTGCCGGCGGCCATCCGCAGAATGAGGGAGGAATTTGGGTCCGATCCGCAACAAATGCTCGCCTTGCTGGGTCCATGCATTCGACCCCCCCATTATGATGTCGATTTCGCCTCGCAGATCCTTCGCCAGCTCCACGGTGAAAACGTGGGGAAGGTGGTGGACAGCGGGCTTTGCACGGCGACGGATTTGGAAAGATTTTACTCTTACCGGGCTGAACATGGTCAAACGGGTAGGCATTTTGCGATGGTGGCCCTTTAACGGAGGCCGGATCGAGAAGTGGGCTTGAGGAATCACGAATCGACGAGGTCGGGAATACCGAACATAAAAGGGGGATGCGAAGAGGTTTGCTGGCGGCCGTTCTTTTGGTGTCGGGAACGGGTTTGGCTTTGGCTGAACTGGGCCAGTCGCTGACGGATCTTAAAATTTTAAAGAATCTCACGGTTGTCCGGGAAACCCTGTTGTACAACCGAACCTTTGTTTTGGCGGTGGCGGAGGACAAAGCCACGGCGGGGCGTCAGGCGCAGTACCTGTTTCTCTCGGGAGAGTGCGTGCAGATCCGATACTTCAGCGGAAAGAGCGCGTGGAACGAGGCCAAGGCACAAATCGTCTGGCGGGAGCAGTTTGGGGATCTGCCCAACAAAAAAACGGAGGACAAGAATCTGCTGATCTTTCTTGGAGCGAACGGGGAGGAGATGTTGATGGGCCAAGGCAAGTATGCCCAGGCTTTGCTGATTCAGTCCTCCCGAATGACGAAAATCCGCAACCTTTGGATGGAGGGGCAGCCGGCCGAGTTTCAGACGCGAAGGGAGAACGATTTGGATTTTTCACTTTGGGGATTTGGTCCGGCCCCGGGGGAAGACGGCGCCAAGTGAGGTGCCCCGTTTGAAACGGTAAAGCCTCGGCCCGCTGACGGCGGCAAGACGGGAAAGTCGACGGCAAGAGGCCAAGAGTTCATTCAAAATCCCAGCCTTGTTTCCGTTGGGCTGGGGCGGGCATGATGAGCGAATGGGAGCGACTTTGCTGGGCGATGGCTCGATCTGGACGATCGTCTTTCTTGTGCTGGCCATCGGGGCGGCGCTGAGCTTCGAATTCGTCAACGGGTTCCATGACACGGCCAACGCAGTCGCCACGGTCATTTACACCCACACGTTGAAACCGACCCCGGCGGTGGTCTGGTCGGGCCTCTGGAATCTCATCGGGGCGCTGACATCGTCCGGAGCGGTCGCCTTTGGGATTTTGGCGCTGTTGCCGGTGGAGTTGGTGCTCAATGTCGGATCGACGGCGGGGTTTGCCATGGTTTTTTCCCTCCTGATCTCGGCGATCATTTGGAATCTGGGGACCTGGTACGTGGGGCTTCCGGCCTCGAGCTCCCACACCTTGGTGGGATCGATTCTCGGGGTGGGGCTGGCCAACTCCCTTTTTGGCCCTGCCCATTCGATCACCGAGGGGGTGAACTGGGCGAAAGCCTCCGAACTTTTTGCGGCTCTCCTGATCTCCCCTTTGATCGGCTTTTTTGGCGCCGCCGCTCTGCTTCTTTTGACAAAGTTCCTGCTCTCCAAGCCGGAGCTCTATCGGGCTCCGCAGGGTCAGGCCCCGCCCCCGGGTTGGATCCGGGGGATTTTGCTTTTCACCTGCACGGGCGTGAGCTTTGCCCACGGCTCGAACGACGGGCAAAAAGGCATGGGCGTGATGCTGCTGATTTTGGTCGGAATGTTGCCCGGCACCTACGCGCTGAATTTGCAGGCCGATCCAAAATTGCTCCCTGCCATCGAGCAGGCGGCGGCTGCTTTGACCCATGATTTTGAGGTGAGACAAAAAGGGGAGTCGATTCACGGCCAGAAAGCGCGGGACATTCTGGCCAACTACATCAAGCCGACGGGAAAATTCGATTCGGATGCCACCGCGTCCGTCTCGGGATTGAGCGATGAGATTCGTCGCCGGGTGCATGGACTGGACGGCATTTCCGGTCTCGCCCCCAGCCAACGGGGGGAGTTGCGGACCGACATCTACCTGGTTTCCAAGGCGATTTTGAAAATCGAACGAAGCGGCAACATGAACAAGAACCCGGATATTTACAAAATGGAGAAGCAGATGGCCTCGGCTTCCCAAAAGATGATCAACTTCATTCCCGTCTGGGTCAAAGTGGCGGTGGCGTTGTCCCTGGGCCTGGGCACGATGATCGGGTACCAGAGGATCGTGAAGACGGTGGGGGAGAGGATCGGAAAACAGCATCTCTCTTACGCGCAGGGAGCCTCGGCGGAAGCGGTGGCGATGGGCACGATCGTGTTGGCGGATCACTTTGGTTTGCCGGTGAGCACGACCCACGTTTTGTCCTCCGGGGTGGCGGGGACGATGGCGGCAAATCAATCCGGCGTGCAGATGGCGACGGTCCGCAACATTCTTGCCGCCTGGGTATTGACCCTGCCGGTTTGCACGTTCCTCGGCGCCTTGCTTTTCGCCCTGCTGCTGAACGGGGCGACGTTGATCGGTCTGCGCTAAGCTTGACTCAATTTTCGTCGGTTTGCGCCGAGAGAAGAAGTCCCTCGGCAATCAGTTGTTCGAGCGTGGCGCCGACGGTGGCGGATTCCCGGCTGAGGGTGACGGCGGTCCCGTTGGCCTGGTAGGTCTCGGGTTTTTCGAGCTCGGCGGTGATTTCGGAGAGGCGTGTTTCAAGCGCGAGGATTCGTTTTTCCAAATCGGCAACTTTCGCCTCGTGCTCCTTTTTGAGGCGGCTTTTGGTTTGGCGGGCCTCGGCTTCGGCCCGTTTTTGCTCCTTGGTCTTGCGGGGGGTGGGGCTTTTTTCGGGGGAGCCGGCGGGGGAGGGCGGGGTGGTCACCGGCTGGGAGTTGGTGAGCTGCTCCCCGGCGGTCAGGGCGGCGCGGGCGGAGGTGGCCTTCGATTTTTCAAGGTAGTACTGGTAGTCGCCGGCATAGGGGGTCAGGTTCCCCGCGCTGATATGGACGACGGTGGTGGCCATGGCCCGGATGAAGTGAACATCGTGGCTGATGAAAATGAGCGTTCCCTCGTACTGGTGGAGAGCGGCAATCAGGGCATCGATCGATCCGATATCGAGGTGGGTCGTGGGCTCGTCCATGAGAAGAAGGTTGGGCGGATCCAGCAGGAGTTTGACGAGTGCGAGCCGCGATTTTTCCCCTCCGCTAAGGACCCCCACCGTTTTAAAGACATCGTCCCCGCGGAAAAGAAAGGAGCCGAGAACGGTCCGGGCGGTTTGTTCGCTGACGGGATTGGGGGAGTGGAGGACCGATTCAAGAACCTGATGTTTCCTGTCGAGCGTATCCCCGCGGTGCTGGGAGAAATAGCCGACCCGGACATTGTGACCGAGGATTCGTTCGCCGCTTTGCAGGGGAAGGGCACCGCCCAGAAGCTTGAGAAGCGTGGATTTGCCGGCTCCGTTGGGGCCGACAAGGACGGTGCGCTGGCCGCGTTCGGCCTCAAAGTGGAGTCCCCGATACACGGGGAGATCGCCGGACCCGTCGTTATTTTTGTACGTGTGGGCGACGTTTTTCAGGGTGATGACCCGGAGGCCGCTGCGGACGGGTTGGGGAAAGTTGAATTTAATGGAGCGGGTGGCAGCCACGGGGGCTTCGATTTTATCCATCCGGTCGATCTGCTTGAGTTTGCTCTGGGCCTGGGTGGCTTTGCTGGCCTTGGCGCGAAAGCGGTCGGCAAATTGCTGCAGGGAGGCGATCTCTTTCTGCTGGTTTTTGTAGGCGGCAAGGTGTTGCTCCTCGCGGGCGGCTTTCTCGACGACGTATTTGTCGTAGTTGCCGCGGTAGCGGTGAAGTTTGGATTGGGAGATCTCAACGATGGAGCCGACGAGTTCGTTGAGAAACTCGCGATCGTGGGAGATCATCAGGATGGCACCCGGGTACGTGCGCAGATATTCCTGGAACCAGACGAGGGATTCGAGGTCGAGGTGGTTGGTGGGTTCGTCGAGGAGAAGGAGATCGGGTTCCTGCACGAGGAGGCGGGCCAGGTGGGCGCGCATGATCCAGCCCCCGCTCAGGGCCTTGGCTTTGCGGTGGAAATCGGAGTCCCGGAAGGCAAGCCCGCTAAGGATCTGCTTGGCCCGGGGTTCCAGTTGCCAACCACCGAGCTCGGTGAAGGTATCGAGGGCTTCGTGATATTCGGGGTCCTCGAGGGTGCCGGCGGCTTCGTGGCGCTGGATCGCTTGCTGAACGCGGGACATGGCCGGGGAGGTGGCACAGGCAAGTTCAAGGATGGTCTCGTCCCCCGCGGGCGCCGATTCCTGGGGGAGAAAGCCCAGGGTGACATTTTTTTCGAGCGTGACGCGACCCTCGTCCGGGCTGGCCTCGCCGAGGATCAGGGAGAAGAGGGTGGATTTCCCCGCTCCGTTGGGGCCGACGAGGCCGATGCGGTCTTCGCGGTTGATCTGGAGGGAGACATCGCTGAAGAGGGTTCGCCCCGCGAATGACTTGCTGAGTTGAGAGAGGGTGAGCATGGGGAGAGCGGAGGGCGAAGGGCGGGTCAGAGCAGTTGTAAGGCAAGGAGCAGGGTGCGGGTGCTGATGAGAATGAGCAGGACTCCGACGAGGCGCATCATGGTTTTTGCCGGCAGGATCCTGCAGAGTTTGGCGGCGAAGGGGGCGGCGATCACGCCTCCCAGAATCAGGCCCGCGATGATGGGAAGGTTTTCGAGCTTGAGAAAAAAGAAGAAAGTCAGGGCCTGGGTGAGAGTGACAAAAAATTCGGCCATATTGACCGAGCCGATGACGTAACGGGGAGGATGGCCTTTTGCCAGAAGGGTGGAGGTCACCACGGGTCCCCATCCGCCACCCCCCACGGCATCGAGGAAGCCGCCGGCCAGAGCCAGAGGAATGGCCTGGGTGGGTTTGGTGTCGACGGCGATCGGTTTGTGATTCGAGCGCCAGAAGATGTACCCGCCCATGAGGATCAGGTAACCGCTGATCCAGGGTTTGAATTTGGCACCGTCGAAATTCGAGAGCAGGTAGGCGCCCGTGACGCCTCCGATCACTCCCGGAATGGCGAGCTCCAGGCACAGGGCTTTGTTGACATTTTCATGGAAGAGGTGGCTGATGCCGCTGACGCCGGTGGTGAAGATTTCGGAAACCTTGACGCTGTAGCTGATCATGGCGGGTGCGATGCCGAGGGCGAGAAGGAAGGTCGAGCAGGTGACTCCGTATGCCATGCCAAGTGTGCCGTCGACGATCTGGCCGGCGAGACCGACCAGGATGGCAAGGAGGAGCACGGGGGACATGAGAGCGACTCTAAGGAAAAGGGGGTTTCTGCCGAACGGAAAAAGGGGTGATGACGCGGAAGGTGGCGTCAGCCGCGCTCGATCATGGCGTAGGCACTGTGATTGTGGATGCTTTCAAAATTCTCGGCTTCGACGCGGTACCAGTTGATATCGGGATGGGCGTCACACCTCACCGATACGGCGCGGACCAGATCCTCGACGAAGACGGGATTATCATACGCGCGCTCGGTGACGTGTTTTTCGTCCGGCCGCTTGAGGAGGGAAAAGATTTCCGAGCTGGCACAGGATTCGACGAGAGCGACAAGGTCCTCGATCCAGACGGTTTTTGAGAAGGTGACTTCCAGCCGGACCTGGCCGCGTTGATTGTGGGCTCCTCGGTCGCTGATCGCCTTGCTGCACGGGCACAGGGTGGTGACAGGGACGGTGACGGCGACCTTGAAGCGGAGGTCTTTACCGTGGAGGGTCGCATCGAAGCGGGTTTGATAATCGACAAGGCCCTGGGCAGCGGTGATGGGGGCTTTTTTTTCTATGAAGTAGGGAAAATCGAGTTCGAGGTGGGCCGATTCCGCCTCGAGGCGCTTTTGGAGGGCACGGAGAATGGCGGGGATACTCTCCACATGGATGAGGCCGCCGTGTTCCTGGAGGACCTCGATAAAACGGCTCATGTGGGTGCCTTTGAATTGGTGGGGAAGATCGACGGCAAGGGCGACGGTGGCGACGGTGTTCTGGGTTGCATGGGCCCGATCCCGGACGACGATGGGGTAGCGGAGGCCTTTGACCCCGACTTTATCGATCCGCAGGTTACGGAAATCAGGGGAAGCCTGGGTATCTTGAAGGGGGTGGGGTTGGGTGTTCATATTTTTCAAAGCATCCCGATTCTAAACGAATCTAGCTTTCGGGCAAAGGGTAAGGATTTTGACCTCTGACCCCACAATTCAAAAACGCCCTTGCAAAGCATTGATTGACAGCAATTTGCAAGACCTCTGACCCCGCAGAAGTAATTGATGGGCAATGATTTGCAGGGCTGTTTTTTGAAGATGACCTCTGACCCCAAAAATTGACAGAACCGATTTTCCGATTCGGCAGTTTAATCCCTAATGGAGAAGAAAGGGGGGCGGGCACAAAAAAGGGTCCGATGGGCGACTTGTCCCGCCGTGGAGTTCGCTTAAAAAGGGTTTTATGAATGCCCAGCGCGTTCGGGTGAAGTCAGCGGCAAGGGACTACTCGGTCTATGTCGGGGAGAAGATCCTGCCCCAAGGGCTGCAATCCCACCTCCCGCCCAAAGTTCCGGTGGCGATGCTGGTGGACGAAGGAATCGCGGCGCTGCCCCTGACTTTGGCCATCTTTGCGTGGCTGGAAAAACGAGCCTCCCGCGTGGTGCGGGTGAGAATCCCAGCAGGGGAACGGTCGAAATCGGTCGAGGAGTATGGTCGTGTGGTGCGTCAGCTTGCAGGGGCAGGCCTCACCCGGGATGGATGGATTGTGGCCGTGGGAGGCGGGGTGACGGGAGATCTGGCCGGCTTTGTGGCCGCGACCTATCTGCGTGGGCTTCCGGTGATTCAGATTCCGACGACAGTTGTCGCCATGGTGGATAGCAGTGTCGGGGGCAAGACGGGCATCGATCTGCCCGAGGGAAAGAATCTGGTCGGGGCGTTCCATCCTCCGCAGGCGGTCCTTGCCGATCTGCGCTGGCTGGAATCCTTGCCGCCGGCCGAAAGGCGCGCGGGCATGGCCGAGGTCCTGAAGTACGGCGCGATTGCGGATTCGAAACTTTTTGCATCCCTGGCGAAAGGTCCGCCTCGCTCGATGAGGAAGGTGGTGAAGCGCTGTGTGGAGATCAAGGCCAAGCTGGCCGGGGAGGATGAGCGAGACCTGAAGGGGAAACGGGCGTTGTTGAATTTTGGCCACACGGTCGCGCACGGCCTCGAGGGTATCGTCGGCTACGAGGGTTTGCGGCATGGGGAAGCGGTCGCGATCGGCATGGTGGTGGCGGCGCACCTTTCGGTGAAGGCGCGGCGGTTCAAGAAAAAAGCGGCAGAGAAACTGAAGGCGGCGATCCGGGCCCACGGACTGCCCGTCACCCATCCCGAGCTGCGCTGGGATCGCCTGTCCCCCGTGATGGCGCGCGACAAGAAGGCGACGACGCAGGGGATTCGTTGGGTTCTTTTGAGAAAGATCGGAAAAGCGGATCTGGTCTCGGGAGTCACAGAAAAGAAAATTCAGATGGCCTTGGAGGAAGTGAGGGAGGGAAAACTCCCGAAGGGATGACGAGGACGGAGGCCTATCTGATCCTCAACGCCCTTCGCTTGGTGGGGCCGGTGAGGGTGAGAAAGTTGCGGGAGGTGTTCGGCAGGGTGGAGGATTTGTTCGGGTTGCCCTCCGGGAAAATGGCGGGAGTGGAGGGAGTGGGGCAGGCGGTGGCGGAATCGATCCGAGAGTGGGAAACGAACTTCGATCTGGCGGCGGAGCTCAAAAAGATCGCCCAACTCAAACTACAGGTGGTGGATTGCGAGGATCCTTCGTACCCGCCGCTTTTGCGCGAAATTCATGATCCGCCGATGGTTCTTTATTATCGGGGGGATCTCGGGGCCGTTCGGGGAGCATGCGTGGGCATTGTCGGGACCCGGGAGGCGACAGGGTATGGAATCGAGCTGGCCAAAAAGTTGGGATACCAGTTGGCCTATGCGGGAGTGGGGGTGGTGAGCGGTTTGGCTCGCGGGATCGACACCGCGGCGCACCAAGGGGCGTTGGCGGCCAAGGGAAGGACGGCAGGGGTGCTGGGCTGTTCGATGGACCAGATGTATCCGCCTGAAAATCGCTCGCTGGCGGATAAGATGGTGGAGGTGGGAGGCTGTGTGATGAGTGAGTTTTGTCTGGGAACGGCGCCGGATCGCCAGACCTTTCCGATGCGAAACCGGATTGTCAGCGGGTTAAGCAAGGGGATCCTGGTCATCGAGGCCGCCCGAGCGAGCGGGGCGATGATCACGGCCAAGCAGGCGTTGGAGCAGGGGCGACAGGTGTTTGCGGTCCCGGGGCGGGTGGATCAGGCCCAATCGGGCGGATGCCACCAGTTGCTCAAGGATGGTGCCCGGCTGGTGGAGTCGGCGGAGGATGTCCTCGCGGAGTTTGAGTTTTTGATTCCGCGGGATGAGATGCCCGTGCCGGTCATGCGGGAGGGGAATCTGGGGCCGGAGGAAAAGAAGGTGCTGGAGGGATTGGGACGGGAGGAGCTTCATCTGGACGTCCTGACGCGAAAATGCGGGTTGCCATCCCCGGTGGTGTCGGCCACCCTTCTCAAACTTGAACTGAAACATCGAGTGCGACAAATGCCCGGCAAGTACTTCACCCGCATCGATTAACCTATGGCAAAAAAACTGATCATCGCGGAAAAGCCGAGCGTGGCCAACGATTTGGCCCGGGTCCTGACCGGTTTCAAGAAGGAGGGGGAGTATTGGGAATCCGAGAATTTTGTTTTGAGCTCGGCGATCGGGCACCTGATCGAGTTGTGCAAGCCGACCGAGTACGGGAAGGGGAAAGGGAAGTGGAGTTTTGAGAGCCTGCCCCTGTTGCCCGAGGAGTTTAAGTTAAAGGTGATCGAGCGAACGGCGCCGAGGTTCGAAGTGCTGAAAAAATTGCTCCGACGCAAGGACGTGACGGGGGTGATCAATGCGTGCGACGCCGGGCGGGAGGGGGAGTTGATTTTTCGTTACGTGATAGAGGCGGCGGAGTGCAAGAAGCCGGTCCAGAGGCTTTGGCTGCAATCGATGACCCCGGCTTCCATACGGGAAGGATTTACGAAATTGCGGAAGGAGGAGGAGATGGTCCCCTTGTTGGAGGCGGCAAAATCCAGGTCGGAGAGTGATTGGCTTGTAGGAATCAACACCACCCGGGCCTTAACGGCCTTAAATTCCAAAGGGGGCGGATTTTTTCTGACGACGGCCGGCAGGGTCCAGACGCCGACCTTGAGCATCTTGGTCGAGCGGGAGCAGCAGATCCGGGCCTTTGTTCCGAAGGATTTTTGGGAGGTGCATGCGACGTTTGGAGCGAAGGCGGGCGAGTACGAGGGCAAATGGTTCGACGAGAAGTTGGCGGAGCAGAAGGCGGCGGAGAGGGGGGCGGAGCAGAGGCCGGAGCGGTTGTGGAGCAAGGAGCGGGCGGAGGAGATTGTGGGGGAGTGCCGGGGAAAAACGGGGGAGGCTCATGACGAGAAAAAGCCGGCGAGGCAGTTGTCGCCCCTGCTTTACGATCTGACGAGCCTGCAGCGCGAAGGGAACAGCCGTTTTGGTTTGTCGGCACGGCGAACGTTGCAGATTGCACAGGCCTTGTACGAGAAGCACAAGGCGATCACCTATCCCCGGACCGATTCCCGCTACCTTCCGGAGGACTATCTGGAGGTGGCAAAAACCACTTTGGAAAATTTCTCGGGGACCGAGTACGGGGAGTTTTCAAAAACGGTTCTCAAGAATGGCTGGTTGAAGCCCACGAAGCGGGTGTTCAACAGCGCCAAGGTCAGCGACCACTTTGCGATCATTCCGACCATGCAAATTCCTGAAAAACTCGATGAGATCGAGATGAAGGTGTATGCGGCGATTGTCCGGCGATTCATTGCGGTGTTCTACCCGGAGGCCATATACGAGGTGACGAACCGGATTACCCGGGTTGGAGAACACGCGTTTCGAACCGATGGGAAGATTTTGAAAGAGGCGGGCTGGTTGGCGGTGTATGGAAAAGAGGCTGTGGAGGAGGGAGGCGGGGAGGAGGGCAAGCTTTTGGTGCCCGTGGCGGAGGGGGAGAAGGTGAAGACGGTGGCGATCCTGGCCGAGGGGTTGCAGACGAAACCGCCCGCGCGTTTGACGGAGGCGACTTTGCTGAGCGCGATGGAGGGGGCGGGGAAACTGATCGAGGACGATGCCTTACGGGAGGCGATGGGGGAGAGGGGGCTGGGAACCCCGGCGACGCGGGCGGCCACCATCGAGACCCTGATTTCGGAGGAGTATGTTCGGCGGTTGGGGCGTGAGTTGATGCCCACGGCAAAGGCGTTCGGCCTGTTCGAAACCTTGGATGCCCTGGGGATCGAGATTTTGCAGTCTCCGGAAATGACGGGAGAGTGGGAGCACAAATTGAAAGAGATCGAGCATGGTCGGATGAAGCGGGAGGATTTCATGCGGGAAATCCAGAAGGTGGCGCGGGAGATCGTCGAAAAGGCCCGTGCTTTTGAAGACAAAGACCATGTGTTGAGAAAGTTGGACTTCAAGGACCCTCAATCCGGGCAGGAGTTCGAGGAAACGTTGCGGGAGTATCGGACGTTGGATCAACGGTACGCGGTGCGGAAAGTGCTGGCGGGCCGCCGGATCGAGGCGCATGAGTTTCTGGAGCTGTTGGAGAAGGGAACGATGGGGCTGGTGGATGGATTCCGCAGCCGGCTGGGGCGGCCTTTTTCCGCCGGTTTGAAACTGGGGGAGGGGCGGAAGATCGAGTTGGTTGTCGGGGAGGAAGAGGGGACGTTGGATTTCACGGGACAGGAGTCGTTGGGACAGTGTCCAGCCTGCGGGGGCAGGATGTTCATGAGCCAACTGCGGTATGTCTGCGAAAACAGCGTGGCGCAACCCTCGACCTGCACGTTCAAGGTTTCAAAAAAAATCCTGAACCGGGACATTTCTGTTTCCGAGGTGCAGGATTTGTTGAAGAACGGGAAGACAGCCCTGCTGGAAAAATTCATCTCCAACAAGACCCGGAGGCCGTTTTCGGCCTTTCTCATGTGGAAGGATGGGAAGGTCTCGTTCGACTTCCCCCCGCGGGAACCGCGCAAGCCCAAAAGCGCCAAAACGGCGAAAGCCCGGGCCGGCGCGGCCGCCTGAAAACGAAATCGAGCGAGGCGGCCGAACCACGGACGGCCGCCTTTCTGCGCCATTTGGCGGAGGAGCGGGGCCTCTCTCCCCACACCGTGCGGAATTACGGTCAAGTGCTGGGCGAGTTTCAAAAGCACCGCGGCGGGGATTGGGAGGAGGTTCGGGAGGCGGACTGCCGCACGTATCTTCACGGTTTGGCAGGGCAAGGCCGACACGGGCCGGCCTCCGTACGGCTGAGATTTTCCGCGTTGCGGACTTTTTTCCAGTGGATGCAGTCGCGCGGGGAGAGGGTCGACAATCCGGCCGCCGGCCTGCGTTTGCCCCGTCCCAGAAAAAGCCTGCCGCGTTTTTTGAGTGAGGAGCAGATGGCGAATCTTTTGTCCGCACCGTGCCGTTTGCTGGAAAAAAAACCTGCCAAGTCGTCGGGGCGGAAAGAGCCGGCCTGGGCACGGTGGAGGGATGCGGCTCTCCTCGAGCTCTTGTATGGAACCGGATTGCGGCTGGGAGAGGCCTTGAGTCTTTCCTGGCGCGCCTTTCATGAGGAGGGCAGGCGGACATTGAAAGTCAGGGGCAAGGGCGGAAAAGAGCGGTTGGTGGTGCTGGGGGACGCGGTGCGGGAGGGAATGGCCCGATATGAGGAGAAATTGCCGGCTGGATGGAGGCGGGAAACGGGCGCCGCATTCTTGGGGCCGCGGGGTGAGCGGCTTTGTGCACGGGTTTTTCAAAGGAATTTGAAGGAGTATTTGGCGGAGGCACAGCTGGACCCCTCGTTGACCCCCCACAAGTTGCGTCACAGTTTTGCGACCCATCTGCTGTCCCGGGGGGCGGATCTTCGCGCGGTGCAGGAGCTCTTGGGGCACGCGCGATTGACGAGCACGGAAATTTATACCCGAGTGACGACGGAGCGCCTGCGGGGGGCCTATGGAAAGGCGCATCCCCGGGCATGAGGACGATTTTCGAGTTTTTCCTCAAGGTGGGATACAACCTGCTTTTCACCGTCGGCTTTGCGTTGAGCTGGCCGTATTTCACCTACCTGATTTGGCGGCGGCAGCCGTTTTGGGAGCGGTTGGGGGAGCGGTTGGGGCACTACCCCAAGGAGATCAAGGAGTGGTTGAAAGATCCCCGGCGTCCGGTGTGGATTCATGCGGTCAGCGTGGGGGAGATGCTGTTGGCGAGGGTGCTGGTGCGAGAGTTGCGGGCTCTGCGGCCCGATCTACGGATCCTGCTGACAACGGGCACGCCCACGGGTCGCAGGGTGGGGGAGCCGTTGTTGGATGAAACCACCCGCTTGGTGTACGTGCCGACCGATTTTTATTACTCGATGTTGCGGGCGTTTCGCAGGATCCGCCCCTCCGTCCTGATTTTGGTGGAAAACGAAATATGGCCGAACATGTTGTGGAGGGCGCGGAAGATGGGGGTGGAGGTTTTCCTGGTGAATTCGAGGTTGTCTCGGAGGAATCGCAGGCTGTTTCGCATGGCGAGGACTTTTGTCCGGCCTGTCCTTCAGTTGTTCGACTGGATTGGGGTGCAAAGTCCCGAGGACATGAGGCGATTTGCGATCGCCGGGTTTCCGGAGGAGCGCCTTCATCTCATGGGGAGCATGAAGTATGACGTGGCGGCCCTGGCGGCGGATCATCCAGGAAAGGGAGTGGAGTTAAGAAAGGCGGTTGGATGGGAAAATGGTCGGGTCGTGTTGCTGGGGGGGAGCACCCATCCGGGGGAGGAGAGGATTCTGGCGGCGATGGTGGGGAGGCTGATCAAGAAACATCCACAACTGCGACTGATGTTGGTGCCGAGGCATGTGGAGCGAACTGGCTCGATCATGCAGGAGTTGGCCGGCACGGGATTGCGGGTGGTGAGACGTTCGGAGGTCGATCGGGGCGGGGAGATGGATCCGGACATCCTGCTGGTGGACACGACGGGGGAGTTGAGGGACCTCTACCCCACCGCCGATCTGGTTTTCATCGGGAAAACGGTGACGGGAACAGGGGGACAAAACTTTCTCGAGGCAGCGCGTCATGGGCGGGCGATCGTGGCAGGGCCCCACATGGAAAACTTCATGACCCTGCGCAGGGAATTCGAGGAGGCGCAAGCCATTCGTGTGGCAGGGTCGGCCACCGAGTTGGAGGGCGAGGTGGATCGATTATTGGAGAATCAGGAGGAGCGGAGCTGTCTGGGGCGGCGCGCCTTGGAGTGTTTTCAGGGGCATTTGGGCGCCGGGAAACGATGTGCGGAGATTTTGGCGCAGAAAATTTCACAAGCCGAGCGGGTCACCCGGCAAACGTAGGCCCCCTTCTACGTCGTTCGACCGCCCGAACCCCAAGGAGGGGTGGGCGGGTGAGAGATGGCATAGAGGACAACGGCGGTCGCGGCATTGATGGAAAAGGAGTCGATGGTGTTGCTCATGGGAATCGCAACAAGCAGGTCAAGGGATTGGCGAAGGTCCGCGGACAGACCTTTGCCCTCGTTTCCGACAAAAAGGGCGACCGTTTGATCGGGGAGGGAGGCTTTGGGCAGGAGGGTCGGAGCGTCCCCCGTCGCGCCGATCGTGAAAACCTTGTGCTGATGAAGAAGGGGGAGGAGGGATTTCCTGTTCGGCAAGCGGAGGAGCGGAACGCGAAAAACACTGCCCATCGAGGTCCTGGCGGCACGGGGATGAAATGGGTCGGTTCCGCCCAAGGCGATCACGCATGCCACTCCCATGGCGTGAGCGGTTCGGATCAGGGCGCCGACATTTCCGGGATCCATCATTTCATCCAAAACCAGAATTTTGTTTCGAGCTCCGTTGGCGCCGAGATTGGCCAAAAGCTGCGGTAAATCCGGCGGGGCCGGGATTTTGGCCAAAGCCAGGATGGGGCCGAGGGTTCGACCCTCGAGAAGTTTTTCCAGCGTGGAATCGGGGATGGATGTGACCGAGGTCTTCCGCTCTTCCAGTTTTTGGAGAATCGTTTCGAGGCGGCGGGATGGATCGTCGGGCACTCTTTTCCCGATGAGGACGTGGGTGAGCGGGGTCTCCGATGCGATAGCGCGCTCCAAGAGGCGATATCCCTCCAGGGCGAAAAGACCCAGCTGGCGGCGACCCTCGACATGGAGGGCGCGCTCATAGTCGGAGACCAGTCGCGCGGGATGGGGAGGTTCGGGGGAGGGGTCTACCACTCGAGCAGGGCGCTGGACCAGGTCAGTCCGCCACCAAAGGCAACAAGGAGGACCTTGTCCCCTTTTTGCAGGGTGCCTTCGGAGCCGGCCTCGTGCAGAGCGACGGGGATGCAGGCGGCGGACATGTTTCCGTAGCGATGAACATTCACGAAGCAACGTTCGCGGGGAAATTTCAGCTTTTCCGCCAAGGCATCGATGATCCGGATATTGGCCTGATGGGAGATGACGCATTTCACGTCGGAGAGCGAAACACCCGCTTTCGCCAACGTGCGTTTCGCCGATTCAGCCATGGCCGTGACCGCCTGTTTGAAGATCTCTTTTCCTGCCATGACGATGCAATCGGGCGAGAGGGTTGCGGGGGGCTGGGTGGCTTGGCCCCGGGATTGGGGATTGTGGAGATGAAGCAGATCGGCGCTGGTTCCATCCGCCCCCCAGTCGAAGGACAAGATCCCGCGGCCGTCCGGGGAGGGCTGGAGAACCACCGCGCCCGCGCCGTCGCCGAAAAGAACACAGGTGTTGCGGTCCCGCCAGTCGACCACGGAGGACAGGCGTTCCGTTCCGACGATCAGAATATTTCGGGCTGTCCCCGAACGAAGAAACTGATCGGCCACAATGAGGGCGTACACGAAACCGGAGCAGGCGGCCTGAAGATCAAACGCAGGGCAGCCGGTTGCCCCAAGATCGGCGGAAATCCGGCAGGCGGTGGAGGGAAAAAAGGATTCCGGGGTGACGGTCGCGACAAGAATGAGATCCAAGGCGGAGGCAGGGATCTTGGCGCGGGAGAGGGCCTGTTGAGCCGCCTGAACCCCCATCCAGGTGGAGGTTTCTTTTTCCGAGGCGATGCGCCGTTCCCGAATCCCGGTGCGGGTGAAAATCCACTCGTCGGAGGTTTCGACCAGTTTCTCGAGGTCCCGGTTGGTCAGGATCCGAGCGGGCAGAAAAACTCCCGTGCCTGCCAACCGTAGGCCGGCCTCAGGCGGGGATGGCATCGGCTTGGGATTCCTTGTGGGCGCCGGCGATTTCAGCGGCACGGATGATGCGGTCGTTCACCCCGTGTTCGATGGCCTCGACGGAGACGCGGACGGCATTCCGGATCGCCTTCACGCTCGAGCTGCCGTGAGCGATGACGCAGATGCCGTTGACCCCGAGGAGGAGGGATCCGCCGTACTCCTCATAGCTGGTTTTTTTCTTGATGGCCTTGAAGGCGGCCCGCGCGAGCCAGGCTCCGGCCATCCGGAGCGGGGTTTTTTGGATTTCGTGTTTCAGCCAGTGAAAAATGGCGGCAGCGATGCTTTCGCTGGTTTTGAGGACGACGTTACCAACAAAACCGTCGCAGACCACGACCTCGACCGGGCGCTCGAAAAGATCCCGGCCCTCGATATTCCCCACAAAGTGGATGGGGGCAGAGGAGAGGAGTTTGAAGCCCTCCTTCGTCAGGCTGTTGCCCTTCACGTCCTCCGAGCCGATGGAGAGGAGTCCCACCTTGGGTTTTTTGTATCCGAGAATCTCCTCCGAGTAGATCGATCCCATCAGGGCATAGTCGAGTAGGTGCTCGGGGCGGGCGTCGAGATTTGCGCCGGCGTCGAGCAGGATAAACAGGTTGGTTTCGGTGGGCATGATGGTCGCGATGCCGGGGCGGCTGATGCCGGGAAGGGTGCGGAGCCGGATGGTGGCGGCAGCGACCATGGCGCCCGTGTGGCCGGCGGAAACGGCGGCATCGGCCAAGCCATCCCGAACCGCCTCGATAGACCGTAGAATGGAGTTGTCCCTTTTACGGCGGAGGGATTCGACGGGCGAGTCCCCCATTTCGATGACCTCCTTGCAGTGACGGACCTCGAGGCGGGACGGAATCCGGGAGTGACCGAGCTTGTTCAGCTCCTGGAGGATTCTGTTTTCCTGTCCGAACAGGAGAAGTTTTTCGATCTGAGGGAAGTGGGCGAGGGCCTCCAACGCGGCCGCAACAGGGCGTTCGGGAGCGTGATCTCCCCCCATCGCATCGAGCGCAATCTTCATGAGAAAACCCGTGAAATCACGGGACGGGGATCAGGCGGCGGGAGTCTCGATGGTGAGGACCTGACGATCGCGATACCGGCCGGTGACGGGATCGACAGCGTGGGGGAGGTGAAGATTGCCATTTTTGTCGCGACGCAGTTGGGGCAGGTCACGGCGATGCGCCGCGCGGCGCATGCGAAGGCGCATTTTGGATGTTTTGCGTTTCGGGACTCCCATGGTTTCAGTTCTCCGTTTTGAGTTGGTCCAAATCCCGCCAGACCGTGGCTCGTCTTTTTTCGGCGAAGTCGTCCTGGCTGGGGGGAGTGTAGACTTTCCCCGAGCGCGGGCAGCGACCTGCACCGTCCAACTCACAGCGGGCTGCAAGCGGAAGAGCCAGAATCATGTCCTCCCGGATGAGCGGCGTCAAGTCGAGCAAGGCCTCATCCGGGGCGGCCAAAACCTGGCAGAAGTCATTGATCTTCAGCTCCCAAGGGATGAAGTCGAGGCAGCGGGCGCAGGGGGTCTCAAAGTTCGAACTCAAGGTCCCCGTGATCGTGACTTCCTGCCCGACTTTATGGGCTTGGAGTTGGTAGTTGATTTTGTCCCAACCCCGCAGTTCCCCGACGGGAATGTCGTAATCGGAGAGGGGAAGGGAACCGGCGAGTTCGAGACCGTCTTCGGGAATTTGGCGGGGATCGATCTTCATTTCCTGGCGAAGTGCTGGCGCAGGGCGTCGGCGGCTGCGGGAGGGACAAAATCTTCCAGGGGTGCGCCGAGCCGGGCGAGCTCCCGAACGAGGTGGGAACTGATGAAAGACAAGGTTTCGCGCGGCATCAGAAAAACCGACTCCAGATCGGGATGGAGGCGGCGGTTGGTCAGAGCGAGCTGGAACTCGTACTCGAAATCGGACACAGCGCGCAGGCCACGGATCACGGCGACGGCTTTTTTGATCCGGGCAAATTCGACGAGGAGTCCGCGGAAGGAGGTCACCTGGACTTGGGAGGCCCAGGATTCGTGGCGAATGCCATCCTGCAAAAGTTGAACCCGTTGGGCGGTGGGGAAGGTGGCGTCTTTTGCGCTGTCTTCCGCGACGGCGACAATCACCTCGTCAAAGAGGCGGACAGCCCGTGCGAGGACATCCAGATGTCCCAACGTTGCGGGGTCAAACGTGCCGGGATAGATGGCGCGTTTCATCAGGGTTGGATTTTCACGCAAAGCGGGGAGCGAGGCAAGGGTCTGCATTGCGGCGAGCCTCGACGAAGCGGGGCAGGGAGTTCAGATCGGGATGGATGAGGGTATGAGCGTATCCGGACGTTTGGGCGAGCGCGGCCAGAGGGCCGGTTTGGTGGGGGTTACACTCCATCAGGAGCGTGGGGCAGACGGAGAGAGCTTGGGGTAGGAGGCGACGGTAAAGGTCGAGTCCATCCTTTCCCCCGTCGAGGGCCACGGCGGGATCGTGACGAACCTCGGGATCGGCCGAGGCAATCTCCTCGGGCGTCAAATAGGGAAGGTTGGCGGTGAGAAGAAGGGCGGACCTGCCATGGCCATCGAGAAGATCGTTTTGCTCCCAATCCACCTTGGTTCCCTCCGGCGGGGCGGAGGCGGGCTGGGCGGAATTTTCACGGGCGAGTTGAAGGGCGTCATGCGAGATGTCGATGCCGAGGTAGTGGTGCCGGGGTTGTCGGCGGGCCAAGGCGAGGGGAATGGCACCCGTGCCGGTGCCGACGTCGATGACGAGGCCCGGAGGTTGGTTTTGCAGAATCCGGATCGCGTGTTCGACCAGAGTTTCGGTCTCGGGTCTGGGAACAAGCGCGGCTTTGCTGCAAAGCAGGCTCAGCCCGAAAAATCCGGTACTTCCGATGATATGTTGAATCGGCTCCCGGGATGCACGGCGGCGAACCAAGCCGCGCAGCTTTTCCAGCTCTGCGGCGTTGAGTTCTCTTTCAAACTGAAGGTAAAGCTGGAGGCGCGGCAACCCGAGGGCGTGGGCGATCAGAAGCTCAGACTGAAGTCGAGGGGAGGGGATTCCGTTTTTGGTGAAATGTCCGGTGGTGGCCTCGAGGACGGCGAGAAGTTTCATGCGCCCAGACCGGACTCCTCGAGGCGCCGGCGGAGGTCGTCGTCGGCGAGGGCCTGCACCAGAGGTTCGATTCTTCCCTCCATGACGAGGTTAAGGTCGTGGGAGGTGAAGCCGATGCGGTGATCGGTGAGACGGTTTTGGGGAAAGTTATAGGTGCGAATTTTTTCATTCCGTTCCCCGGTGCCGACCTGTTGACGGCGTGCGGCCTCCACTTTCCCCCGCTCCTCTTCCCTTTTTTTCTCGAGGAGGCGGGAGGCGAGGATGCGCATGGCGGTGGCGCGGTTTTTGATTTGAGAGCGGCTGTCTTGGCAACGCACGATCAGCCCCGTGGGGATGTGGAGGACCTGCACGGCGGAGTCGGTTGTGTTGACTCCTTGTCCGCCCGGGCCCCCCGAGCGGCAGACCTCCACCCGAACCTCGTCGGGGCGGATCTGAAGTTCCACTTCCTCCGCGACAGGAAGGACGGCGACCGTTGCGGTGGAGGTGTGAATCCTGCCTTGGGCCTCGGTGGCGGGGACGCGTTGAACGCGGTGGACTCCACTCTCGTGGCGCATGGCGGCAAAGACGGCCTGGCCCGACAGTTCAAACACAATTTCCTTCAAGCCTCCGAGCTCGGAGGGACTGGAGGAGAGCGGGTCGAGCTTCCAGCCCCGGGTTTCCGCGTAACGGCTGTACATTCGGAAAAGGTCCCCGGCAAAGATGGCGGCCTCGGTCCCTCCCGCACCCGCCCGGATTTCGACGATGGTGTCGCGGTGTTCATCCGGATCGGGGGGGAGAATGGAGCGAAGGACTTCGGCTTTGGCAACGCCTTCGTCCCGGGTGAGCTCTGCGGCCTCCTCCTCGGCCATTTGTCTCATTTCCGGATCCTGGGCGGAGGTGCGGAGAGCGGCATTTTCCTGCAGGCGGAAGGTCAGGGAGACGAGGCGGCGGGCGGCCTCGGTGCCTGAGCGGATTCGCGCATGCTCGCGGGCGAGGTCCCGGGCACGGGTGCCCTGGCGATAGAGATCCGGATCGGCCATTTCACGATCGAGTTCGTGAAGGCGGGTTTCGAGGCGGGCGAGTTGGGCGTTGGGATCCACAGGGGGGGATGCGGAGCCGCGCCCGCCCGGGAGGGCGTGGCAACGGGGAGTCCGCGAGGGGCCCTACGAGCGCTTTTTCGCCTTCGGGGCGGCGGCTGCGGCGTCGAAACGGCGGCGGAATTTTTCAACCCGGCCGGCGGTATCGACCAGCTTTTGGGTGCCGGTAAAGAAAGGGTGGCAGGAGGCGCAGATGCCCAAGCGGACCACGGCTTTTGTGGAGCGGGTTTGATAGACGGCACCGCACGCGCAGGTCATGGTGCACGCCTCGAATTTGGGATGAATTTCCGCCTTCATTGAAGGGAAATTAAAACAGACGGGAGGCCACGATGCAAGCGTTGTGCCCCCCGAAGCCGAACGAGTTGTTCATGACGATTTTGGCTTTTTGCTCCCTTGGTTTTTGAGGGATGTAATCCAGATCACATTCCGGATCGGGCTCCTCGAGGTTGATGGTGGCGGGGAGAAGATTGGTTTCGAGGGCCTTGAGGCAGATTGCCATCTCGACGGATCCGGCGGCACCCAGGAGGTGGCCGAGGCTGGATTTGGTGGAGCTGACGGCGACTTTTTTGGCGTGGGCCCCGAGGACGGACTTGATGGCCTGGGTTTCGCAGATGTCGCCTTGGGGGGTGGAGGTGCCGTGGGCGTTGATATAGTCCACCTGGTCGGGGTGCAGCCGGGCGTGTTGCAGGGCGATGCGCATGGCGCGGGCGGCGCCGGCTCCCTCGGGGGCGGGTGCCGTCAGGTGGTAGGCGTCCGCCGTGGCGCCATAGCCGAGAATTTCACCATAGATTCGGGCGCCCCGCTTTTTTGCATGTTCATATTCCTCGAGGATGATGATGCCCGCCCCCTCGCTGAGGACGAATCCGTCCCGTCCTTTGTCGAAGGGGCGGGAGGCGCGGGTCGGCTCCTCGTTCCGGGTCGAGAGGGCTTTCATTGCGCCGAATCCGCTGAGGCCGAGGCCGACGACGGCGGCCTCGCTTCCGCCGGCAATGATCAGATCGGCTTCCGATTCGCGGATCAGGCGCCAGCCCTCCCCGATGGAGTGGGTGGCGGTCGCGCAGGCGGAGACGATGGCGAAGTTGGGGCCGCGGAGACCGAAGTACATCGAGATGTGTCCGGAGGCGATATTGTTAATCATCATGGGGATCATAAACGGGGAGACTTTTTTGGGGCCCCGATCCCGGAGGATGGTGTGTTGCTCCTCGAGAGTCCTGAGGCCCCCGATGCCGGAGCCGACGAGGACGCCTGCACGGTCGAGATCGAGGTTGGCGCCCTCCAACCCCGCGTCTTTCCATGCTTCGCGAGCGGCGGCCATGGCCAAGTGGGTGTAGCGGTCGGTTCGTCGAACATCCTTGGGGTTTTGAAATGCGGGGGCGGGGTCGAAGTTCCGGACCTCCCCGGCAATGCGGCAGTCGTATCCCGTGGTATCGAAGGCGGTGACGAGGCTGATCCCGCTTTCTCCACGGATCAGGCGATCCCAGGTTTTGGGAAAATCATTGGCCAAAGGGGTGAGAGCCCCCAAACCAGTGACAACGACGCGACGCGTGCTCATGAAAAACGGGGAAAGGTGCGTCCGATCGGAAACGCTCCCGGATCGAGACGCATCCGGACCGGCGCTATTTGGACTGTTTGTCCTCGATGTACTTGACGACGTCCCCGACGGTCAGGAGTTTTTCCGCGTCGCTGTCGGGTACCTCCACGCCAAACTCCTCCTCAAAAGCCATGACGAGCTCGACGATGTCGAGGGAGTCGGCTCCCAAGTCCTCGATGAACTTGGCTTCGGGCGTGACCTGCTCCGCATTGACGCTGAGTTGTTCAACGATGATGTCTTTGACTTTTTGGTCGATGGATTTTTCGCTCATGGTGTTTTTGCTCCTGTGTTTGTGAGGAGCGCAGTAAGGATTCTCGGAGGCATGAAGGCAATAAGAAAATTCGGGGGGGGGTGCCGCTTCCCCTTACATGGTCATACCGCCATCGATCGCCCAGGCTTGACCCGTGATGTAGCCCGCATCGGGGCCACAGAGAAAAGAGACCAGTCCAGCGACCTCAGCGGGGTCGCCAAATCGATTTAAAGGTATGGTAGTCAATACTTTAGATTTTAAATCCTCCTTTAAAACGGAGGTCATGTCGGTGTTGAAAAAGCCGGGGCAAACGCAGTTGCAGGTGATTCCGCGGGAGGCGAATTCGCGGGCGACCGATTGGGTAAGGCCGATCAAACCGGCTTTCGCGGCCGCATAATTTGCCTGACCCGCATTGCCGACCAGCCCGACCACGGAGCCGATGTTGATGATTCGACCCGTGCGGGCCTTGAGCATGGCGCGGGAGGCGGCACGGATCCAACGAAAGGCTCCGGTGAGATTCGTATCGATCACGGAGGACCAGTCGGCGTCCTCCATCCGCATCAGGAGGCCGTCCTTCGTGATGCCCGCATTGTTGATGAGAGCGCCGAGGGGGCCGGACTCCTTCTCCACCGCGGCAATCACCTGGTCGGCGGCGGAAGGATCGGCTATGTCGGCGGTATAAGTCCGCGCTTTTCCCCCTGCGGATTCGATCGCTTGGCGGACCTCGTGGAGTTTATCGGCTTGGCGGGCAACGAGGGCGACGGACCAGCCGTCCCGGGCCAGGCGTTCGGCGATGGCGCGACCGAGGCCGCGGCTGGCGCCGGTGACCAGGGCGGTGTGGGGATTAGCGGGGGAGCTCATGGATGACTTTCTCCAGTTCCGCCAGAGTTCCGGCGCTGTGGCAAGGAAGATTGGGAACGATTTTTTTCGCGAGGCCGGCCAAGACTCCTCCGGGCCCGAGTTCGAGCAGATGGGTGATGCCTCGGGCGGAGAGATCCTTCAGGCAGGCTTCCCAGCGGACGGTTCCGGTCACCTGATCCAGCAGGCTGGAGCGGATTTCGTCTTCCGAGGAGGCGGGGCGGCCGAGAAAATTGGAGAGAACGGGGACGGATGGCATTTTGAGCGAGGTTTTGGCGATCGCCACGGTCAGACCTTCCTTGGCCGGCTTCATCAGTGAGGAGTGATAGGCCCCTGCAACCTTGAGGGGAATCGTGCGTTTGACCCCGGCAGTTTTTGCGGCGGCCTGGGCGGCCTCGAGTTTTTCGGCGGGCCCGGACAGAACGACTTGGCCGCCTCCGTTAAGGTTGGCGACTTCCCAACCGGTGGCGGTGGCCACCTTGGTGGCGAGAGACTCATCGGCGCCCAGCAACGCGAGCATCGTGCCTTTGCGCTGGGAGCAGGCTTCCTCCATGAGGACGCCGCGGCGGGCGACGAGACGGAGACCATCCTCGGCAGAGAAAGTTCCAGCGGCGGCGTGGGCGGTGAATTCGCCGAGGGAGAGGCCAGCGGTGGCGGTGAAGGAGAAGTCGGGTTTCTTTTCCTTGAGCACGGCGAGTAGGGCGAGGCCGTGGAGGTAGAGGGCGGGTTGGCAGTAGGCGGTGCGGGTGAGGGTTTCCTCGGGACCCGATTGCAAGACGGAGGGGAAGTCGTCTGGCAGGATGTCCGCGCCGAGTTCGAGGACTTTCCGGGCGGCGGGGCAGGCCTCGGCGAGATCGGTCCCCATGCCAACCCGCTGGGCCCCTTGGCCGGAGAAGAGAAGGGCTACTTTAACCACTTCTACCTTTCATAGATTATTGAACGGTAGATGGATAGATAAAATACGTGGGGTGGATTGAAATTTAATGGAATTATGTATATTGCTGGTAGCAACAAAACAAAACAACGAATCAAAATGTTGAGGCGTTTTTATTATCTAACGGTACTTTTGGGGGTGCTTGGCTTGGCAATCCTGCCGGCGAACGCCACCAGTATTTTCACCGAAACTTTTAATTATCCCGTGGGAGCCAATCTGGATGGGCAAAACGGTGGCAGCGGTTTTTCGGGGGCATGGTTCTTGCAGCAAAGCAATGGGGGCTCCAGCACGATCGTGAACGGCATCGGAGTCGGTGGAAGACCGGCGTTGCAGGTGGGCCTCGATGTTTCCCGGCGAAACCTCCTCTCCCCAAGGGACACTGCGGGAAACAGCTTTTATCTTTCTTACATCATGAATTCCTCTGACTTTTTCGGAGGCAATTATACCGGAATCAGTCTCTGGCAGGGCGACACCGAGAAAATGTTCATCGGGATTCCGTGGAATGCCCGAAAATTCGGCTTTGACCCACACAACAATGGCCTGGGAACCCCGTCACTGCCCATCCAGCCAATTGATTTCACCCCGCTTGCCAACACGTCGTATTTGGTCACCTTCGCGCTTCTGCCGAGCGCAACATCCGGCAAAGTGGATATCAAGCTGTGGGCCACCAGCAATCTGAATATCGACGCCACCACTCTTCTGTCCGCCGACCCGAATGCCTCCCTGATCGGTTCCCGCAACAACTTCACTTTTGATAATCTCAGGGTGACCGGGAACTATGCCGGCGCGCTCAAGTTGTCCGGTTTGTCCAGCGCCACGACCGGCGCGGAGACCATCAGCACCTCGGTGGCCTCTGTCCCCGAGCCTTCGGCCCTTTCGTTGCTGGTGGTGGGGTTGGGCGGGGTGATCGCTTTGCGCCGGGTTCGACGCAGGACAGTTTAAGTTTTAAGTCTAAGTTGAAGTGAGGCTTCCGCGAGGAGGCTTGGGCGTTCGGTAGGGGGGGGACGTGGTGCCTGCTCTCCTTCGCGCTTTCAAGCTTGGCCCACTAAGACCTACCCCCGCCCATCCGATCCAGTCGCTCCGCGATGGATAAACATTCCGCTTACGCGGGGGGATTCGGAGGCCTGGGAGCGGGGCCCTACAGAAGAGTCGGTGACATGCGGAACGTTTAACTTTCCAGAGCGGAGCGGAGTTTGGCGTAGACGGCGGGGAGGTCGCCGGGATGGATGCGGGTGGCGCCGACGGTGGTCATGAAATTGGCGTCGTTGGGCCAGCGGGGGACGACGTGGACGTGGAGATGTTTTGGAACGCCTGCCCCTGCGGCTGTGCCGAGGTTGATTCCGATGTTCAGGCCGTCCGGGTTGATGGCTTTTTTTAAAGCTGCGGTCATGCGGTTGACGAGGGCCCAGAGGTCGGCGGACTCGTGGGCGGAGAGGGAGGCGAGGTCGTCCACCTCGCGATACGGACACACCATGAGGTGGCCGAGGTTGTACGGATATCGGTTGAGAACGGCGAAGGAGGCTTTGGTACGGGCGAGGACATAGTGGGCGGCATCATCGGAGGATTGGGCAATTTTGCGAAAAAGATCTTCACCGGGCTTTTCCTCCCCGGTGACATAGCGGTTGCGCCAAGGGGCCCAGAGGTGTTCCATCGTGAAAGAATGGCCACGAGCAAAGAGCAGGGCAAACCCCAACACCTGATGGTGGGAGGAGGGGACGAACCGGAGGTGTCGAGAAGGGCAAGGGAACTTTTTGCCAAGTGGGCGCCGGAGGATCCCCTGAATGTGGAGAAGATTGACGGGCGGGTGGAGACGGTGGAGGGAGCCCTGCAGGCGATCGCCAAGACACGGGAGGGGCTGGAGACGCTGCCGTTTCTGGGCGGAAGAAAGCTGGTTTGGTTGTCCGACTGCACCTTTTTGGGAGACAACCCGGCGGGACGAAACGA
>Ga0214923_10001649_pt1 | contig 31329 bp, 52 predicted proteins | sample LL1510_MetaG_FD_177993 | JGI IMG/M metagenome (GOLD analysis project Ga0214923, IMG submission 177993) | Freshwater microbial communities from Lake Lanier, Atlanta, Georgia, United States - LL-1510 | ecosystem: Environmental > Aquatic > Freshwater > Lake | place: USA: Georgia | collected...
TAGCAGCTAAAGCCGCACGTATTAAGAAAGCAAAGGAGCAATAAATGATAGAAATGATAGAACAACGCACAGAAGAATGGTTTGCCGCACGTTTGGGCAAAGTCACGGCAAGCAGGGTGGCTGACGTAATCGCCAAAACTAAGACAGGCTACAGCGCCAGCAGGGAAAATTACATGGCGCAACTGGTAGTTGAAAGGATTACCAATCAACCTACTGAGTCATACACAAATTCCGCTATGCAATGGGGCACAGACCAAGAGCCGTTTGCTAGGGCTGCATACGAACTTGCCAAGGGCGTAATTGTGGAAGAAGTAGGGTTTGTGCCTCACACCAACATTCCGATGGCAGGGGCTAGTCCTGATGGGTTTGTAGGAGTTAATGGCTTGGTAGAAATCAAATGCCCCAACACGGCAACCATGATCGAAACCCTGCTAACCAAGAAATGCCCACAGAAATATTTCACGCAAATCCAGTTTCAGCTTGCCTGCACGGACAGGGTGTTTTGCGACTATGTTGTGTTTGACCCACGTATGCCTAAACACTTGCAATTGTTTGTCACACGCATAGAACGTGATGAAGACTACATTGCACACATTGAAGATGAAATTCAGACTTTTCTTGAAGAAGTCGATCACAAAGTTAAATTGCTCAACTCGTTAGGAAATCCAAATGTCTAAGCTCAAAAAAGAAATCTCCACCATTGTTGGCAATTACACCAACGCCCAAGGTCAGCAAAAGAACCGCTACCAACGAATCGGCAGCATCATCGAAACCAAAAGTGGCGATATGCTGAAGCTAGACGTAATTCCCTTGCGTGATGGTGGGTGGGACGGCTGGGCTTACTTGAACGATCCTAAACCTAAAGATTTGGGGTTTGATGATGAGTTTTGAACACATTAGAGCCAGGTCTTCAGACCCTATCACATCATTCATGGCGGCTGACGCCGTTCCTAAATTTGCTAACAAGCACGTCAATACGATTATGGAATGCTTGGCAAAGCACGGGCCGCTAGGCAAAGATGGCATTGCCAAACACACGGGGCTTGATGGCGTTCAGATTTCTAGGCGGCTGCCTGAACTGCAAAAAGACGGTTTAATTATGCTGACAGGAAAAACTGTCAAATCTAGTACAGGCAACCAAGAACGTGAATGGAGGCTTGCAATACCATGTTAGAAATCGTTTTATTGTTGCTGTTAGGTGGTGCGGTGCTGTTATTGGCGGTTTTGGTTGCCTTTAACATTTTTAAAGACTAAGCCAATTTTTTGCTTTCGTCTTCAACTTCCGCAACACGCCTAGTCCAACCCCTGCCGAAATCACCGAAAGTAGGCAGGCTTTCTAGAAATCTTTGCCGTGTATCGGTAAATTTTTCTATGGTTTGTTGTGTGGGCTTGCCTTTAACTGCAGCCAAAGTTGCAGGGCCAATCAATCCATCATCTTTTACGCCTACCGTTTGTTGTAACAAGCGTATAGCCCTGCCAGCGCCTGAATTGACTGCACAATCAAAAACACACAAATCAACACCGGCAGGCAGATCATCACCCTTAACAGCGTCCCAATAACGCTGTTTGTAGAGTGGTGCAACCATTTCGGGCGTAAGTGACCGCATGGCTTGTTCATCTACTTCATGCCCTACAAATGCTTCCCAAACCCTTTTGGTAACACCAAGATTGGTGATGCCGCCTGGGTCTTTAGGATGATTGACAAACCCGCCTTCGTGCTTGAGCAGGGCAGCTAAAGCAGTCTGAAAGTTCTGTTTCATCAGTCAGGTGTAACTGCGCCAATCAAACCCGCAATGGCCAACCCTGCAGAGACAATCATGTCGGCCATGGCAGGGGCAATTGGCACACCAATAGCAGTCAGCAACAAAATAATGCCGCGCCATGTGGAAGATTCCTTAAGACGTTCTAAAACATAGTTTTTCATTTGTCGGCCTTTCGATCAAGTTTGTCAAAAATTTGCTTGCAGATTTCTTTTAGCTCATCAACATCCCTGCGGTAATCGTCCTTTGCTACGTAACGCTGCGGAAAATCCTCTAGTCTATCTTCTAACCTGTTAAGACTTTTGGTGATGTTGTTCAGTACCCAGCCTGCCAAAAAACCAGCACAGGTCACAACGATATTAAATACTTGTTGATTGTCCATTACATTTCACTAAGTTTGTTTTTGCCGGTTTGTTTTGTGCCTGCACCAAGCTCCAATGCTTTGCGTGTTTCAGCTTCTGCGGCACGTCTTGCTCTCATTTCCATTACAGATGTTCCAAGTTGCAAGCCAGGCACGGCTACGTTCAAACCTTTTTCAATACCAGCTTGAGCCAAACCACCAGCTTTTTCAGCCAATGCACCTACCAAAGTGTTGCTGTTGTTTACAAACGCACCACGGGGCTGCGCTTGGGTGTAACGAGCCACGTTACCTAGTGTCTTAAGTTGTGAGGCGGTTTCAGGGTTAAAAATCTCTTGCACGTTTTTAACGTCATCCAAACGCTTCAATGCTGTGTTGTATCCCTTTTGGGTAAAGTTGCCTTGTCCATCAACAATGCCTGCCTTGTCTGTAAGCCAATTGATAGTTCCTGCAGCCATGTGTTGATGTGCAGGCGAATCTTTGCCAAGATTATTGACCATTGTTTGGATGTTCTTGTTTACACCATTGACAACAAACTTATCAATAAACTTGTCTGCGGGTACAGCGTCATCTACGGCTGCTTTATAAGCAGGGTCTTTTTTCAGTAAATCAAACCGTGCTTTAGCCAAAGTCCTAGCTTTGTCAGCCAAGGGTTTTAAGGCTGATGCGCCGCCTTGTAGTGGCAAATCTTCCAATGCCTGACGCACAATGCTTGATGCTTGCGCTGCATTCCCGTCACCGCTACGTTCTGCCTTACGGATTTCTGATGCCAAGTTGGTACGCATCGCCTCAAACTGCTCAAACGTCATTGGTTCGGTTTTAAACCGTTCAAGCTGCTTGGCAATAGATGGGGGCAAGAATTCTGTTTTAAGTTTCTTACCCAATGCGGCTTCAGCGTTTTTGGCTATGGTTGCGCCATCAACAGGAAATTGACCGCCGTTGGCATCTTCCAATGCTTTGTAAGCAGCACGAATGTCTGTGTTTTTGGTTTCGTCTAGTGCTTTATAGGCGTCAATGATGCCTTGGCTGTTTTCTATGGTCTTTGTTCCATAGACATCAGGTGCGGCTTTTTCCCGAATCAATCCTAAATTTTCAATAAGCTGACCATTTTGTTCATTGAACCGCTGCGCCAATTCAGGGTCTTTGCCTCTGCGGTTTTGTTCATTGGACAATTTAACAATGTCGCCTGTAGCTTGACCTCTCGTAAGACGCACGGGCACAGGCAAAGAATCAGCTTCAATGTGCCGCATAAATGTGGGTACATTGGTCTTTTCTACCGGAATTGCAGACAAGGCTTTTTGTAGTTCAGGCGTAGCAACCGACAAAGCCTGTTTGATAGTCACCTCATCAGGCACAGCGGCAGCGCCAAGACTTTTTCTTTGGGCTTCTTGTGTTCCAGCTATGGTTGCGCTAGTTGCTGGCAAAACAGTTTGTTTAGGTGGCGTTAATTGAGCTTTGTTTGCCTCAAATCGAGATTGCATTACTTGCACTTGCTGGGGGGTCATAACTTCACCCTTGGCAGTTTTTTCAGCAATAGCAGCACGGACGGATGGAGGCAGATTTACATCTACGGCCATTGCTTTTTGCATTTCCAATGGATTTGCCAAATTACCTTTTAATGCATTCGTTGTTTGAATAGCTGGTTTTTTTACAAAAGGCAAAGCCATAGTCAAAGCATTAAAGCCTTGCTCAATGTCAGTTGGACTAATTCCTGTTTTTTCGCTTGCAAACTCTGCGCCTTTTTTGATTGCGCCACCTATGAACTCCATTGCTTGTGATGGCAACGATTCTTTATAAGCCTGTGTTTCTGCCAAACCGGTTAAACGACCAATTGGGTTGGCAATAGCACCAGCAAGTTTTTGAGATGATTCTGTGGCTTCTTTGTCTGTTAATCCAAAAGCGCGTCCTGCCCAATATCCACCAGTTCCAGCTATTGCCGATGGCAAATTGGCAACAACGTCTGCGGCAGATGCTAAAAATGCAGGGCCAGTTGTTTTGGCTTTTTCTTCATTTTGGAAAAATTTTTCTTTTAGCTTTTGAACTTCTGACTTTTCTTTAACAGATTCTGTAGGCGCTTCAGCTATGGCTTGACCTGTCAAAGCCTTTTCCCACATATCTGCCGTGCTAAATGCAAGTGCGGCAGGAGCAGCAGGAGCAGGAGCAGCCGTTGGTGCGTTTTTAGACTTAGCTGAAATCTCTCTTAACAAAGCATTGACATCGCCTTGCAAACGTGCTTTTTGCTGTGGGTCTGTGGTTTTGCTTAGTGCGTCTTGGGCTTTTCTTAGCTCGCCCTGAATGACCTGCAAAGCCTCGGTGTCACGCTCGGCTTGCACGTTCTTTGGAACTTGCGTTCCTACAGATTTGCCTGTAAGGGCTTGCTCCCAAAGATCAGCGGTTGCCATTACCGTATCACTCCAAGCTGTCTTGCCAATCTAATTTTGGCAAGCATATCTTCTTTTTCTTTTGGCGACATGGCTTGTGCAGCTTTTGCGACTTCTTCAGCAGTCATATCTTGGAAAATGCGCGGATCGGCAATTTGATTAAATTGCAGTTGTTTTTGGGCATATTGAGCCGCATCATTTTGTGCAGGCGTTAAAAAGTTTGCTCTTGCTAATTTCATGTTTTCTATGCCAATCATTTGATTAGCAATAGCAAGAATAGCTTTTTCGTTCAGTTTCTTGTTTGGTGTCGCAACTTCAGCCAATGCCCTTGCAGCATCTGTGTTGCCGCCAGCAAGAGCCAACAATGCAGAATTTTTAGCCAATTCTTCTGTATTAACTTTTTCTTGCTCATATGCAGGAATGCCAATAGCGTTAAGGATTCCTGCTGCCAATTCTTTGCGCTGACCGCCTACGCCTGTAAAGGATTCGGGTGCAAATTTTTTAATGTTTTGGAAAATGGCAATTCTTGGTTGTGCTTCTGCAGCATCTTTGACCGTTGTTTTAAAGTCTTCAGAAATAGAAGCACCACCTGCACCAAGCAAACTTGTTTGTGCAGGGCCAAGACCCGTAACCATAGGCTGATTACCACGTTGCGACATAGGGCCAACCAATTGAGTTTGACCAGTTGGGGTAACAATTTGTTGAGTTGGCGGTATTTGTGTTTCAAATGCAGTACCAGGCAAAATCTGACCTGGCAAATAAGGCCCAAATTGCCCTGTTTGTACAGTAGCACCGCCTGCGCCTGTGTTGATTCCTATACCTGTCGGCTGCATTGCAGACAAACGTGAGCCTTGATCTAAAGTTGTAAGCAGCTTGTCTTTTAGAAATTGTCTTAAACCTGCGGGGTTTTTTGCTTCTGCAAGGTAAGGAGCAATCAATTCTTTGGCACGTTCTTTAGGTATGCCCAATGCTCTAGCTTGTTCATCAGCATAGCTTAGAAGTTTTTTTTCAAGCGCTTCAGGTGCTATGGCTTCAGGAGTTTGCTCTGAAGCAATGATTAAAGGATTGTTTATCAGGGACGTTAGCCTGCTTGCAATGCCTAAAACTTGCTTGTTTGCAAAGTCTTGTTCTGCGGATCGCGTTCCGATAGCGCTCGTTTTAAATGTTTCCTGTGCACCAAAAGAGCCTGCCATGTCTTTTAGGTAGCTCAATCCCATTAAAGGCGCAACTTCGCTTGTAATTTTGGCTGCTTTTACAGGGTCATATTCGCCATTGGTTGTGTAAAGACTAGGATTAGCCATCACAGCTTGCATATTGCGGCGTTCTTTGTCTTTTTGTTCTTCAACGGACAAAGCAATTTGTCCCGTCCTAGCGGCTTGTTGTTGCTGCTGCAGAGCCAAAGGATTAGTTTGCTCGGCTTGTTGGTAAGCCTGTGCACCACGTACAACATTTATCATGTCGCCAAGGCTCATGCCTTGTATAGGACGTATTTGTGTGCCTATGGGTTGGATGTTGAAATCAGCCATTTGGTCTACCTATTGCGTTGTATGCATTCATAAAATTGCTCCCCGATACATCACCTGTATAAGAAGATGGCCCTAAATTAACGCCAGCAGGTCGAATCAAAGATGCCAAGGTTGCTGCATTGCCAATATTAGACAAACCCCCTGCCATAGCATTAGCTGCACCAATTTGACCCGCACCTGCGGCTGTAGCACCTCCTATGCCCAACTGACCAATGTTGGCGGCTGTGGTTTGACCTAACGTTTGCGCTTGACCTTGTGATGTTTGACCAATTCCAGCCAAGTTGCTCAACCTATTGTAAATGTCGGTCTGTTGATTGCGCCAATTGCTTAAAGCATCTTGATAAGCCCCTTGAGCCAAGCCGGTAGCAAACTTTTGACGCGCAAGGTCAACGTTAGAGCCTGGACTTCCTACGTTCATATTTTGGCTTACAGCCCCAAGACCTTGCTGCCTAATAAATTCATAATTGGGGGCAAGATTAGTTTGCAAATCAGCAGGTGTAAATGTTTTTGTAAACTGTGGCAACATCTGTTGAATGTTGGTCAATGCGCCGTAGCCTGCTTGCCTATAAGGAGCTTGTTGGGCATTGAGAATGTCAAACATTTCCCGTTGCTGACGGGCGGCATCACTAGCGGCTTGAACTTGACCTGCTGCGGCAGATTCGGCAGCACCAGCTTGACGCTGCGAACCCATGTACCCTAAAAGTGCGCTTCCACCAATTGCTACGGCAACCCAACTCATATCATTCTCCTGTTAACTTTTTGAGATCATTTCGAGCATCAAAAAGCGCGGTTTCATCCGGCTCGATCAATTCAGCCTCAATTTCATCAAGGTCGGTCTTATCAGTTCTGTGAATGGTGATGCCTATTGCATCGGTCACAGCCAGAGTCACCCGCTTAGTACCAGGCTTGGATTCGATAACGTCACCTGCCTGCAAACGCTTCATGCCGTTTTCTGTCCATGCAATTATTTCACCTTTTGCACATAAAAAAAAGTGCGGCTCTTTATGTACTTTGCCCACAATCAATGTGCCTGCAGGACGGTAAAGTTTTCGCATATACATACCAGGGCTAAATTGATGTTCAGTCACCAATTCGGCTTGCGGCATAGCAGCCATTTCTGACTGCAAACGGTCAACTTGCTCACGGCTTACAAAAGCAGGTAGTTCTAAATCATTCAAAACGTACCCCCACCAATCCCGTTTAAAGCAGTCAGGCTTGTGAACTTACCTGCTGCAGGTGTGGTCAATCCAATTGTGGAATTGTTGATTGCCACGTTTTGGATTGTTCCACCATTGATCACCACCGTGTTTACGGTTTGCGTCCAAACGTTAGGGTTCATCAGCCACAACAACCAAGGTTGACTCGGCCTGCCTGTCGTCACATCCAAAAATGGACTATATGGAATGTTGACGTTGTTGTTGGGTAATGTGGTGGCCATCAGTTATCACCAGCGCTTGCTTTTAGCTCGGCAGACACAACCACGGCTTTTATGGGGTCAGAAATTGCAACTTCAAAAATCCTGTCCCTAGACCAACCCAAACGCCGCCAAAGCGCACGATTTACATAATTGCCCATCATTCCTATGCTGACCCAATGCTCATTTGACCAAGTGCTGCCGCCATCGTTAGACCACCTCAACATGGCTTGGGGGTTTTGGCCTTGACCTGTATTCAAACCAACGCCAGGCTGAAATTGAATCTGAAATGAATCAAAATATTGCCTTTGCAGGTCTGTGGTCAGGTGTGGCGCTCGGCGCAGTCTGCGAATTCTTGCGCCATCTTCTGTATAGACTTCGTTTTCTACGCTGTAGATTTTGCCGTTTTCGTAATCGCCCACCAAATAACGGTTCGCAAAAAAACACCCACAATTAGCTCGATGGCGTTTATAAACAGCCAAATCAGAATCCCATGCCAACCATTTGTGCCAAGACTTTGTGGAAAGGTCATAGACCCATGTTAGTCCGTACTCACCTACGCTTGGAAAAGTTACGACATACATTTCATGGCCTTCAATCTGATAGGTAAAAGCCACAGCATCCGATACCACTTGATTCAACAAAGACTGCTCAACAGCATGAGTTGATATTTTTTGGTACTCATAGCCCGACATCATTTCGATGGTGGAATTGCCTCGCGTATCTTTACAGACCATCACAAAAGATGTTCCGAAACGCGCCACGGAAAATGCAGCACCACAACCGGCTTGGGCTGTAGTGCCTGGCACTCTTTGAAACGGAAAACTTGTGATTCCAGCAATCACATTACCCACGTCTGTCCAAACTTCGGTGGTCACGTCTTTAAGAAGATAAACCTGCCTGCGATCCACAATCATGCTGATAATGGGGTCAGGGAAGCCGTTGGCAGAGCCGTAAAGGGCTTGTGTGGATAGGCGCGAATCCAAGTCGGTGCAAGCCCAATTGAATGTGCCAGGCTCATTGTAGATGTTGTAGCCGTCCACAGAATCTACCACCGTAGCACCTTGCCATGGGCCATCACTAGATGGCAGGGTTGCAAAGCTGTTTGTGGATTGCACCCATGTGTATCGGTTTACACCGTCCACAATATAAGCCACCATGCCTTGAGTGGTCATGTTGTCTGATATGGACACATAGCCCGTGGTAGTGGTTAATGTGCCAATTTGTGTTGCGGTAAAGGATGAATCTATCTTATAAACTTTGTTATAGGAAACCGCTATGGCATATTGATCATTGGATAAGGTATGCAGACCGCGAACCGCGCCGTATTGAAGTTGAGTTCGCAGGGTAAGACCTGGCGTTGGATAAAGCGCCACAATGCCACGATCACCAGGCTGTTTAGATGTGTCAATCTCAGCAAAGAAATTGATGCACTCTTGGTCACCCTGATAAATAGATGGGGCAACGTAGCTTGTGCCGACAAAGCCAAAATCAGGCATTACGTTTTCCTTCTTATCAAGGACTTAACAGTTGCTATTTTTGCGTTAATTTTTTCGGCAATTTTTGACATAGTGACGCCATTTTTACGCAAAGACAGGATTTCATCAATCTGCTCATCAGTAAAGACTGAACGATGATGACTGCCGCCAGTTTTATGCTTGACCCTGCCTTTTTCATGCATATCAAAATTGTTTTCATGCAAATTAGCTACACGCAAATGAGCAGGATTACAACAAACACGATTGTCGCAAAGGTGCATCAAAAAACCTCGGGCTTTTTTATTGGTAGGCGCTCTAAGCTCAATCATGTTTGGGTTTGCTAAATTAAAGATAACCCGATGGGCGTAATAGCCTTTGTCATTAATCCAAGTGCGACCATAGCCACTTTTCTCAATTGTCCCAATCCAAGGCCAGCACTCGTCAGGATTTTTAACATCAACTTTGCTCCATAAGACTTCAGGCGTGTTTTGGGGTCTGCCAGGTTTTTCACCAATTGTTCCAGCAGCAATTTTTGCTTTGCGGTCTGCATATTCTTTACGGTGGTCTCTTGCCATATCAAATTTCCTTTCCGAAAACCTGATATTAGCGCATTTCCGTAAATCATCTGAAGCCGCCGTCCATAATAAAGCCCGCATCTTTAGCGCGTCCAACAATTAGGCTTTCAGGGTATCGCGCAATCTGAGCAGGACGCATATTGGTTCGTTTGATGGTCGCTTTGCCTTGTGCGGCATAGCCGTTAATCATGGCGGCCTGAATCTGATTCACTTTGCCGAACATAGGCATCAGTCGTTCTGCAAGACACCACCGCAACGCCATGTTGTAGCCCTGTGGTAGCTGGATGATGTCGTTCAAGGTTTGGAACTGACGAAAAATGGTTTGTGTGAACAGGTGCAGTTCACCTTGCTGCGGATTGGGATAGACATAGATTGTTCCCAACAGTTCACTTGGCTGGTAATAAATGGCTTTTGCCCAAGGGCCATTCAGTTGTTTGATGCCTATGGATTCGTATTCTTCCAAGCTCAAAATGGACAAAGGATAGTCCAAATATCCACCTGCAATGTTAGAACCGCCTTGCATGGTAGCAACGCGCACAAAGCCTGATTCAATCGTTAAGGGGCGCTCATAGTAGGCTGTAATGGTGGTGCTTGCAGCGGTTTGGCTTGGTGTGACGGTGTACGTACCACCTTCATTGACGTTGCCACCTGCGCCCGTGGTAAAGCCGACAATCCTTGTTCCTGCTGTAATGCCTGTGCCTGATAGCGTCATGCCGATATTGATGCCGCCTGCAGTAACACCGTTAGCAGGAACGGTCAAAACAGTTCCAGCAATCGAGCCGGTGAATGTCGCGCCTACCTGACCTGATGGGCCAATCGTGTATTGGACTTGATTTTGTGTGGTTTGGAAGATGATTTCGCTGCGGTAGAAAACCATCATGTTTTCATTTGACCATTGCGCCACCATGTCGTTGAGCATATCTAGCCCATCTTGCGCTTCGTCAGCCGTTGGCACTTCACCAGCGGCAACTGCGCCAATGTCTTTCATGGCTCGAGTGATAATGTCAATTGGCTGGGTCATGGTTTATTCCAATATTGGCAATTGTGCCGCTTTGTATGCCGCAACAACTTCGGGCGTATGAAGTGCAACGCAAATGGCTTGAACCTTAGCATCCTCGGCGCTGTAATCATCGCCAGGCGCAATTGCATGACGATGGAATGTGTTGCCACCTTCTACTGTATAGGTGCAAGTGCGTACTTGAACGCAACCGTTTGCAATGTGTTGGATTTGGTCAACAAGAGTTTGCTTTTGTATCGACATTTTATTTCCAATCAATTTCCAGCAGCCCAAGTATATGAACCCGATATAAACAATGCGCTGTTTGACGAATTAAGACTTGCCAAAGTAATTGCTGCTTCATCATTGCCACTTGTTGTTTGCACAATGTCTACATAGGTGGAATTACTTGCAACCCGTGCAAATGGAACACCAGTAAAAGTTAATTTATTTGCTGATACGGGTATACGATTGAATGCAACTGACCCTGTGTTTGTACGGCTAGTTAGCGGCAAACCACTAATTTGCAAATTTCCCGACCCACCTGTGTATGAAGTTATATTTAAGAAAATACTAAAATTGACTGTTGTTCCAACAACCTCATAGAATCCTTGTTGTCCATTTGCCGCATAAGTAACAGTAGGCGCACCGCCTGTTGAATTTAAAACAGGCGTAAAAGTTCCATAATCGGTATAGTAAGAACCATTCACAATACCAATAATGTCGCAAGTATTTGGTGTTGGATTGAAAGCAATGCCATCCATGATGCCCCTAAAGGTATCAGTTGTTAAAGCCGACCCTGTACCCATAACCCAACCAGTAGCTGATGATTCATAGCGAATATAGCCGCTTGCTCTGATTGGCGTTGCAGAATCATTTTGCAGAACAGCGCTTGTTGCATTTGTCCATATAGTCGCAAATATAGGCATATTGTAGCAATTAGGCGCAAGTGAATTTAAAAGATATACTCGCACCAATCTTGCATTAGCAACTGTCGTTAAATCCATGTGGCATTCGGAACTAAAACCCGTGCCCCTGAAACTATCTTCTGTTGAACCAGCTTGTCGAGCAAAACCTAAAAAATATTTACACGCTGCCGCCCAGCAATTACTCAATACATTCTGTTCAGAAAAGCCGCCGCCAGCATTTTCAAATCGAACGCCTTCTTGCAAAGAGTTAAAATTAATATCATCATAATTTACAAAGCAAGTGTTAATGTGATGAATTCCATACTGACCATTTGCAGCGCCTGTGCCAAGCAATTGAAATCCAGTCCATTTAGAATTTGTGGATGGGCTTGCGCCTTGGTGTTTTAGAATTGGGTTTGCACCAAGCCCTGATCCAGCTTTAATAATTGTTGCTTGCGAACCTTCGCCAACAATTTGTGGCACAACGCCATTTGTCGTGTTAGGGTTTACCGTCAATGTTGAATTGGTGAGATAAGTGCCAGCAGGAAAATATACAGTTTTTGGTGGCGTTGTATCTGCCGCACTAAAAGCCGCTTGAATAGCCGCAGCATCGTTTGTTGTTCCATCACCAGTAGCGCCATAGTCAATCACATTGACATATGCGCCTGTGATCATTGAATAACTAGCTTTAGTTAAACTCATGTTAATCCCTTAACTGATCTTGCGATGGTTGTTGGTATGTTGGATGATTCCATTCTTTAATGTAATCACCTTTTTCATTCAAATCATTTTGTAAAACAATAATTGTTTTAAAATCATTTTCTGTCAAATCAGGGTATATTTGCATTATTTTTTCATATAATGTCATTTATGTCCCCCTTAAATAAGCGCCACTCATTTGGCAGCAGGCAGTAGCGTTTGCATAGTTGAAATTAGGCGATGTGCCTGATATCAGGCCATACATTTCAATGGTATCAGTTGAACCATTGCAATAAACCACAGCACTTCCAGACAAAGTGAAATCAGTTCCAATTGAAAAATTGGTTTCAACAACTCTAATAAATGCAGAACCATTTTTATATATTGCAACAATTCCACCAGTTACTGTTACGCCATTAAACCTAATAGTGCAGTTTATTTGGTAATACCCTGCAACAGTCGGCGTAAAAGTTGATGATGCAAAATTGTTATTTGGGTCAAATTCTTCTGTATCTAATGTAACTTTGGTAAAAGTTGCACTAGAAATTGATTGATTTGAACTGTTTCTAGCACTAAAACTTGGCCCAAATGTTGTTAAACCAGTTCCTCCATTAGCAACAGGCAACGTCCCGCTGACATGAGTTGTAAGCCCGATCTTTCCCCAAGAAGGAGCAACACCAACGCCACCAGAGATAAGTGCATTCCCCGTGGCTACATCAGCAAGTTTTGCAAGGGTTGTAGTAGTGTCTGCATAAAGCAAATCACCCACCGCAAACGATGTTTGGCCAGTACCACCGGCTTTGGCTTTTAAAAATTGCGACCATTGCGGCGCTGTGCCGCTGCTAGTCATAACATAATCAGCCGTTCCAATGCCAAGTTTTGACAACGTTGTGCCGGTAGCAAAATAAAGCAAATCGCCAGTCGTGTAACTGGTCAGGCCCGTACCGCCAGCCGTGGTGGGCGTGGTTTTCCAGCCAATTACTTGAACAGCGTTGGCGTTGTCTTTGTAAAAAAGTTTGCCGTCTGTAATGTTGATGGCAAGCTCAGACCCTAACGTGCTGTTGGTCAAGTTGCCAGCAGATGGCGCAGTTGACGCCGTGCTGCTGCTGTAAAGCAGGATGGGGGTGTAGCCTGTTGCTGCCATGTTAGTTAAACATCACTTCAATTAGTGAAGTTGTTGGTGGGGCTTCAGAAAACAACAACGTTGTGCCTGTAACGGAATAAGTGTTTTTGTTTTGATAAACACCATTGATATAAACAAACGTGTAATTTTCACCCAAAGATGGTGAACTTAACGTAAAACTCAATGTTGAACCATTGCCAGTAAAATTTTGAACATTGTAGGAAGCCGCACCTGACCCAGTAATGTTGTCATAAGTTGATATCAACACATCAGTAGATGTATTTAAAACAAATTTATAAGGCGCTGCGGTCAACCATATTTCGCCGCCTGGAACTCTACCTGCTGAATTTAAAATTATTGGATTTGTGTGGGCAATGTTTCCAGCAGATGTTGTGTAAGTGGCTTGATTTGTTGTTGTGCCAGCAGCATAGGTGTAAATCTTGCCCCCCGACAGAACAGTTCCATCGTTGTTGAAAAATTGCCAACCAGCACCCCCGATAGGTGATAAAAATACAGCCATTTATAACTCCGGTGTAAAGACTTGTGGCAACCAAGGCGCGACCACAACTTTAGATTTATCTTGCGCTTGGACGTCCAAACGGGCTTCAACTTGCTCACCAATCTCAGCTTTGACCCATTCCAAAACCATTCCTTCAGTCACTTCTGAAAATGGAACGATCAGTTTAGGCTCTGCAAAATGCCACCAGCCTTCGGTTTCTACGCCGTTTTTTTCGCAAAAATAGCGTGCTGATGTGATAAGTCCGTTATCAGCCTCAATGTTCAGAATTTTCCACATCAGAAAGTGCCTCCTGCCACGCCACCTGTTGCGGTTAAAACGCCTGTGGACGGGTTGTATTTGAGTTTAGTGGATGACACCGTAATAGGCAAATTGCCTGTGCTGTTGGTGACGTAAGTGACGTAATAATCAGAATTTGTGCTGGTATTGTCGGTCACCGCCACGTTGTTTGCGTTGGTTGCGGTTGTTGCTGTAGTCGCAGAGCCTGCTGACCCGTCAATGCTTGTGCCTGTCAAGGTTTGGCTGGCGCTGGTGCGGTTTAACGCTATGCCGGTTGTCCCGATATAGACCGTAGAGTTGCCCAAAACACCGCTTGGAATCGTGCCTGATAGCTCTGCAGCAGGTAGGCTTGTCAGACTAGCGCCAGACCCACTAAACCCTGTGGCGGTTAAAACGCCGGTAGATGGGTTGAATTGGTATTTTGTGGACGCCACATATTCTGTGGACAAATTGCCTGTAGTCTGATTAGCAAATAACGGATACCGCACCGCATTGGTGGTGGTATCGTCAGTTACCGTGGCATAAGCCGTAGGCGTCACCCATGTGGGTGCTGATGCGCCGTTGGACTGCAGAACCTGACCCGCCGATCCAGTTGATCCCGAAGCCGCCAAGGTGCTGCTGAAATCAATCGTGGTGAATTTGCCGGTGGATGCTGTAGTTGCACCAATCGACATATTGTTGATTGTTCCCAAATTGGTCGGCGCAATCTCAATTGCACCTGATCCTGTGGGTTTCATGTGGACATGGCCTGTCCCTGTCGGGCTAATGTCAATTTGAGCATTAGATCCATTCATGTTTGTCGAAACATTTAGCGACAAATTGTCGCCACCACCACCGCCCCATTGCAATTGTGCTGTGCCTGTAGCGTTTCTTAATGCGCCGCCTGCGCTGCTGGCGGCATCAAAATAAGGGCTGACAAACTTGGTGGTTGCGGTCACAGTCGTGCCTGTGATTGTGTTAGCTGACGTCCCACCGATAGCAGGAGGGCTAGACAAATCTAAAGAGCCGCCCAAGGTAATCGTGCCGGTGGTGGTGATTGTGCCGCCTGTCAGGGTAATGCCGCTGACTGAACCGCTAGTTCCAACTGATGTGACTGTCCCTGTGGTGGGCGTTGCCCAAGTCGGCAGTCCTGCAGCCAAAGTTAACACTTGACCGTTAGAGCCTGGCGCTAAAAATGTAGTTGTATCAACGCCGCTTTGATAAGGCACATATCCCGCTGCACCGCTTGACAGATTGCTTGCCTTGCTTGCGGTGGCTGCATTTCCAGTAATTGAACCGGAAATAGGGTTCGTTACAGTTAAATTTGTCAGAGTTCCTAGACCTGTGATGCCTGAATAAGACCCCGAAACACGCGCAGTATCAATCGTTCCTGTGGTGATTTGATTGGCATCAATTGCTATGTTGACATTCGCTGCGGTGGTGATTTGGCCTTGTGCATTAACGGTAAACGTGCCAACGGCTGAAGCAGACCCATACGCCGTTGCGGTAACACCTGTATTGGTGATGCTGAATGTGTTGCCTGTTAGGGTTAACCCTGTACCTGCCAAATAAGAGCCTGCGCCGCTAAATTGCGACCAAGTGATAGGGGTAACATCAATTGTGCCACCACGGTTTGATGTACAAACCCATCCTGTGTCGGCTAATGTCGTCCCTGACTCGATAAAAGTGAAAGCACTTGGCACTTCTGCCCATGTGTTCATGTCAGCAGATCGCGCCCATGCACCAGCGGCTGCGACATAAATGCCGTTGAACTGACTAGACGTTTGGTTTTTAACCAAAATCCTGTCGCCTGCAGTCAACGTGCTAGTCCAATCGCCGTTTCCTTGTACGCCAAGACCCGATAAAGAGATATTTCCTGTGGTCGAATAAAGGCAGGATGCTTTGACATTCAAACCTTGCGCGACAGAATCTACATAGGATTTGTTGGCTATGTCATTAGCAGCCGTGGGCAAGGTCGAAATTTGACCTGTTGTGATGCTTAGATTGTTAAAAACAGCGTTTTCAGGGCCATAAAAAGGCGTACCAGCAGGCCCGACAAAATACTGCAGGGCAAAGGTCGGCTCGGGCGAAAAAACGCCCTGAACCGGCACAAAATTGATGGTCTGAGTGACCGCTGTGGTCATTATTTACTCAAAGTAAATAGTGCAACTGACAGTTCCACCAATGACTACATAAATGCCAAACTCGGTATTGATGCCATCATAAAAATTGTAATTGGTTGCTGCTACAGGAGTAAAAGTATCAATCACTTTTAAGCTAGTCGCTGGCGTTTGTTGGTCATAGATGGTAATGGTAGGAGTGCTGCTTGCTGCACTTACCATGATGCCTTTGATTTTTCCTGCTTGATTTTTAATCAAAGTGTTGCTGGAAATCTGTGCGTAATTGGACATGACTATTCCTTTCAGTCATCAAATTATAGACTTGCAAAAAAGAAAAGCCATCCCTTTTGAGGATGGCCTTCTTAGTTATTTCATGCTGGTTTAGGGCAGGAAAGTCAGGTCGTAGCCGTAGATGAACACATCAGCGGTTGCGGCTGCACCTTGTGGGGTGGTACAACGAATATACAGGGGTGTGCCTGTAATCGAGTTGGTAGAAGTTGCTGCTGTCACCACAACTGCGGTAGTCGAGTTGTTACCCGACAAAGCGTAAGCAGATTTTACTGCTGTGCCTGTAGCACCTGCGCCTGTGTACACAGCCAATTGTGCGGTGGTCAAGCTGATGCTTGCGTTGGCAACAATGATGCTTTGTACGCTGACATTCCCTGCAACCAAGATGGGTGCAATTGTGTCGGCGACCAAGTTCAGGTTTACACCTTGGGCAGAGGCAATCAAGCGCAAGGCTTGGTTGGTTGCCAAATTACTTGGGTGGTTTGTAGTGGTGGATGCTGCGCCTGGATTAGACATGATCTGTTTCCTTTCTTAGTTAAGCTGCGACACGGCAGGCAAGTTCAGGGTATAGGGGCGCCCAGCCATACAGAACGTCCACACGGGTAGGAATGGAATCGTTATTAATGGTGTACTGACGTACCACACGCATAGACAGACCAAGTTCCTTGTCGGAAGCACGGCCTGCAAACACCACGCCATCAGGCAGTTCCAAGTCAGCGGTAGCCAAAGTGAAAGCATTTTTGTGCATCACGATGTTCTGTGGGCTGACAGTACCTGTCTTGTTGAATGGAGTCACTACAGCAGATGCGCTGGTGGTTGTCACGGTCACGTTTTGGAACTGGCCACCAGTAATCACGGCAGGGCTTACGGTCACAGAAGTTGTGCCTGAAGTTGCTACGGTCACGGCTTGAGTCACCACGAAGTTACGCAGCTTACCCGAACCGTAAGCAGAACGGTTTTGTGGGTTGACAGCGAAAATGCCAGCGATTTGAATAACGTCACCAACTTGCAGACCAGCGGTAGCGGTGGCTGCGGTCAATGCGATAGTGGAAGTTTGCGCCCAACCTGTAGACAGGAAACCTGTGCCGGTGGCGGTATCGCAAGACAGGGTGGCAGTAGCGTATGAACCAAATGTTTGATTCACAACGTTCTGATCCATCTTCCAGTTCATGCCTGCAGAGTCACGACCCATCAAGCCTTTTTCGTACTGCTGACCAATGCGGTCAGATGGCACAAACAGACCTTTCAGGCTGTCCACGATGGTTGCGCCGGTGAAAGGCTCAACGATACATGAACGGCGGCCATCTCGGGGTGCGCCTTCAGCATCCAAGTAAGCACCTGCGGTCAGGTAAGTCAGCAAGGATGTGGGGGGTGTACCGGCAGTACCAACGATGTTCGCTGTGCTGTTTTTAGCCATTGTCAAACCGTCAAAGTCAATCTTGTTGGCTACGGCAGCGACAGCGGGTTTCAAAACACGGTCAGAGAACATATCCAAAGACAGAGCCAAATCCTGTGTAGTGAATTGGGTGTCAACGTGGAACTGTGTGGACAAGGTAACAGGTACGCTGGTTTCGTTGAAGTCTTCAACGTTCAGCGCAGGGCCTGTAGTACCGATAAAACGACCTGGACGGCGAACGTTCAGGGTGTTACCGATTTTTGCGCCGCTAACGGCAAATTGGTCATCATAGTTACGTTCGACTTCGCTAGAGAAAGTCAATTCGTTTTCCAAGACCATCAACGCTTCGTTGGTGATCATGGAGATGGTAAGTAAATTGTTACTCATTTCAAATCCTTAATTAAAAAAATGGTTTTAGCGGATTCGCCCTGCCAAACGTGCTGCTTTCCAAGCTTGATATGACCCATGAAATTGACCATCGCTAGTCAAGGCCACATCACGACCATTGGCAGCCGATTTGATTGGGTTTATCGGCGCTGGCGCTTTACTTTTCCCAACAACAGGTTTGGCTTCAGTCTTTTCGAACTGTGCCTCAAGTTTCCCAATAGCTCTCAAAGCGCCTGTAACGGTCATGCCCTGCAGTTTTTCAGCAATATCAGGGTTTTCAGCCAAGTGATAAAGGATTCGTGGCCCAACTTCTGATTCAAAGATAGCGTCACGCACTTCGTTGCTCACCACAACGTCAGCAGACCCTACCATGTCTTCAAAATCAGGCATTTCAGACTTGGCTGCTTTAACACGGTCTGACCAAGTGTTGATCACTTTTTGGCGTTCCGCTTCAGCTTTTGCCTGAGATTCCCTTATCTTTTCCTCTTGTAAACGCTGCTCTACCTTGTAGTCTGTCAATGCTTTCGCATATTCAAACATATCGCTAAACTGTTCGGGTTTAGGTTCTTCAGAAATGTCAGGCGCTTTAGGTTGCACCTTGGTTTCAAGTTCCCTTAACCGTGCTTCCAAAGCTTCCCTTGCTTCACGTTCCCGCTTGGCTTCTGCCCTAGCTTCTTCGCGTTGCTTGGTAATATCTGAAAACCGCTTTTCCAACTTAGGATTCTTTTTTTCCTCTGTTGCTGTCGCTTCACTCTCAGCTTTTGGCTCACTCTGACTAGACGATTCTGCCGGCTCTGTAGGAGTTGTCTCAACTACAGCCTCGGCAGGCGCACGATCAGCTAAACCCATTTTTTTAGCATTGAACTCAGCTAAATTTTCACTTGTCACCACATTAGCGGCGACTTTTGGTTGCGCTTGTGGCGCTTCCTGAACTTCCGACATTGAGTTACCTCAAAGAATTAACCCCATGAACCCATGGGTAGGTGAATACATATTACATCAAATTGCTTTGCTGAACAAATGGGCTTGCGCCTTGGCTTATATCCATAGCTGCAGCTTGGGCATAAGCGGCCTGTTCTGCATTCAATCGGTCAATTTCCATCAGCAATTGGTCAGGCGGCATTTTTGCCAACAGAATTTTGACCAAAGCCTCAATTTCTGTTTTGTTTTGGCTGGTAATTGATCGAGTATTTTGGTCGTTGACCTTTACCTCTGCAATGGTTTCGGTGTTGTGTGCCTTGGCAGTCACATCCATGAGTTTTCTGCGGGTAGCGCCTTCTTCTTTAATCTGTGCCACTTGCATACGATTGTTAATTTCCAACCCTGCGGCTTGTAATTGCTGCTGAAGTTCCTCAATCATCTTTTGGGATTGAGCCAAACGCATTTGAATTTCAGGCGGTATATCTGATTTTTCATCAATCTGCGCCATTGGGTTCAAGGCAGCCAAACGGTCAGCAATGACATCAGCGCCAGGGAAATCCATATTCCTGAACACCAAATCACCGGCAATATTGAACAGTTCTTGATTGCCTGTAAGCAGGGGCATCATGGCTTCCACCGCTTGTTGGCGTTTGGATTGGAAGCCTGGCCCTGTGTCCATCACCACATCGTATTCGCCAACGGTCACGTCATTCAATACTTGGTCGGTGGCTATGCGCTCGTTGATGATGGTCATGTCCGGCTGCCCATCAGAGCCAATAATACGCATGACCCTTTGGGTGTCGTAAATCTTGGGTATCAAATCCAAGATGATTTTGCCCGTGTGCCTAATGCTGCGGGTCATGTTGTCGTAAAAGTGGAAGTTGGACAGGTCAACTTGTGCCTGCTGACCCATCAAAGCCTTGCCTGAGATATTACCGCTAGGCAGTTGGTTGGGGTCTAATATGCCCAAAACCATCTGTAGGTCGGCAGAAATGGCGGCTGCGCTTTCCATGATGCCTGCAGGTGGCGGCTCGGGCTGCAATCTTTGTGGCGCAGGAGCAGGCACACCTTCGATGTCTTTTTGCTTGTAACGCAGGACAGGCATTGACTTGATGTTCGCCATTGCCCATTCGTTTTCATGGCCTTCGTCTTGACCTTCTGCAAGCAGCCATTTGGCTTTTGGAGCTAACGCCACGGATTCGGTCATGGATGTGCGCCAAAAGTTGTACATCCGTTGCGGGTCTTTAGCGAATCTGACCAATCCGTATTTCTTGCGTTTGTCGTCCACAATAACCTGTGCGCCGTAGCAGGGCACAACAGGAATGTATTTGCCTGCCCACGTCTTTTCTTCTAAGACTTCCATAGCGGTCATCTTGGCCCATTTCACGGCTTTACGGAATGAATCGCGCTCATCCAGCACGGTCAGACCTGCAGCTTCAACCCTTTCAAAAAACCTGTCTGAATCTGCAAATGACGTTGTGCCATCACTTAAAAGATACAGCTTGGCACGTTCGCGCTCAATCCAAAAGTATTCTGCAAGTCGGATGTCTTCTTTGGTAATCCATGCGGCGCTGTCATCACCAGTTGAACGTTGCTGAAAGTTAGCCCCATCATCTGCGCCTGGGTACATTTCTCTGAACACTTTTTTATCCAACACGGTTGTAATCAGGCAACGTTCAGCGTCTGAGCCATCAGGCAAGATGCTGTTAGGATCAAAATAAACGGTGAATGGGTTTTCTACAGGGTCAATGTAGATTTCCTGATCGAACGAATCTTCCCGCACATAACGGTAATTGACGCGCCAATAACCCCAACCCATCCTTACGGCATAGTCAAAAGCCGTGTCATAGGCTGTGTCAGCATTGGAGTTAATCTCGATATGGCGAGTGATGCCCTCAATGACTTGGGCAATTTTGTAATCAGCCAAGTTATTTACAGGATGAACTTTGATCCTTGGGCGCTGCTGTCTTTGTTGATTTGTCACCTGACGGATATAAGCATCAATCTTGTTGATGGTCAGGCAAGGGCGTGATTCCAAGTTGCGGCTATTCTGAATCTCAACAGGCCATTGCTCACCGGCTGCAAACTTGACATCCTGCAGAGCTTCGGCGCGGTTGGTTGAATCAGAATCATTGACCAAACGCCAAAATTTGATGGCTTCGGTGATTTTGCTGTTAGTGGTGTCTTGATATGCCATGATTTATCCCATCCATGAGCCAGCGGTTGCAATAAGCTGTTTTTTGCGTTTAACAGGTTCTTTGATCATAAGGGCAATGTACCTGAATGCGTCAGCCCCATGCGAGTAATGATCATGCAAGGGCGTTCGGCTGAATTGTTTGGTGTCGGGGTCAACGTCATACCGATAGTGCCGCAAGCAGGTCAATCCATCGGCAGCGTGTTCACGGTCAAACCAGCAATTAGGAAATATGGTTCGGGCTGCGTTAATAGAGTCCACAATCGGCACTCTAGGCAAGATTTGGGTTTTATATCCTGCTGCCCTCACAATGTCGTCAATACTGCGCCCTGCTGCTGCCAATGTCTTGTTCTCAGCGTCATGGGGTAGCCAAATCGTGTCGTAGACATATCCATACGTTTGCATGGTTGCCAAGTAGTAGCTGATCGTCTGTTGGCTATCTTCGATGTACCTAATCAGGCGGGTTTCCATGCCTACATACTGAAGAAACCAAATGGCTGTGCTGTCCGACCATCCCAAATCAAATACCGCATGGACAGGTTTGGATGGGTCGTAGGGCACTCGCGTAATGCGCCCATCCTTTTCGGCCTGCTGCATTTCTTTGGCAAAGATAGCCCCATCTACCGTCTGCCTGCATAGCCCTTCCCAAACTTGGTTGTAGGCCTCTTCGTCTCTTTGCTTAAGTGCGTCTTTTTCTAGGCGCAAGGTTTCGGGAAACCAAGGGTTGTCGTACCAATTCACCCTCATGGTGATGCAATCTTGTGGTGGGTTGGCCACAAATCTTTGGTAGGTTTCATCCGTTTCTAGCTCGGGGTTGAAGCTAACCCATATTTCTGAGCCTTCTTTACGAATGGTCGGAATCAGGATGTTCCAACTCAAACGGCTAATGCTTTGCGCTTCCTCGCACCAGCAGATGTCTATGCCTTCGTAACTTTTTACATTCGCCACATTGTTCTTCAGGCCAACAAAAGAGAATTCTGTGCCGTTTTTGCCCCTAATGCTGGCTTGGGTGATTTCATAAAAGTTCAGCAGCCCCAGGCTTTCGATTTGGTCACACAGCAGCTTGTGTACCGAATCCCTCATGGAAGTCATAAATTCTCGGGCGCAAAGAATGCGTATGGGATTTTTTGCCCCAAGAATGAGTAAGGCTCTAGCTATGCCCCAACTCTTTGCTCCACCCCTGCCGCCATAACAAACTTTGTAGCGGCTTTTCTTGAACAGACCTTCCAGCTTGATTGGGAATTCTGCCCTTGCTATTGCGTCTTGGACATCAGTCATTCGGGCTTGACGAATGTGACTTGGATGCCTGACAGTAGGGGCGTTCCATCAGCGTTCTCTACGCTTACGGCTTGATGGGCTTTACCGTCCATTCTGTCCATGATTTCTTTGATTGCCCAAGGCTCGCCTTCTTCGGCCTTTTTTACTAGGGTGTCTGCAATAGCTCTTAGGCGGTGTGGCTCTTGCGTCAGAACAAGGCGCAACTTGTCATAGAACATTCTGCTTTTGGCAGCGTTCTGATTGCCTTGTTGTCCACCTCTTTCAGCCATTCGTGTCGAATCCTAAGTATTTGTCGCTAAATTACTTTTTTGACTTAGGCGCAGGCTTTTTATGCGCTTTTTTCTCAGCTTCACGTTTTACAGAATAGGCAATAGCCACCGCTTGCTTGGGTGGTTTGCCTGCTTCTATTTCTTTTTTGATGTTGGCTTTAAGAGCCTTCGGTGTCATTGATGCTATCAGGGGCATTTGTTTTCTCCTGTTGAAGCCAATTCGTTAACTCTTGGATTGCACCGCTGATCTGAAGCAGTACAGCTTCATGTTGTTTGGCTGTGCTTCTTAGTTCCTCTATGCGCTTTTCAATCTGTTGGGGGGTCATTTTTTGCCTCTAGTTCTTTAAGCTGTCGAAATAAGGCGGCAGCTTGTGCCACCGCCTGATCTCTTTGCTGCTCAAGCATTTCGACCAAGAATTGAACTTCAGGGTCAGGGTGCTTGATCATGCTGTGGTTGTACACATGATGTAGTAGGTTGTCCCTGCGTCATCCACAAACTTAATGCTGTGGGTTTGAGTAGGTGAACCGATTTTTGCAGCCAAAACACCGCCTACGGCAGGTGCAGGCATATTCAGGAAGTTGCTGATCTTGACGGTGTTGGTGTTGGTCACACGCATAAAGGCAGCAGAGCCTGGCAATGTAACGCCGCTTGCAAAGTTGGTGTCCAGTTGCAGGGCTGCGAGTGTGCCGCCAGGTGCTGCGGTTGTGCCGCCGATAGTGGCGCGAACTGCGTTTGCTGCGCCGCTGATAGAGCCGCCTTGCATTTCGCAGCTAAAGTGTGCGCCGTTGATAGTTCCTGCGGTGGCGGCACTTGTGCCTGTCACCACAGAAAAGCCACGCATGGTTTCACCGCTACCTGTGCTGCTGAATGTAAGTTTTTGGTAAGTCAGGCGGGTGTCGCCACTTGTGGCGCTGGTGGTGGCGTATGCGCCGTTGATGATTCCGCTGGACGTGACAGCAACTGGAGTAGTGCTGTTACCTACCTGAACGGATACGAATTCGGGGTCTGCGTATGCTACGCCGGTTGCAATGCTATTTGACATGATGTTTCCTTTATTACTTCCAAAAGTTTAACAATTCCAGCTTTTAAGAGCAGCTTTTGCCCTCTCTGCTGGGCCTTTAGAGTGTTTTACCACTCCTTCCATTCTTGCACAAAATGATGCTTTTCTGCCTGCGTCTGCTTTGGTTTTTGGGTTTGGTGCAGGCGGTTTTAGGTTTGCGTTGTTCTTTTTGTTGTATTCGGCACGACCTTTAGCGGTCATTCCTGCGCCTTTGTCGGTAGGGTTGTAGTTTTTGCCCTTGCCTGTAGTGGTGTGGGCAATCGGTTTGTCGTGCTTTTTAGTGGCCATGATTATTTCTTCTTGGCGGTTTTGGCAGACTGTTTAAATGCCTCGGCAGTCGGTGCGCCTTTTGAACCTGGCGTTCTCATGCGTTCAGGGGTCTTGCCTGCAGCTTTTTGGCGTTCAATGCGCTCTTGCTTGGCATGGATTGAAGCGTACAAACCTGGGTCACCTGGTTTTTTCATTTGTAAGCCCCTACAGATAAATTTAACGATTCATCGCCTAAAAACTTCACAACATCAGCGCACATTTCATAAAACTGATCAAACGTAAAGTCCGACTTCATGCGATTGATTGCCTGACATACCAATATCGTGTTTTCAGGCGTGTAACCAATTGCGCTATTTATACGCTCAATTGAAACCGTATCCAATCTTCCAGCATCAAGTGACATCGGACGACCACTATACGCACAAATCTTAGCTTGGTTATTCCAACAATCAACCACATCTTGTATGGTTAATGTAAATTCTTGACCACGCTTTTGTGCGCTTTTACTAGCGTTTTGTAAAAAAACCTTTGCCCTGCCTTCAATTGTAGAATTATTTTTAACCCTAGCCTTTTGGTTACCTATTCTGCAACAGCTTTTGCACCAACTGTGATAACCATCAACGGTTTGATTGTGCTTAAAAAACAAATCATACGATTTGCTTTCTTTGCAACGAAAGCATTTTTTCATTCTTCCACAACGGCGCAAATGTCCGCTTCTTGAATGATTTGATACATCTGACCATCAATCATGTGGGTGGGCCACTTTAGATAGTCGCCATTCCCATATTTGATGAAGTCACCAATTCGGGTTTCTGTCACCAATGGGCCTACAGATACAACTGTTCCCTCATTAAAAGGCTCTTTGTTGTCCACATGGATGATTTCGGACAATGTACGCACTTGGGGGCGTACTACCACACGGTCACGCAGCGGTTTCAGCATTTTTAGGCTTCCTTCCCCTGCGTTTTTCGGTCACTTGGTCGGTGGTGATGTCATACACCTTCAAAGGCAATACTTCAATTGCCCTGATGGTGTGTTCACCGCACCAATCGGTTTCATGTTTGTTGTGCTGTTCAGGAAATCTCCTGCAAACACCCATGATTTGCATACTTCTAAAGTAGGCGCAAGTTTTACAATAATTCTCAGCCATTCAAACTACCTTTTGTTTGGTTAGAAATCCCTTCGGTCTGCACACCGTTGGGGTTTCGCTTTATTGACAGGATTTGCGATCGTGTGTGTAGCAAACGCCATTCATGCGTCCACCCTCAAACTTCATGTCTTTGCCGGTTTTATTGGTCATAGCGTCAGGAATGCGCTTTTTAGCCATGCCTTCTTCGCCTGATTTCATGTCTTTGGCAGGGCTGCCCTTCATCATGAAAGCATTGCCGTATTTTCCGTTGAACTTTTCCATAAATCACCTCAAGGTTAGTAAGTAAAGAGTTGAATTGATTAAATCTGCAATTTCATCCACCAAGTTTTGCAATTCCGTGTCTTGGGGGATTTCTTGCCTTGCTTCCTCTACAAAACCCTTGAGTTGGGTCAAGTAGTCTGTTGGGCTTTCCTGTGGCTGATGTAGCTCATCAGGAAAACGCTCCATGCGGGTGTTGTAGCGGCCTTGGTAGCTTTCTGCAAGCTGGTCGGCTAGGTCAACAATCTTGGGGTAGAACTTTCCTAGTGCTTTATGCACAGGATATTCACGGGTCTGTAAGTGCTGAAAATGCGTAATCGTCCCTGCGTGAAACAGGGTCGCAATAAATTCCGCAACTTCGGCATTTTTCATGTGTTGCACTATATCAAAAAAGCGGGGGGCGCAATACCCCCCTTAAGATGTGGCAACTGCTAACCACTAGGTAATGGTACATCAGCAGGCCATAACCCACGTTTACAAAGTAGAAAAACCGTTGATCTGTGGGCGTTGTTCCACATGATTTGTCTATCTAGCTTGCTGAGATTCTTGCCTTGGTCTATTTCATAGTGGCAATTTAGGCAAAGCGCAGCCACCAAGTTATCGTCAGCCTTTACGCCTCTGCCTTTGCCGCCACCCCAATTGCTGTGTGCCGCCTGCACCATGTGTTCCGCACCGCAATGTTGGCAGGGTAGCTCTGTCACCAGCTTAAGCAGCTTTCGGCTTCTTACGTACTGGTGCTTGGGAATCATAAAAAACTTACTTGTTCTTGTTTTTGCGGTTCAGGCTCAAACAGTTGACCTTGGGCTACAGCTTGCTCTATGCGCCTGCAGGCAATGTCAAAGTATTTTGTCTCACGCTCTATGCCTATGAACTTTCTACCCATTTGGATAGCTGCCACGCCTGTTGTGCCGCTACCCATAAATGGGTCAAGGATGGTTTTAGGATTTCCCGCTTGTTCAATGCACCATCGCATTACTGCGATTGGCTTTTGAGTTGGATGTTGTTTTTCGTCTTTTAATGCCAACACTCTTGGATAGTTAATCCTTCTTGACGCTTTTTGTTGATTTGTCCATGCAAGTTCAAAATCTGCTAAAGAAAAACCATCTTGCCCTTTATCCCAAGAAAGCCATTTCATAGATGGCGGCAACCAATCAGTAAAATAATTTCCACCCCAAACAATAATTGTTTCACCAAGATGCAAAAATAAATCAAATGTTTCTTTTTTTGGGCGTTCTTTATCCCATTCTAATTTTCCAAATTGATTCCAACCATTTTTTGCATCATGTTTGCTTTCATGGTAAGAACCTAAAATTCCATAAGGCGGGTCAGTAATCACCGCATCCACCTTGTCTAAAGTCTGCAGAATGTCCATGCAGTCACCCAAATACAAGGTTGCGTCACCAATTTGAACTTTCATTGGTGAGATTTGTCCTGCATTCGGTTATTGGCTTGCTGAGTGCGCCAAATCTCTACGTCTAGCCTTGCTGCTTCCAATTCCCACCGCAGGGTTTCTTCCTGTTCAATTGCCGCAGCCAAGCCTTTAAGAAGCTGTTGATAACTTGGGTCGGCATAGGCTTCACGCTCTTGTGCGTTGGCGGCTTCATAGCCCATAGTCAGGGCTTCCTTCATTAGCAGGGCTTTTTTGGATTTCCTAAATTCTTCAAGGTACACGCGCTGCGCTTTGGCTGCGCCGTAGGCGGGTGCTTTGTCTCTAATGTCTTGCGTCTTTTGCTCAATCATTTAATCACCCCTAATGCTCTTAAAGCCGCTTCAGGCCCGTCAACAACAGAAATTGGGCCTTGCCATGTCCCATGAAATTTAATTTGGTCTTCTGTAAGTTTTTGGCGTGATGGTGATTTGTTGCCATCTTTAACCTCCATCAAAAGGTTTACACCCTTGAACGAAACCAATAAGTCAGGTACGCCTTTGCCAACGGCAGCCAAGGATTGAACCGTAGCGCCAGCGGCACGTAGAGCCGAGACAACCTGGATATGGTTGGCATCAACCTTCGCCGCCCTCATGCCTCAGCCGATTCATTCTGCTCCGCAGGTCGGCTAATGCCGATTCCCCACGAAACTTGGCTATGTCGGATGACATTTTTTGCCACCACGCTCGGGCATCGCCCATTTCCATCATACGTTTTCTGTATCTCCTCATCCATTCTCTTGCCTCGCAATCCCTCATGTGTTCTATCTGCTCTTGCGTCACCTACCATCTCCAATGCTTTCAATACGATTTGTGGGGAGTAATTTGTACCATCTTTGACCCGATCAAGAATGGCATGGGCTTGGTAGTAGTTCATTTTTCGCGCTTTGGATATGGCTTTAAAAGATGTGAAATGGCCGCCAAATGATTGCGCTCAACGTATTTGCCACCACGAAAAGCAAAATATCGGCCTTTGCTGTGTTGCTTGATTTTTTGGACATGGGGAAAATGTTTTTTTATGTTGTCTAACTGGGTGTTTCCACAAACAGCCCTGATGCTTCTAGATGTCCAAATCTTTCCATCAATCAGCCAACCATCTCTATCTAGCTTTCTGCTTTTTACATTTGGATTACCGTCACGCATAGAACCAACGTAATGAAAACCGCAGGCTTGGTAAATTGTTCCGATTTCACCCGCAGATTCATCAACCGTTGATGTAACAACTTCGTATTTTTCGGGCAACAACTTCATGCTTTGGCGAATCAGCTTACTTGCGCTATGTGGGTGCGCCCAATGAACACAAGCGCCACGGCTTAACAAAATCATCTTGCCTTCAAATCCGTACTTGCTCCAATCTGCACCCGCCAATCCTTTTTCCCGTGTAATTTTTCCAAGGTTTTCAGAGTATTCAGGGCCGTAACAAACTACGCCAGCGCAGAAGCCATTAAAAAAAATGCCGTAGGTGTGCCATACAACAGCAGGCATACAACCAAGCCATTCGTAATCAAGAATAATTTTCTCTGCAACTTTGTAGGGAACTTCTTTGACCTCCGCTTTTTTGATGTCAACGTTAATTCCCTCCCACCAGTTGCCCAACAAATCTGAATCTAAATTTTCCTGCTTTCGCTGTTCACGAATTTGCTTTTGCCAAGAAGTTGTGTTATCCAGCAAAAAATTCATACAACCCTCAAGGCTTCACGCCATGCCTTTTTCTGAATCACGCTTAATTTTTGGCCAGTTTCTTCACGGTTTTTGAGCTTGTGCGCCCATGCCTTTGGGTCTTTAGGCGCTTTGAATGCTTCTAAAACGTCTTTAATGGTCTTTTGAGGCGTTTTTTTATAGGGGTCTAGGGGTAGGTAGCCACTCTGCTCAATTTTGCCTTTAAACGTCTCTAATGTGCCCATCACAACTTTGCTTTTTAGCCATTCCGTGATTTTTGGCCAATCATGTGATTCTGACCATGCGTGATGGCTGCAGAGCTTCATGCCTTTGTCAACCGACCATTCCATCGGGCATTCAAACGCGCTGCAGAGCAGGTCAAATTTGTCAGGCATTTGCGCCTGTTCGTGCTTTTGTTTGGCTTCGTAGTAGCTCATGTTTGCTCCTGATGGTATGCACCTTCAACAATTCGGGGGAATTTGCTTGCCGTGAAAAGAAACTCAAAGTTGGCTTTCCAATCTTTTGATCTTCCTGTCAGAAATTTGGATTTGCCTACATAAACAAAAAACCAATCAAAAAACTCTAACCCTCTATCCCTGTCTAGCTTGTCGGCAGAAACCACATCACGCCATCTTGCCGCCACCAAACGCTTTCGGGAATCGCTGACCACGGTTACTCGAGGAAGCATTGGCAAGCGGCTGTTGTACAGGTCAACAATTTCAGCAATTGGCGCTGATGGCGTTTTCTCGCTTGGCGAGACAACAAGAACCGTAGGTTCAGTATTTATTAGTTCTTGGTTTATGGTTATTGGTTCTTGGTTAGGTGGCGCTTCGTTTACGCCTTGTGCACGATTCGTTCTTTTTTCTTTACGTTTCGTTTCACGTTCTATAGCGATTCGTTTATTTGTTTGTGATTTAGAGTGGTACTCAAGCAACTCTTGCAAGATGCGGTCTTGAACATATTGACCATCTTTATCCAACACAAAAAACCTGCTCAACACAAACTTTACCGCCTCAATTTCAGCCTCCGTAGATGCCCAAGTCCATTCAAGGGCTTGTTCTAACGTAGGAAAAACCTCACGGTCATAGCACGAATCAATAAGAAGCGTGTACGCTCCGTGCTGCAGCATGGTCAAACGACCTGCTTTCTTGGCATAGTCGCCAAGATTTCTTTTGTAGTAATGCAAATTTTTCTCCGCAAACTCCCTGAAAAGAAACGGACGGCAGGGGGGGAGTACCCTTTTCGGTTAGGAGATCAGGCCCAACCTAGCCGTGTTTCAAACTCAAATACTAAACCATTCAGGTTTCAGCACCATTAACTGATATAGCCTACCTTGCGGCAGGGCTTTCCATTGCCACACAGCACCTCTAGACACGCCTAATAGACGGGCTAAAGCTGATTGTGACCCTGCAAGGGTGATGGCTTGTTCTTTTGTCATGTGTGAATTTTACTACACATTAAAAAAAAACAACAAATTAGGGTTTATCCCTACCCAAAAGTCTTGTTGTCTGTTTAGATGCCTATACAATATCAATCAACCCGCACACATTGCAGCGGTCTTTTTAGGAGTAAGCATGATGACAAACACAACACAGAAACAAGACGTACACGGTGCTGTACGTATTGGCGGGGGCACTAAATTGCATCCTGCCGTAATAGACGCTCACTACGGCTTAACAATCCGTTGCTCATGCCCAGGCACACAACAAGGTGCGGCTTATCACAAAGCACGGTTTTTTCAGGGCGTGCAAGGCAATTGCAAACGTTAAACCCACGGGGGCTTGGGCCCCTATCTTTAGGAACAAAAATCATGAAACAAAGTTACGTTGTCGAATGGAATCCAACCCACACCGCTGATGGTTGGTCACGCATGGAATTCACTTCCATTACCAAAGCCCTGGGCTTTATTTCTTTGATGGCGAAAAAAGGTTGCCATTGCCAAATCTTCAAAGCATAAGGAGTACACCATGTTCGAAATTCAAGGCCCATATCCCAATCAGAAAAAGCGCAAGGTTGACCGCATCATTGTCTGCCTTACCTTGGTTGCTTTAGCAATCGTTGCCCTCGACCTTTTCCTGTGGAGGCCGTAATGATGACTGCTAACCAAGTAATTGCCAACATATCAGCCACGGCTTACCGTATGTATGCAGGTCAACCTGCAGAAGACCGCCTAGCCTTTCAGGTAGGAATGCTGGAGTCAAAGATTCGTGAATACGTTTACCTTTTGGACAGCATGAAGCAGGAAATCCAAGACGTTATAGAAATCTTGGAGGACTGATGCGAGTGATTACCTACCCCCTACTCTGCTGGCTGGCTGTAATCACCACAGGTTGCAGCACATTTCAGCCCAAGCCACCCAATCAGGAACTGGTTGTGGATGCCCGTGTAGCTCCTATGGGCCGCAATGAAGTCATAGATGCCGTTAAGCAATGCGAGACATCAGGCTTACGGGCTGTGCCTCTGTATGCCAAGCGGCAAATAGGTGGCTATTCCGTAGAAACGGTAATAGAAGTCACTTGTGGCCCTAAGTATGTCTATTGATATGTCCCAACAACAATTTTTTGAAACAGTACAACTGCAGGAACTTTATGAAACAGATAGCAACAGCTTTAGTCAAAGCCCAAAAACAATTTGGGCCTGCCCTCAAAACCAATACCAA
>Ga0214923_10001650_pt1 | contig 31317 bp, 20 predicted proteins | sample LL1510_MetaG_FD_177993 | JGI IMG/M metagenome (GOLD analysis project Ga0214923, IMG submission 177993) | Freshwater microbial communities from Lake Lanier, Atlanta, Georgia, United States - LL-1510 | ecosystem: Environmental > Aquatic > Freshwater > Lake | place: USA: Georgia | collected...
GTTAAAAATTCATTATGATATTCTACATAACATTCAAATTATAAAAAAAATATATTTTCTATTTCATCTTTAACTTCTTGTTTTTCATTTTCTTATTATATTTACATTTATACTTAATCTACATATGGATGTACAAATATTTTTTCTTCTATTTTATTATGTGGTATTTATGGTTAAATTTATTTCTATTTAAATAATTAATATAAAATAAATAAAAATATAACTATTCCTATAATTATTAACATATTTCTCATATATAATATATTAAATATTTAAATTCATATTTTAAAACTATTAAAATTGTCTAAGAAAAATTTTTACTGTTCAATTTCATTTGGAATCCCCATAAAATCTAAATCTTTTATAATTTTGTGATTAATATAATTTTATTGAACATATTATTTAAATTCTTAATTATTTTTAGAATTTATTTCACTTTCAAATATTTATTTAAACTATTTTAATTATTCGTCATAATCATTAACATCGCCACCCATTTGTGCAACTATTTCTTCATATATATACCAAACTGAATAAATATTTAATAAAAATTTTAATTTTTCATTAGGTGTAAAAAAATTTGTCATTATATCTAATATTTATTTAAAGTTTTAAAATTCTTCTCCGTATTTATAAATGATTATAAAGTTATCCATATTAGATAAAATATAATCATTTTATTCATTATCTCCTGGATTTTATACTTCATTTAATTTTTTGTATTATAATAAATATTCCTAACTATAAGTAAATAAATAAGCTGTAATTTAAAATTTAACCCCATTAATAATTTAATATTAATATAGATTTATTAATTGAAAATTCCAATAATATAAAAATAAATCTAATTTCAAAGCGTATTTATTTTTTTATAATATTTATATTGAATTTAAATATCTATTATAATTATATTTTTTAAATCTATTTTCTTATTTAATTAACCTATTATTTGTATTATTTTTTTATTCCATAAAATCATATGAAGTTAATTAAATTTCAAGAAAATTATCAATATCAATCGATTCAAAAACAACATTTTTTGGATCTGTTTCATTTCTATGATAATATTTTTTTACAAAATAATCTTTTAATAGAAAATAAATATTATTATTTTCTTTTCTTTATCTAAATTCGGAAAATTTATCATCTAGTTAATAATCATAATTTTATTCACATTGATCATAATTTAATTCTTAAATTTATGGATACCATTTATTATAATAATCTACAATTTTTTTATGTATTTATAATATTTTTTCATTTCTTTTGTCTATTATTTGTGTTTTTATTATTGATGGATAAGGATATAAATAATTATATTCAAATTAAAAATCAACCCCATCTATAATTTGTGTTATGTCATACCTTTTAAATTTACCTTTATATTTTGAAACTTCATCTATTTTTGGTAAATTAGTAGGTGGAATTGTTAAAAATTCATTATGATATTCTACATAACATTCAAATTATAAAAAAAATATATTTTCTATTTCATCTTTAACTTCTTGTTTTTCATTTTCTTATTATATTTACATTTATACTTAATCTACATATGAATGCACAAATATTTTTTCTTCTATTTTATTAAGAGGTGGTTATATTTAAACTTATTATTATTTGAATAATTAAAATATAATAAATAAAAATACAGCTAATCCTATAATTATAAATAAATTTCTCATATATATTATATATTAATATTTAAATTAGCTTTATTTTTTTATTTTTATATACAAGAAATTTATTCATTTTTTTTATTTTTTTAAATATTCATGTATTATGAGCTAATTATTATCATATCAGTTCTATTTATAATTAAAATTCCAGATATTTCTTCATTTTAAATATGTTGTTATAATTAAATGCATTAATTGTTTATATATTATAATAAATTAGTAACTTAAAAAACAAATGGTTATAATTATATATCATTTTAAAAAATAATTGGTTTTTTGAAAATATCCAATAAAAATTTCATCCTGGAAGTATAAAACATATCTTTATAATCTTTATCTACTTCTTTATAAGTTATTATATTTACCAAATGTAATTTATCAAATAAAGCAGTTTTACAATCAACTATTAACAAATCAAATTAATATTTACCAGTATCTACATATATTTCATTAAAATCATATAAAGAATTAGAAGAAATAATTATATCTTGATTTTATTAAAGCCTTTAATATGATTTTGTAAATATTTCTCTTCTAACTAAGTATTTTTTATCTTTTATTATTATCAAAAAAAAATTATTTGTTTTTTTATCATCTTTTATCTTTGTTTTATTTTAAAATTATGGTTACATATAAATATAATCTCCTATTTATTTATCTATGTCAAAAATACCAGTTTTTTATAAGACTTTATTATCATTTTGCTATTGTTATTGCTATTAATTATTTTATTATTCTTGGTAAACCCTATAACTAGTTATTTCTAATTTAGGATCGATTTCATATACTTATTATATAAATTAAACAAAAATAGAATTAAGAGATTATTTTTTATCCATATATAAATATAAAATGACGTATATGTTTTTTTTTTGATTTCCAAATATATATTATAGTTTAATTATATATGTAGACTATTTATTACTATTTAGGATTTACATAATAAGAATAAAAAGATGAAATAGATAATAAAAAAAATGAATAATCTTAAAAAGATTAATAATAAGAATAATAATAAGAATAAAAATATGAAATAGATAATGAAAAAAATGAATAATATTAAAAAGATTAATAATAAGAATAATAATAAGAATAATAAGAATAATAAGAATAATAAGAATAATAAGAATAATAAGAATAAGAATAATAAGAATAAGAACAAGAATAAAAACATAAAAAATTATCTAAAAGATAAAAGAAATAAGAAATAAAAGAAAGATAGAAAGCAAAAAAGAAAGAAAAAAAATAAAATGACGTTATTGATAAATATTTGTAAAATAATTAACTGATATAAGACTTAATAAACTAATAAAATTTAATTGCCCTTTAAATATAGTAAAATAAACATGAAATAAGAAAAAATGATTTTAAAACATAAACTAAAAATATTAAAAAAGATAGAGAATAAAAAAAATAATTAAATGATTAATATATATGAAAAAAAAATACTTATTTATAATATTATTATTTTTTCTTCTATTATTTATAACTACAATGATATTATAAAGAAAAAGAAAAATAAACAATACAAAAAATCCTTTATTTAATTTAAAAAAACAAAATGAACAATAAATAAACGAAGAATAATAAAAATAACCTTAATAACCTTAATAAATTTAATAAACATATAAATAATATCAAGATAACGCATAAAAATAAATAGACGATTTCAGCAAAAAATTATTTTTTAATATTGATAAAAATAATCCACATAAATAACTTGATATAGATAAATAAAATAAAAAACCATAATAATTTGTATGGGGTAATAATAATTGTTATAGTTTAGCATTATTATCTTATATAAAATAATTTGTTATAAATAATAATCAATAATTTATAAATAGATATAAATTAACTTTTCCTAATGAAGATTTATAATGGGTTAATTAAAACTAATTGAGCGTATAATAAGTTAACGATATTGTTAGTAAAATATATAAAAAATTAGATACTATATATAAAAATGTTCCAACTAATTTCTTTAATAATATTGGTAATGCATAAAGTATAGAATAAATTTTAGAATGTTTTAATGGTATTTTTAAAGATTCTATATTTAGAATGAAATATTAACTTTTTGATAATCGAAGTTAAAAAAATGATGGATCACCTTTACATAATATTATTGTAACACCTAAAGATATAGAAATTGATGGATATAAGATAAAAAATTTAAATAATGATTTAACTACTATAGAGTTTAGTGATTCGTAAAACAATAAACACAAAGGGCATTTTTTATTAAAAAATTATTAAAATATATAAAATTATGATGCTATTTCATTTAATAGTGTTTATATTAAAGATTTATTAAGATTATAATAATATTATGATATATAAATTAGAAATATAACAGATATTATAATAAAAGGAAGGAAATATAGATTATAATAAATTATTTATTTTGATAGATAAACGGCAGATTTTTTATATATTTATTATGATAATACTAAAAATAAATATGTACACGAGTGGTCACTTAAAAAAATAACATTTGAATTTTAAACAGAATAAGATTTATTAAATTATATATTTTAACATATAGATGGATAAATACATATGTTATCTGTTTTATATTTTCATTACAAATGAAAAAAAAATAAAAAATAAAAAATAAAAAATAAAAAATAAAAAATAAAAAATAAAATATGTCAATCACTTAGTTTTCTTTGTATTTTTTTTCTTAAGGGGTTTTTCATCATCGACATCAGTTTAAATCTATTTATTTTTATATTAAATTACTTAATCTTTAAATGAAAGTAGTTTATCTAACCATAATTATTATTCAGTTATTTATTGCCAATATTTTAAATCATCTTGTAGTTATTTTATTTTTTTTTGATGTTATTCTATTTCATCTTTTGAAAAATTTTATACTTACATTCTAAATAATGTTTAATGTATATCTTCATTATATTTTCCCTTATCAGGAATTCCAATTTATATGAAATTTTATTATATTTATTATTTACTCTTGTTTTTAAAAACTATTTTATCATCAATATAAGCCTATATAAATATTATTTTAAATTAATGTATTTCTAATTATTCCATTATGTGTTATACCATATATTATTTCTTTTTTTGTTAATAAATTATAACTTCATCATAATATTCATCCATTATTTGTTTAAGATCATCATATTTTTTGATTTTATTATTTTTATCTATTAAATACATATTTTATTATGAAATATGTTATTTTAAATTTAATAATTCGGCTATTTTTTATTCTAGTTCAATTTATACGTTAAATTATTATTAATCTTATAATTATTTTTCTAATTGGTAAAATTCACTATCTTTTTAATTTTAATTTTGTTTATTTTTCTCATCTATTTTATCTTGTATTATTTTAATCTTTTTATCATTATTTTATTACAATTCTTTTTTAACTTATGAAATATTCATTACTTTTCTATCAATATTTATATCAAAATTTACCGTTCTTTTTCCTGGCATTCCAGAAATTTATATTTCATTATTAGGAAACTTTTTTTTAACAGATTATATAAAATCATTAGAAGTTTAAAATGGTTTTAATGATAATAATTAAATTTAATTTAAAATTTCATTAACTTTCATTTCTGGAATAGCAATCCATGATTATTTTCCAACTTTTACAGATTTATATTTTTTTATTTTTTTTACTTCTTCTTCTTATTCATCTTCATTTTCTTCATCTGAATTATTAAGTTCTTCAAATTCTTAAATAACATAATCTTCTTTTTATTCTTTTTATTCTTTTTATTCTTCTTATTCTTCTTTTAATTCTTCTTTTAATTCCTCTTTTATCATATAATCATGATCTATTTTTTTATATGTTCCATAAAAATCTGCGTATTCTGGTGTAAAATCATAATCAATCTAAGTTTTACCTTATAATTTATCTATTAAACAATTTATTATTTATTCAACTGAATATTAACCAATATTTGTAGAAAATCCAGTAGCAATTCCTTAAGAACCATTTATTAATACCAATGGAAGTAAAGGAATTAAATATTTTGGACTTTAATTTTTAGCATCATTATTTTCAAATTATTCTTATGTGTTTTTATCAAGTATTTTAATAAATTCAGTTTCAAATATACTTTCCATAATTTTATTATATTAAATTGATACATATCTCGCGGAAGATGATTTATTATCTCTAATATTTCCAAATTATCCAATTCCATCAAATAAATTTATTTTATTAAATAATGTGTTAGTCATTCTTTAAATAGTTTAAAATAATGATTATTCTCCATGATGATATCCTACAAATTCTCCAATACATCCTCCAAATTACATAACTGTAGTTGGTTTATTTAATTTCATCATAGCTGTATAATATATTTTTCTTTGAGTTTCTTTAAAAGAATCATAAATACACGGTATAGATCTTATAACATTAGTAGCAGAATATTAAATTAAACCTAATTATACAAAGTCATCTAAATAAATATTTTCTTAATTGTAATTTATTGTTAAATTTTAATCATAATTTTATATCCAATCTTTTCTCAAATTAGAATTATAAATATTTTTTTCATCTTTTCCAAAAGCCATATCCATTTATTCTAAATCCTTTTTTTTATCTCTATATTTAAATCCTATTATGTGTTATTTTAAATTTTTCATAACATATTTAGCATATTTATCATCATTTGATCCTAATCCTTTAGAATAATAAATATCATCTTTTTTTATTTTTTTTCTTTCTTATTCACTCATATTATTATAATAATTTTTAAAATCTTGAAAACTATAAAAATGTTTATCATATAATTTAACAACAGCCGTTTTTAATTATTTTACATAAACTTTATCTATTAATTCGGGCCAAAATGTTGTAAACATATTTAAAATTAATCCACAAATATGTAATCCATCATCATCAAAATCAGAACTAATAATTATATTATGATAGTTAATATTTTATGGTTTATCTGAATCTACTTATAAATTCATAGCATATTTTATCAATTAAAATACTTTATTTTTAGAAATTGATTTTACAGATTTTTTTCTTACATTTATTGGTTTACCTTATAAAATTAAAATTCCATAATTATCATTACTACCATTTAACATAGTATCTATAAAATTTTTAGCAGAATCTCCTTCACAAAGAAATAAATAGTTATCTTTTGGGGTTTTTTTCTTAGCTGGTGTATATTTTATATCTTTAATTGAATTAAATTTTGCATCTTTTTATTCTACTTATAAAAGTTTTAAATCTTATTTTTTCTATATTTCTAATAACATTTCTTTTATTAATTTACTATTAACTATTTCATTTACAACTTTTTCATCTATTTATGGTTTTGGTTTCATATTAGAATATTATGTTGTTAATTAAAATTTAGTTTATCCTAAAAATTAAGGTTTATCTATACAACCAGAAACAAAAAATCCTAATGATTAATCTAGTAAATTATTTATATCTTTAGTAAATTATGATTTTTCAGCTGTAGTTTTTTAATCATATCCTAATTTTTTATTGTTCTTATAAACTTCTTTTACTTTTTCTTTAATTCCGTCCTTAAAAAAACTAAGACCAGTTCCCAATTAAGGGTTTAAAATTCCATTTATTACTTAAAATTAAATTGTTTATACATTTGAAAATACAACTAAACATTCCCATCCTTATTATTTCATAACATAATAATTACATTATTCATCTTCTTATTTTATAAATTAATCATATAATTCTTGTAATGATTTTGGCGAAATAGTTTAACTTATTACTTTTTTTTTATCTTTTATACAAATAAATCTTTAAAATGTTTTTTCTTTAAATAATTTATTAGATTATCCAGAAATTGTTACATAAGCTTACATAATTTAAACATCAACCTAAGATATCTCTTTCATATTGAATCTTTTTAAATCTGGATAATATTTTATTGATGTAAAAGTATTTTTTTTAGATTTATATATTTTTAATTCCGGAATACTTACTTTTAACATATTATTTTCAGAATATTATTTATATTAAGTGGTTTATTAAGTTTCATTATCATAAAACCAAGTTTCCAATTCAAATTTATTCGAAAATATACAAACAGCTTTTTATCCATATCCATTAGTTCCTCCAGTAGTTCTTTCTTTAGTATCATCATAATTAGTACTAGTTCTTAACATAAAACAACAAGCTTATGGGTTATATATTTTTTTTCCTTCATATTCTATTTATCCAGTATTAAATCCATTTCCATCATTTTTAATTTCAATAGAATTTTCATCTAAATTAATTATACATTCTATATTATTTGAAGATTGATCTCTACAATTTTAATCTCTAGCGTTTATATAAACTTCACAAAAACATTATATAAAAGCTGGCACATATTTAGCTTTTTTAAATACTATTTATCCATTATTTATTTATAATGGAACATTTTCTTTTTCTTCATAATTAACTGAACCTAAATACATATCTGGTCTATCCAAAATATGTTCTCTATCAGTTTTTATTTAAGCTTTTTAACTTTAATTTTAAATTTAATTTTATTTTTATTATTATTAATCCATATATAAGACAAAGATATATATATAATTTTTTTTCAATTTTAATAATAATATTATAGTGTATTGTATCGAGAACATATATTGAATTTTTATTTAAAATCATATGAAAAATTGATATTTTAGCTCCTCGAGTATTTACACGAGATAGCTTTTTTGATACATGGAAAATCATTATAACTGTATTTAGTTTTATTATAAACTCCATATCAGTTTATATAGGTTCTGTACCCCAGTTTCTTATGAAAAAAGTGGGTCAATTATAGTGAAAAAAGAAATATCAATTTAATAAAATTACTAAATTAAAAATCAAATAATGAAGCCATTAATTATTTTTAAAGAAAAAGAATAAATTATCTTATTATTTTTCATTTTATTAATACATTTATTATTTTCCATAATAAAGATATGAAATAATTAATGTAAATAAAATATCTTGTTTATATTTATCCTTTTATTCTAAAATTAATTATTTACGTTATAAAATTATAAAAAATAAAACTTCTAATTAAACATCTACTACGTCATTTAAAATTGATATAATTCCATAAGGATTTCCTTATTTTTTTTTATATTCTTTATATTCAAATAAAATATCTAATAAATATCTAATCCATAATAAAATTATAGCAAAAAATTTCTTATTTAAAAAAATTAATCTGTATATTTAATAATTTAATATAAATGAAAAAAATAAAATATATTTTACGTTTATAAAATCTAAAAGATTTAAAAAATTAATTTGATATTTATTTAACTAAAATAATAATTCTTTATCCCCTTTAAATTAATAATACATATATAATAATATAAATTATAAAAATTCATTCGTATTTTTATGAGTCCTTTTATTAAAATTAAAAAATAAATAAATAATAAATAAATTTAATATATATATGAAGAGAAAAAATGTCATTTTAATCTCAATTGTTTTAGGCATAATAATAGTTGCCGGATTAATTCTATATTTTTTGATATTTATAAAAAAAGACTCTCTTGATTAAATGAAAAAAAATACAAAAAAATTTAACGATGATATTGCTTAAGAAATAACAAAAATATAAACAAATAATAATAATAATTCTTAAATAAATGGACTTATAACTTAATTATAAACTAAAATAACACAATAACAAAATGATATTGATACTAAAACAGAAGATTAATATAAAAAAATGGATAAAACAGAATGGGAAAAATATAATGAAGAAAAAAAGAAAAAAAAATAATTTTTAAAAGATTTATAAAATTCCAAAGATGAAAACGATACTATTAATCTTATAACTGAATTTATAAAATGAAATCATTTAATTTGTCTAATTTAACATTAAACACCATCATTTGATATATATTCTATTATAACTAATTCATCTTATTATAATCTAGTTATTTATGAGAAAAAATCATTTTAATCTATTCCACAAAAGCCATCATCATCTAAATTTGTAAAATCTTGTATATTTTTTTTGTTTATCTTGAATAATCTATTTATTTTTAAGAAACAATTTTTATCAAATATATTTTACAATAAATCAGTTTAATGAATATAAAATAAAACATTTGGCTTTTGTAAAAATTATTAAAAATTTTCTTTTTTTTTACCTTTTAATCTTTCAGTGAATATAATTACATAATTATATCCTTTTAATTATAATTTTATATTTTATTCTTTATCTGTAAATAAAAAACATATTTTTTCATCTTCAAATAACAGTAAATCATCTTCCCATTTATATTTTAATTATTTTTCTTAAAAAGGATAAACATAATCGTTTTAAATAAATAAAACTAAATTTTTAATCATATCAATACCCAAATTTTTTATTTATTCATTCTGTAATAAAAATTAATCGTATATTTATTATTTTTAATTAATTATTTCTTATGTTTTAAATTATCTCATATATAATAAAACAAATAATATAGAAATTTTTTTCAATTTTCCTTTTTTATATATGTAAGAAAAATCAGACAAAAATAATAAAGGGGTTATGGATTTTAATTTATAAAAATCGATTAGATAACAAGGATAATAATAAGAGTAATATATAATATTATTAGATTAATAAATACGTGAAAATATAAATTATAAATCAAAAATGAATGAATTGCTAACATAATATTAAGAAAAAAATTCTTATACTAGCAGATTGAACTTTTTTTTAAAATATATTTTATAATAATAAAAATCTTTGATATAAAATCTATAATTTCCATAAGTACTTTTTTTAAATTAATTAATACCTTATTAGATAATAGAAAATATAAAAATAAAAATAAATAATGAATAATAAATAATTGGATAATAATAATAAGAAATATAAAAAATAATAAATTTAGAAAATATTTTATTAAAATATATCTAATGTTCATTATATTCTCCTAAATTTTATTATTTTTCATTCATGGATTACAATTATTAAAACATTATTCATACCATATAGTGTTGTTTTTTATTAAAATATTTCAAAATATTGAAATATATAATATAAATATATTTTAATTTTAATTGTGATGTATTGAATTAAAAATGCGATAAACATTTTAGATCATATTAATTTAACATTATAAAATAATCAATTTTATCAAATATAAAAAAAAATCAAAATGATAATATACATTTAATTAATTTTTAAAGTAATATATAAAATAATTTATAATATTCATCATGGAATATAGATTGTTATTTTTCATAAATATTAATATAAATATATTTAAATGATTAAAAAATATTTTATTTTATAAAATAATTAGACAATATTATTAAAGAAAATGACATTGATACAAATTTTGACAATAATTATTTTTTTTAAAATTTTTAAATTTTAATTTAATTTTTTATAAATGTTACTAATTTACCATATATTGGTTTTAATATTATAGATTTATTATAACAAGAATAATAATCATATAATTTATTAGATAGTTGGTTTTATTATCAATATAAAATTTAATATGATATACAAATAGATTGTCCATATAATAATGATGTTGATATAAGATTATATAATATATAGATATAATTAAATAATTACATATAATAGATATAATTATAATAAAATTTGTTTCCAGATTTAAATACAAATGAAATAAAATAAAAAATTTTAATATTTTTATTTGATTATGGTAATATTTAAAAATAATTTATATATATAGATTAGAAAAAAAAATAAATTGAAATAGATGGAACAAATTAATCTAGTATTTAATAATTTTTAAGATATTGTATTTCTTTAATAATTTGCGAATAGGATTAGAAAAAATAATTGATGGAAAAATAAATAATATATATAAAATGTTTTGATAAAGATAAAATATTGCAATCTGGAAACGTTTAGATATTTTAAAACAAAGTTTTTTCTAATAGTAAAGATTTTGGAAATATTTTATAAAATGTTTCTAATTATTTTTATTTTATACATAATATAAATTTAAAAATATCATAATAATTAAATATGTAATTATAATTGATAAAACAGTTATAATTTTTAAAATAAAACATAAAAATATATAGAAAAAATAAAAAGAAATTATATATAATGGCCCTTGATTAAAATTTATATGATTTATAATAATATCTCATAAATATTTGAAATCAATCCAAAAATTCAATATTTCCAATTGTATTTGAGTGGTTGATATAGGTTTTTCAGTTATTTCAAAACTTAAAAAATTAATTAATATCATTTTAATAACATGAATTCCGATATTTTCTTTAATATCTGTATCTATTTTTAAATTAAATATTGATACGAGTTTTCCAATATTTGTTTTTATATATAAATTTAAATTACTAAGTTATTTTTTTTATAAGTTAACAATTATGATCTATTTTTATTTAATATCTTTTATATTTATATCTATTAAGTTTATTAGTTAAATTAAAAGAGTTATTTAACTATAAATATTTTCTATTCTAGATTATATAGAATATTTTAATTTTTTATTTCCTGGTTACTAATAATATTATTATTCCATTTTTTATTATACTTCGTAGATATATAATTAACATTCTTATTCATTTTCTTTAGCCGTTAAATATTTAAATATACGATATGAATATTATATTTATTTTCCGCCATATTTCATAAAAAAATCAACGTTTATATAATCATGATTTTTTAAAACTTCATTTATTGCAAGAATACATTCATTTAATGTTTTATATTTATGTTTATCTTTATTATCTTTTTAAATCATTTATTTGTTTTTAATATTATTTATTTTTTATCTAATATATTAGTAATTGTCATAAATTGGTTTTAATTATTCATCTTTTTATAATATATCATAATTTTTAAATATTTCGTATTTTTAAATTTATAATTATAATATTTTTTTGTTCCTATCGGCCGTTATATAAAATTAATTTAGTGTTTTAGTATATAAATTATCTTATTCTTCTTTTTATTCTTCTTTTTATTCTTCTTTTTATTCTTCTTTTTATTCTTCTTATTCTTCTTATTATTCTTATTTTTCTTATTCTTATTCTTAATTTTATAATAAATCTATATCGAAATAATATTCTTCACATAAAGATGAAATACTATTTACAAAAGCATCTGAATCTTGACTTTTATTATCATTTTGATTTGTAAATAATTTGTTTAACATTTCATCATATCCATATTACATTAATAATATTAAAATATCATTATTTTTTTTACCTTATTTTTTAGATAAAATATTATCTATCACTTCTGATTTATTTTATATTCCATCTATTATTAGTTTTATAATTTCATATTAATTTATTTGAAAATCTTCATCTGGTATAACAAATTATTTAAATATACTAGGATTTGTTTTAATCTTTTAACTTATTTATAAAATTGATTTATCTTGTAATTCCGCGAATTATTAATATTAATAATCTATTAATAAAAGAGAGAAAAATAAGTTTTTTGCGTATAATAATTTTAATTCTTCTCTTCTTTCTCTTTTATATACAAAAAAATTAGATGAAATTCCTTCAAATTCTTCCATTCCAAGTTTTTCTTCTATAAATTATTCTTGTTAATTGTTATCAATTGAATTTTATTCACCATATATTTAAACTTTATATTCACATCTATAAGCATATGCTAAAAATACAGATATTAAATAATAATCATTGAAATATTTTTCTTTTTTATTATTTCTATGTATTAAATAATGAGGAGTATCTTATATTTGTTCAATTAATTCGCTTTCATTATTTTATGTATCAATTTCTTATATATATTATATTTATTAATTAATTTCAGATAGATAATGTTCATTGTTGTTTTTTTATTCATATTTTTCTTGTTCCATCATTTAATCTAATATCTATGGGTTTGAAAAATCTAATAAAGGTTATCTGGCTTTAAATAATTCATATGTAAAAAGTATTCTTTTTAATATAGGATGTCTAATTCTGTGCATCATTTAAAATATTTATAGAGATCCAGCCGAATTATCACAAATATAAAGATAAATTGAATGAAAATAATTTTCTATATCGAATGAAATTCCAGTTGTAATTGTAGGAGAATATATTAATACATCTATTTTTTACCAATCTGAATTCACGTCTAATATAGATAATTTTTTATCCAATTAATCAGATTAACTATTATATAATTTTATTTTCAATTATGGAAAATGCATTTTTAATTATTCAAATATACATTATGAAATATATTAAGATAAACAAGCAATTGTTATTTTTTTACCTCTATTTATATCATAAAATATCATTTATATCCATAATTTTTCCTCAATATATGTTAATTCATAATTTTCTTCACCAAATGTTTTATATTCATTTATTAATATCTAAGTATTATGATTATTTTATCCAATTATTATTTATTTATTAGTTTTAATTTAATTTTCTTATTCATCCTCACTATCATCATCATCACTAGAATTATATTTACTACTATTTTTCAATCTATTTATTTATTGTAATTTTTTTTCATATTAATCTTAAATTATATTTTTTATATATAAAACAGATTCAATATCCAAATCAGCATCAAAAATATATAATTATTTACAATAATATATAAAAGCCTCAAATAAATTAATGGATTTTATAGTTAATTTATTTTAATTAAAATGTGTTGATGTTATATAAGTAGTTAAATCTTTTAATTCATCAATTATAACATAATCAGGAAATCCAGAAATTCTATGAAGAGAATTTATTTATATTACTATTCTATTATTTATAATTTTACCTTATGTTTAGTCATAACATTAAAACCCTAAATGACTTAAATCACTATATAATTTAGTGGCTAAAGTTACTTTTGAAGTAATTACTACTACTTTTGATTAAGGTTCTTGTTCTAATCTCTTTTTAAAAAATTCAATAAAATTTGTCGATTTTCCAGTTGATTTTTAACTTTAAATTCCTATTATTTTATATTTAAAATCTCCAAAATTAAATTATTCTAAAATATTTTGTGTTATTTTTCTTTCATTAAATTTAAAAACACTTATTTAGAAATTTTTCATCTTTTTTTAATTGTCAAATTAAGTATCAATATATTTATTTAATAAAACTTCATGTTAACAACTATCTTTATTAAAATAAATATTTTTTTTAAACTGAATATAAATATTTTTTTTTATTTTTCTAATATTATCCACATTTTTATCTCTTTTTTTAATTTCAAGATCTAAAAAATATAAAATACTACTAAAAGATGAAGAAGATCTATTTCCTTATGTATAAATATCCCAATATTTTTCAACATCTCCTTCTTTATATAATAATCCTATTTTTTAACTCCATTTTTTATAAACATTGAAATAAACATCTATTATTTTCCTCTAATCAATTTTATATTCATTTATAAAAATATTTTTTTTCTTTTATCTTTATTCTTTTTTTATTTTTTTATCAATGTTTTATTATTCTAATAAATCTTTTTCTAATTCTGTTAAATTTCCAGATTATAAAATATTATCGTTTTATTTTCCTAATCTGGCATGAGATATTGCAATATTATTTATTATTTTTCCTATTAAATTCCAATATTAATATTCAGTTACATATTTTTTATCATATTTATGTAATACATCTAAATAATATTCTATTTTATATGAATCGTATAAATAATCAAATTAATCATTTAAAATATGTTTATCTTCTTATTCTTAAGATGGAATAACTAAATCTTTTTAATTCCATGTTATTTAATATAAATTATCTATATCTTCTATAAATGTTATTAAACTATTACATAATTATCCATTTTCTTCTTTAACGGTATTTATTTATATTTTTTATCCACAAACAACTTCATTTAATTTCCATTCAACAATTATAAGTTTATTTTATTATTATATATTTTATATTTTATTACATCCAACTATTCTAAGAGTTCTCATAGATATATCTGTTTATTTCTAAGATATATTATAAACTTATTTATCTACATATTTAAATATATTTTATATTTTATTTGCTTCTAAATCTTGAATATAATATTATTCGTATTTAAATTACAAATCATTTATAAAATTACTTAAATTATTAGTATTTTCAAATATTATGTTTGAAAATATTAAATGATAAGATATTTTTTAAATATTTTATTTGGCTTTTATAACTATTAAATTTTTAACTATATTTGAAAATAATTAACTCTTTTTTTCATATTCTACTACCATATCATAATTAGATTTTTAATATGAGTTATATATATTTTAAATCTATCTTATATTTAATAAATTCTATAATTCTTCTTATCTAACTTTGAATTTAACATCTTCTGAAAATTATTAATGATATTTATTTGAATTATTATAATAGAATATATAAACTAATGTTTTTACGATAAAATATATAAAATCCTCAACATAAATAACACCGTTTTATCTTTCTTATTTTATGTTATTTTGGTTTTATATTTGTATATCAATATCAAAAAACATTTTAATTTTATCGTCATACATAATACATTCGTGCATAAAATCAATTTTTTCTTCTTTTATCTAATTTAACAAAATATATGGATTTTAATACAAAAAATATTTCCTATTAGTTGCTTATTTATCTTTTATAAATATTTGCTGTACTTTTAATATGTTATTATATTATTTGTTCTTTTTGGCCTACATTATAATTTATTTAAAATGTTTGGCGTTTGTTTCATATATTTAATCTTTTTACAATAATTAATTATTTTACATATATATATTGAAATAGTACATATTGATATATTTTCAATTTTATAATATATTTAAAATGATAATTGAAATAATAATATTTTATTATGTTATATATGTAAGCACAATAACAAAAGTATTTGATTTAGATATTTGTGGGGCATTTTGAGTATTATTTCATACCAAAATTATGTCAAATGTATACTGATAAAATATAAGAAAATATAGATAAAAATATAATATGTTTAATATAATAAAGGCTTTAGTAGAAGGTTTTTTAATATTTCATTCAAAAAATTTTACCAGAAATTTAATATCACATAACTAAATAAAGTTATATAGATTGTATATCAGTTGTATATGAAAAATTAAAAAAAACATGTGATAAATCATAAAATAAAATAATTTAACATATTCTTAAAAAAAATGGCGTAGAAATATAACAATAAACACAATAATAAACATAATAACAAATATAATAATAAACATAACAATAAACACAATAATAAACATAATTAACTAAAAGACAATTGGAAATATTAGAAAAATAAAAATAAAAAAAATAATAAGCAGAATAGGTGAAATAAGATAATAACACACCAAAAAAATAATCAGAATAAATTTAATATGAATAAGAACTTTAAATAAAAGATATTGGATAAAAATAATTAGATAAAATATAACAAGATATTAATAATTAAAATTTTAATCTGGATTTAAACGATTTTAATGAAAACCTAGAAGGATAATTTGACGAAAAATAAGCATAAATGATGTAATAATAAATAAATAATGGAAGTTGTTTTTTAAACAATAAATTTAAAGAAAAAAATTCAATTAATTCAGATATAGATTGATTAATATATATATATGAAAATTAGTAAAAAGATAAAAAAATAATTAAAAAATGAAGAAATAATTAATTAAACTGGTAAATTATAATAGCATTAAATTTATACGTCATAATATATAATTAATTCAAATTAATAAGGATTTTTAATAAACCATTATATGGGATCAGGAAAAACTTATTTAGCATTGGAAATTCTAAATAATTTTAAAGATTTTTAAAAAATTATAATATTACCTAAACCGATATAAAGTAATTGGGTTTTAGAAATAAAATAATTTGAAAAAGATTTTAATACGAAAATAATTAATTACGAAATTTAAAATTATGATGATTTTTATGAAGATTTACAATAAAATAAATAAAATAATTATTTAGATGCTATATTAATATTTGATGAAGTCCATGAAATGATTCCATAAATAAAATATATGTAATAATAATAAATATAATAAATATCTCTTTGTAAAAAAATAATTTGTATGACTGGTACGCCAATTTATGAACATTATACTGATTTATTTTATTTAATTAATTTTATTTCTTTTAAAAATTTAATACCAATATAATAACATAAATTTTAATAAGAATATATGTAACACAATACAAAAAAAATATTTTTTGAATAAAAATTCAATTATTTTTTATATGAAGTTATACCAAATTTATTTAATTTAAAAAATATTTTTTATTCTCATACTTTTTTAGTTTTTTTAGATATACTTAAATTTAACATTAATCATACTAAGAAAAAAACTCTTTAATTATAATGGAGGGCGGATTCTCATAGTTTTTTTAGAATTATATAGTTTAATATATTAAAATATAAAAATATACTTTTATGGGAAGATAAATTTTTTAATTAGGATAGGAATATAATATAATAAATAAAAGATAAAAATGATATATTAATATAAAAATTATTAAAATAAGAAAATAAGGTTATTTCTAATGATGATATAAAAAATAGAATAGTTATTAATGATGAAAATAATATTAAGTAATTAATTAAAATAATAGATATTTTAAAGCCAATAACAGTAGATTATAATATAATAAAATAATATCATGACTAATTAGTTTAAATAAATGATTTTTTAAATAATAATTCATAATAATAAATAAAAAATATATATTAAGTGTTGAATTCATTATGTTATTCACCTCTAAATAAATAAATTTTATACTAAATTATAAATTATATTTTTTTCTAAATAACATAAATAAATAAATAATATTTAGAGATAAAAAAAATGTTTTAATAATTATACAATGCTTCTATTGGAATATTGGGCAAATTTTTTAGTAATGATAAAAAAAATAGAATATAAAAAGCCTTTAATGATTTTTAACTATAGGATAATATAAGTGTTTTTTTTATACTTAATTTAAATCCATAATTTATAATATTAGACAATTTTTTTGTGTCATTTTAATAAAATATAACTTAAAATATGAGATTATTAAATCATTATATTGAAATAACTCCTTAAAATATTGAACTAATATATGAAATATTTAAAAATTAAGTTTATATACATATTTTATAATAATAAGAAATAAAAAAACCTTAATTATTAGGTATTAGAAATTTATTGGTTTAGTTATTTTCTCTTTAAGATGATAATAAATAAATACTAAAAATGTAATAAGAAGAAAATATGTAAAATTAATTAAATTATGAATAAAAATATAAAGAAGAATAATAAAAACAATAAAAAAGCCTTTTTTAGCGCATTTTTTCAATATTTTAAACAGATACAATTAAAGTTAAATATGAATTTGATTAGGCTAAAAGAGATTAAATTTTATTAAAATAAAAAGGAAATTATTAAAAATTTATAGAAATTTATTATAAAATATATAATTTTTAATATGATAATAATATTATTTTTGATGCTTCATTATTAATATTAAAATTTTTTGAAATATTTGGAGAAAAATATAAAAAAATAACAGATAATGTAAAGTTTCAAGTTTGTTTATAGGATTAAATCAAAATAGAAAAAACAAAAGACCCGTTCAATAAATCATTATAAGAATAAATAAAAGAAAATTATATTGATAATATAAAAATAGATTCTTCTCATGGAAATATGTATGAAAACGATTTAAAAAATGATTAAAATAATATAGTTAGATATTTTATAGAATAAATAAATACTGATATTTAAAATTAGTATGGATCAGATTAAAAAAGCAAATATTAAATGATTTATGATTAAATATTAGGGGTTTTAAAAAAATAAAATTTGGTAGATAATAATTTTGAAATTTAAATAATTTTGGATAAAATAAATAAAAATAATAAAGATTAAAATAAATTTACTGATCAAAATAAAATAGAAGAAAAAACAATATTTTATAACACTATAGGTAGCAATAATTTTGAATTATTTTATAATTTTATATTGTCAAATAAATTATTGTTCATAATATACTAATTATTTGTTAGAAATAAAGAATTGGAAATATTATTATGTAAAAAATTGTTTTTTGAATTAAGATATTTATAAGAGGATAAAAAAACATAAAATACTATTAAGGTTATAACAAAATATATGAATTCAGGATAAATTAATAAAATAATTTAGTTTTATTAAAGAAATTTTATTAAAATGTTTTAGAGATGTTAAAAACATGATAATTTATAATATTTTTTCATAAATGCATTATAATTAAAAAATTTAACATTAGGATAGATAAATAATGATGAACTATAAAGTATTAGTATGTCTAGATAAATTACTTTATTTTTATAAAAAGAATACGGTTTTAATATATTAAATCCTAATAATTAGGTAGATGTTTATTTAAATGATTTTAATTATAAAAATATATCAGATATATTACAAAAAGAAATTCCATATTCCACAAATTAATTTAATAATGAAAATGAATATTAAACATTTATATTTTCACTAATTACAAACCCATCAATTTCAAATACAATTAAAAATAAATAATAAAATTAAGAATAATATAATAAATTAATTAGTTATTTAAAAAGTGTTGATAAATAAAAATTTAGAGATGAATTTAATATAATTTAATAAAAAAATAAATATTTTACATAAGGTTAAAATATGATAAATTATTCTGATTAAACAAATGAAAAAAAGAAAGAATTGAAAAAAAATTTTAAAATAAACGACTTAAAAAATGAAATAGAATAATTAAATATATTAATTAGTTAATATGGTATAACAGATGACTAAAAAAAAGATTTGTAATAAAAAATAATAGATAAAAATATAGAATTATAAAAATAAAATGGGTTATATTAAACATAATATAAAGATTTTAAAAGGAAATTATAATAAAGAATAAAAAATTAATATTATAATCTTATATAAAAAGATATTTATCCATCTGAAGCAAATATGTTAAAATATTATGAATTAGATATAGATTTTAAAAATATGGTGTTTGAAAATATTATGGACTCAAATTATATGGAAAAAAATATTTTATAAACTTATTTAGCAAATTTTATATATTTAGATGGATAAGAATAAAATTATGATGAAATATAGAAAAAAACAAACATAAATGGATTTCCTTGGTTATAATTTTGGATATTTAAACCTTTATATAGAGAATTAAGGGCAAATTAAGAAGAATATTAAGTTCCAGATTTAAAATTGAATCCTTTTTTAAGTTATTAATTATGGGTTTAATAATTTACGGCAATTTTTTAGGGAAGTTTATTATCTGAAATGTTAATGATAATAGAAACCTCATGTACTTTTTTCATATAATTATTATTAGCTTTATTATAAAATGATTAATAATAAAAATAATTTTAAATAAATAAAATAAAACACATATTTAGATGTTTATTTTTTGAAAAATCTGCTTTATTTATATCACTAATAATAATATTTGTAAATTATTTATTAAAAAAATTAAGAAAAAAAAATTAAGAGAAGATAAATAAAGAATAATAACTAGATTTAAATCAAGAATATTTAAAAATAAATTAAAAAAAAATAAAAAACATATTTTAAAAATATATTTCTACTTATAATATTTTTATAGATTAAAATAATTAAACTAGAAAAGATTTTTATCCCGAATAATAAGAAGAATATATTTATCATCAATATAACTTATAATAGATAAAATTATGGTATGATATCATATCAAATACCATTTCATTTTAATAATATGTTTTAATAACACAAAATAAATATTAAATAAGTGAATATGAGTTTAATTAAAATTATTATGAATATTCAGAAGAAGCGATTAAAGATATTTTTAATTTATAGAAAATAAGTAATTTATTTATAGATTTAAATGATAAAAAAAATAAATTCTATTATATTTATAATTAATATATAAAATATGGCCAAAAAACAGTTATTTATTCATCTTTTAAAGAAGATGGATGTTAATTATTATCTAAATATTTTACATAAAAAAAATTAAAACATATTTTATTGGATGTAAATTAAGGAATTGACACATAAAAAAAATAAATAGATTAATTTAATTAAGAAAAAACAGGAATTTTAATAATGGATCCTGAAATGACATAAGGTATTTCTTTTAAAGAGGTTAGATAATTCCATATTTTAAATATTATTGAAAAACCATAGACTAAATAATAATTATTAATGAGAGTAATTAGATTTAAAAGTCATATAAATTTACCACCAGAAGAAAGAAATGTTAAATTTTTTTATCATATAACTTTATGTAAATTTGATAATGATGATATTTTAAGAAAGGCAGATTATTAAGATTATTAAGAAAAATTTAATGCTTTGTAATATTAGCCAATAGTTACTGATAAAGAAAGAAAAAATATAAATTTTTTCGTTAATACAATATTAAAATTACCATAGATTTATAAATAATGGGAATTTCCTTAATATAGAGTTTAAAAGTTACATTTATAAAGCCCTGAATAAATATTAGAAAATATTTAATAAAAAATAAAAAATAAAAATAATTTTTATTATAATTTAACAGTTTAATACAATATTGAAAATAAAAAAGTATGAGGAAAATCAATTATTTATTATATTATTATTTAATTTCTCGTTATTCTTTTTTTATATATTTTCGACTCCATTTAATAATGAAGATGTAAAATCTTCTGATTTAAATGAAAATTTACTTATTATATAATTTATAGGCATTAATACTATTTTATAAGGTAATTATAATATTTCTTCAGCGAATTTTTTAGGAATTGCCGGAATTCCCTTTTCTATTATTTTTTATTATAATTTAGATTTGGATTTCATATCAATATATCTTTCATCATTTATTTAGAATGGTTTTAATATAAAAATATATTAAGTTTGATTAATTTTTTCTTATAAATTTTTGATTTAATATAAAGAGAAAAAATGTATATCATTTCCCCATTAAGTCATTATCATTCTTATAAAATTACCTTTTTCCATTTATAAATTATTTTATGGGACTGGCAAACTTAAATTTTTTCTTACTATATAATATTTATCGTCAAATAATATTTCGGCTGAATTTAATAGGTAATAAACTTAATTTATTTTCACAAAAACAAAAAACATTACTGTTATTCCTATAAAAGCATTTCTTAATAATATTAAAAATTAACTCATATATAATAAACATAAAAATTATAAAACAAATAAAATTAATAAAACAAATATAATAGATAAAATAAAAAAATAGAAAAATAGAAAAATATAAAATATATAAAACATAAAAAAATATAAAAAAATAGATAGAATGATAACACGGGTTTATATACGAGGGGTATTTTTTATATAAACAGTTTCACATGAAACTCATATATAATATATATAACACTCATCATAAGATTTATATAAAACTCATATCAGTTTAAGCGTATTTTCTGATATTGAAAGTAGTAATAATTTAAAAAATTATTAAAAAATATAAAAAAAAAATATATAAAAAAATATAAAAAATATAAAAAAATATAAATAGTATAATTTATCAACTTATTTGTTATTTAATTATTTTAAAAATCATTATTATTATTTTATTCTTTCTAAAATATTTTTAGATTAGTATTTTTATTATTATTATTGTTATTATTATTATTTGATAAGTTTTTAATAACGGGGAATTGTTTTAATTTAAATTTTTTATTCTTATTCTTCTTCTTATTCTTCTTCTTCTTCTTTTTCTTTTTCATCATAAGAAAATTTTTCTTATAGCGCCTTATTTTAAAAAATTTCTTACTTTTTTTCATTTTTACATTAAATATTTGATATTTTTTTATTATTATCTCCATTTAAATTTGTTGGTTAATTCGAAACCTTTTATGAATTTTAAATTAAAATTAAATTATCCATTTTGCTAAATACTTATTCAAATCCTTATTTCATATAATTTTATATATTATTTATTTTATTTTCTATATTATCCATTTTATTTTCTATATTATCCATTTTATTAATCAATTATTACATTAATTATTTACTATCTTACATTAATTAATTATGTTTTAAGGTATTATCATTTTATTATTAAGACGACATATATATTTTATTAATAGTACATATAAAAAAAATTTCAATTTTAATATTTCATACTAGTTTTTATAATTATGGTGTGCTTACGTCGTAAGCAGACCTCTTTATGATATTCTCATATCAATTATATCAAAATCATGTTTTATTATTTATTCAACTATTTAGTTTCCTAATTCTGTTAAAATTTTTTATTTATCTTTTTTCTATCATAATTTCATATTAATTTTTATGATTATGTGGTATTTTTATATCAATTATCAATGTCATCTAAATTTCCAATATCATTTTAATCTTCATTTATTTCTTCATCTTCAAATTATATAGTCATTAATTAATATTATTAAGAAATTTATTAGAATGTTAAATCTTGGTGTAAATCTATTCTTAATTAATGTATTACTTATATAAATTATTATATTATTTAAAATTATTCATTTAAAACTTCAAATTATAATTTGTTTTAATGTATATATTAATCTTTTTATATAACATTATTCGCACATAATATTTGTATTATTGTTTTTAATGTTTCTAATGCATTTGGGAATTCTAAATCTAAAATAATTGTAAAACTTTAGTTAAATAGATTTAAACTTTCATAAATATCTCCCAAACGTTTTTTTCTCATTAATGGAAACATTTCATTATTACAATAGAAAAAATATATTATATTTGTCTCATTTCTTCTAATATATTTTAATCTTTTTCTTTTTTCCGGATTTTCGAAAGTTATTGCTCTTTCTTTTTCTTATCTGTTTTAAACAGTTTATAATAATTATGTTTATTAAGTTAATTACTCATTATTTTCCAAAAGTTCTAATTCTTTTTCATCTAATTGTGTTTTAATTATTTAATATTTTCCTATTCTTATTTCACGAATCATATTAAATACAAATTCTTAAAATTATAATGCTTTTTATACATTTGATCTAAATATTAATTAATATAAACTTAATTCATCTATAATGGCTAATTTTTATCCTTTATATATAGGAATTTAGGATGGGCAATTTGCCTACCCTTAATTTTATAAAAGTTCTCTTATTAATTTGCTTGTTCTATCTAAATTCAATGCTTTACATACTTAATTTACTATAAAAAATGGTTTTTCAAATGTTCCTAAAACATCTATTTTATGTCCTTCAAATAATTAATTATAATTTATCATTTCTTATTTTTATTTTTATTCTTCTACCATATATAATATTCTAAAAACACTATATGTTTATTTTTTAACTTTTAATTTATTTTATATATGTAGTAATTAATAAATAGTTTATTTGTTTAATTTAGAAATGATAGCGAAAAAATATAATAATTAAATGAAAATATTAATGAAATATATAAAATATTACATAAAAACGGAATTGTTATGGAAGCCGAAAATACTGATTAATAAATATAAAATTTAATTAACATTTTAGATTTAAAAAAAATATTTAAAGATAATAAATACGAAAATTAATATTTGTCATATTTAGTTTGTTATTTAGAAAATTTTAATTTTGATATTAACCATAATGATAAACATGATTATTTTAGAATCATTGATAATTTAAAATAACTTTTGCCACCAAACGGACCAGATTTTAGTAATGAAAATCCTTGGTTATGGGGATCTTAGATATAAAATGTATTAAAAATGAATGAAAAAACAAATAAAGATTATAAATTTTTAGGAATTACTTATTGTGATTTTAATTCAGATCATTCTTTGAAAAAGTAAATAAAAAATATAAGAAAATATTATATTTAGATGTAAAAAAGAGTTTTTGGATTAGTTATGAATTTATCTAATATTTTAACAGATGGATCTCATTGGGTTACAATTAGTATTGATTTTAGAAGTAATATTATATTTTATTTTGATTCATTTGGGGTAATTCCATAATAAAATATTTTAGAAGGTGATTTTGCATATATTATGTAAGAATTACCATAATAAATATAGAAAAATGATATAATAGCTATTTTAAAAGCATATTAATAAAAAATACATTAACCAAATCCATTATGGTAATTATTTTATACTTTATGTGATCAAGGAATAGAAGGAATTAATGAAGATATTTTTAATTGTAAAATTGATGAAGTTTTAAAAATTAGTTAAGGATTATCTTGTATTAAAAAATATTTTATGTAATATGTTGGAAGGAAAATGAAATTAATATTATGTACTAAATAAGTTTAATAAATAGATGGACCTTGTGGATTATATGCAATTTAAAGCAATTTATTTTTAGGAGAATTTAGTTCTGAGTAAGATAAATTATAATTATTAAAAATAATGAGTGACGATATAATGAAATAATAAATAAAGAATTTTTTTAGTAATTATTAGAAAATAAAAGAAAAAATGGATGAGAAAAAATAAAAAAGATAATTTATAATTTGATCTTTTTACTATGTTTAGGGTGAGGAGAATGTCTATAAACTCCTATTAGTTTCATAGAAAACTCTATATCAGTTAATATAGATTTATATATCAGTTTCATATGAAACTGATGATCTTAAAAAGGCCTCTCGTATATTAACCCTTGAAGTTTTTTAAAATTGAAAAAATATTTATATATATTATAAAATAACATATATGTAATAGTAATAAGAATAATAAATATAAAATTAATTAACATTTACCGAAATAAAAATAGTCAGAAAAATATTGACTAAAAATTTTAAATATGAGATTAAATAATATAATATAACGGAAAAAATGTAAACAATCTTATATAAAATAGTTAATTTATAAAGCTTAAATAATTAGACAGAAATATAAATTAAAGATAATAATGATTTCATATAGAAATTTTTAACGTCCTATTTAGAACAAGATTAATGGTTTTTGGCCGAATAAGTATGTAATGTATTAAGAACGGAAAAAAAGCATTTAATTTAAAAGATAAAAGAAAATGATTTAATAGAAAATAAAGATTATAAATAAATTGATAAAAATTAATATAAAATATTATATAATGAGTATTAAAAAAACTAATAAGAATTTAAAGAAAATTCGAGGCCGAGAATTTCGGCTTCGAATTAATAAAATATTAGTATGAGTTATTATGATTTAATTGAAATAAATGCAAATATAAATAATACGTCATTTTAACCATTATTAATTTCAAGAAGTGGATTAAAAGAATTATAAATGGTTTCTGATAAAAGCGTTAGAAAATATTTTATAAAAATAGAAGAAATATTCACTAATTTATTTAATATATTGAATTAAAATAATGAATAATAAATATAAAATTTAATATAATAAAATATATAAGATTAAGAAAAAATCAATAAATTATAATTAGAAAAATAATCTTTAAAAGAAACGAAATTAGAATTAGAAAATTCTTTAGTGGCTCGAGATAATATTATAATCTAAAACAATGATGGAATTAATAAAATTTTATAAGAATGTTAAGAAATGAGAATATTATCTGGATAATAATTGGTGAAAATGGATTAATAATCGGAAAAATTAGATTAAGCACTTTTTGAAATAAGAGATATGAAAAATATCGTAAAATCTTGTATAGATAATAAAAAAATAGATATTTAATATCAAAAATTAGATATAAAATCATAAAGCAATGAATTATATACTTATATAATAGAATATAGAGATAATAAATAAAATATAAATAAATCTATTATCTGTTTTTTATAAGAAAGTTCATTTAAAACAAGATTTAACATTATAGAATAATAATACGGAAAAATAATACGTTATCATAAATTTGATATTTCTAGAAATGGATTTAAGGAAAATAATTTACATAGATAATTGGATTTTAATAATTTAAAATAAAAAATATGCAGTATATAATTTTAATAAGGATGTAATTATTTATAAAATGCGATAAATGTATTTAAATCTAAATAATTAGAATTATTAACCGAATTATAATAAAAAGTACAAAAATACATTATATTTTTTGGATAAAATAATATTTAATCATTTATAATATTTTTAGAAGTAGAAAATATAAATATATAATAAGATTAATTAATAATTATAAAACAAGAAATATAAAATATATTAGATTAACATTATTTTGATGATGATGTTCAATATGAATGTAATATATAATATATTTAAACTTTAATGATAAATCCAATTAATATAATAAAATATTTTAAATGTAAATATAATATTAAATCTAGGGAAGAAATTATCGATATAGATAATGAAATTATATAACAAAAGATAATAATGTAATTATTTTAAAATAAAATAGATTTCCAATAAGAATTTGAAAATTAATATTAATAAAATCCTTTAAATATGTTACTTTAATTAATAAACGAATGATTGGTTAATAAATATATTATTTTTATATTTTTATTTTTTATTTTTTATTTTATTTTTTTTATTTTTAATTATTTTATAAATAATTTTACTATGTTTAGGATGAGGAGAATGTCTATAAACTCCTATTAGTTTCATAGAAAACTCTATATAAGTTAATATAGATTTATATATCAGTTTTATATGAAACTGTTAGTCTTAAAAAGGCCTCTCGTATATTAACCCTTTAATATATTTATTGTTATATTTTATAAAAATACATAAAAACATGAAATGAAAAAAATTAAAAAAAAATGATATATATTCACCCTTCATATATATGCAAGAATAATAATAGGAAGAACGAAAATAGGAAATATAATAAAATGATTTTGAATTAATATAATAATAGTACTTTTTATAATGGTATTTAGAAAATGATAAATAGACTCCTTAAATATTAATAGATATATTTAAAAATAGAACTAATAATTAATAAATTTACATAGATTTTGATGTTGTAAAAAAGACATTAGGATACAGTAGAACAATAGATTTAAATAATATAATAAAAAATCTTATCACATTTTAATAAAGTGTTATGGAGGTTGACCTCCAGACGACTTTAATAAAAACTCCTATTTAAAATGACTAAAATTAAATATCATTCGATGGATTTAAATAATTATGTATGAGGAGAGAAACTGATAAATCTGATTAAAATATAAAAGATAACGTTTAAAACTTAAAAAATTATTTAAATTTAATGGATAATTTAAATATAAAATATATTAATTACACAAAATAATATAACTTATCTACTAATAATATTTAAAAAATATTTTGTAATAAAAATTTAATGAATCTTTCTAAAGATTGGATTCCTGATTTAAATTTTTAAGAATAATTAAAAATTTTTGAAGAAGAAAATAAAGATGATTTTGATAATATTTCCCAAGCAAATAACGATGATAATATATCATAATAATCAAATAAAACTGAATTTTGTTTAAATAAAATATAAAAAATGAATATAGGAAAAACTTTATAAGAAAATTTGTAGGATGTTTAATAATTATATAAACAGTCTTTAAAAATGGGATTAAATAGTATTTATATTAAGGATTCTAAAACTTTATATGAAATATTAATGGATAAATAATATTAGGAAAACGTTCAAAAAAATGAAATAAAAAATGACGCAATTATATCTAAAATTATTTAAATGTCTGATAATTTTATATAAATATTAGATTAAAATTAAATAGATGGATGCGTATAATATTTATTTACTAAAAAAATAAAAATAAGCGAAAATACACCATTAGAAGAAAAAGCTAAATTATTAGGATTATATACAAATTATTAATTTAAAAACGTTAATTATGAAAACATTTAATAAAAAAGAGAGAAAATTATATTAAGTAAATAAAAATATTATAGAAATAGAAAATTTTGGATTATCTAATATTTAAAAGATAAAAAAGAAGAATAATAATAAAAATTATAATAATTATAAGAAGAACATATTAAAATATTATAATAAAATGAAATAAAATTATTGTAATAAAATAAAGAATAACAATTATAAGATTTAGATGAAGATGAAGATAAATAAGATGATATTTTAATACAAAATATGACTGAATAAGAATATGTATAACATTAAATAAAAAAATTTGATGATAAAATAAATTATATTAAAAAATGCCCCAATGGAATAATTTATATATCGAAATAGGGATATGGATTTAAAATGAAATTGAAAGAATTAAAAAAACGTTATAAAGATTATTAATTAACGGCAATTATAATAGCTAATAAATAAACTGAATCTAAATTTAAAAATATTGTCACTAAATATTGTGGAAATATAAAGAAAAATATAGATTCTAAAGATACTGAATATATTTATGGAAATGGTTTAGATTTTTTATAAATTATATAAGAATATTTAAAAGAAGGGATTAATATTTTAAATATAAATATAAATATAAATAATAATAAACAATTGGAAATAGAAAAAGAAAAAACTAAATAAAAAGAATTAGATATAAAATAAAATTAATTGTAAAATTTAAAAGATTTATTTGAAAAGAAATTATTAACATATGAATAATATTCAAAGGAATCAGATAAAATACTATAAATGAAGTGAGGAGAATATGTATAAACTCATATTAGTTTCATAGAAAACTCTATATCAGTTAATATAGATTTATATATCAGTTTTATATGAAACTGTTAGTCTTAAAAAGGCCTCTCGTATATTAACATTAGAGTTTTTATATTCCAAAAAATTAATTAAAATCATTTAGTAAAATATAAATATATTAAAAAAAATAATAAGAATTTAAGAAAAATTTTGCATTTCAAAAAGGAATGTAAAATTAATAGGATATTTGTATGAGTTATTATGATTTAATAAAAAATAAAGATTATAAATACATTGATAAAAAAGAATTTAAAATATTATATGATAAATATTAAAAAAACTAATAGAGATATAATAAAAATTAATGGCCTTCTGTATATTCACTCAATGAATTTTTATAATAAAACACATTCTCTTTAAAATTTATCCAAAGTATCATAAACATAAACATTATTATATAAATCTTTCCTTTATAATAAAATAATCAAATCTCTTATATTTTTAATTTTATAATTTTCTTAAAAATATTTAGAATATTCTGATTGAAAATCTAAATCTTCATAAAATGTTTATATTATTATCTATATATCGCTATTTTTCATTTTATTATTAAAATTTAAACATGATAATGTTTTTATTTGTTTTATAATAGAAAGAAAATATGTAATATAAGCTAAAAAATAATATTATTTATGATATATTCCAAATTAATTAACATATTATATATCAGTTTTTAAATATGTTCCTTTTTAAGGAAAATCTACACAATCTATTTATTTTATTTAAAAATTATTATTTATCATAATATTATCATCTTTTGAATCTTTTGAAAATACAAATTAATTAGAAAATGCGAAATTAAATACATTAAATATCAATTATCCCATTTATTAATATGGTTTTGTTATTTATATTTAATTTAATTTGACAAAATATTAAAAATCTTTAGATTAAACCATTTATAATATTTTTTCGAATTATTAATTTTCTATATTTCTTTAATTATCATAGATTAATAATTCATATAAAGTATAAAAAATAGATTTAAATTCTTAATAATTTAATAAATACGGTTAAAATATCATACATATTATATATAAATTTTAATATTTAGTCATTATATAAGAATTATATTCTTCTAAATATTCAAATTCAGGCCAAATTAAATTTAAATCTGTTTTGCT
>Ga0214923_10001651_pt1 | contig 31310 bp, 29 predicted proteins | sample LL1510_MetaG_FD_177993 | JGI IMG/M metagenome (GOLD analysis project Ga0214923, IMG submission 177993) | Freshwater microbial communities from Lake Lanier, Atlanta, Georgia, United States - LL-1510 | ecosystem: Environmental > Aquatic > Freshwater > Lake | place: USA: Georgia | collected...
ATCCCCTCCATATGCAATCTCTAGCCCAGACTCAGGCAGCTTTGGCGGAACATCTGGCTTTTCGGCGCCCTTTGATGGATCTTACAGCCTGCGCGAAAAGGTTTTTTGCTAAATGAACCCAAAGGTCTCCCTTAACTTCATCGATTTCCCCGCCCAGAGTCGGGCTTTTTTTCTCGATCTACTTTCAACCCACTACGACTTCACTTTTGACGACACTCCGGATTTTCTCTTCTACTCGCATATTGGACACCGCCACCGCCTCTACAACTGCACCAAGATTTTTCACACGCAGGAGAAGTATAGGCCCAACTGGAAGGAGTGCGACTATGCAGCCGTCTCCGTCTTGGTCGACGATCCACGCTCCGCCTACCTGCCCATCTACGCGTTTGACGGACGAAAGGAGAAACTGATCCGGACTTCCGTCCCTGATCCCGTGACCATCCGGGCGTCGAAACCACACTTCTGCTCCCTACTCTGCGCCTATGTCGACCGAACCGTTCGTCGGCGTGAGCAGTTTTTTCACGCTCTCAACCGACTTCGCAAAGTCGATTCAGCCGGTCGAGCCCTGAACAACACCGGGTACCGGCTGCCGCCTGGTGACCGCTACCAGGTTAAGGTTGATTGGCTTGCGGGCTATCGTTTCAACCTCGCCTTCGAAAACACCCGCCGGGCAGGTTGGTGCACAGAGAAACTTGTCGACCCCCTCCATGTGAACACGATCCCAATCTACTGGGGAGATCCTCTGGTGAAGGAGTTTTTTAATCCGGAGAGTTTTATCTGCCGGGAAGATTTCTCCTCCGACCATGAACTCGCTGAGTACGTCCTGCATGTTGACGACACCCCGGAACTCTACGCCAAATACATTCAAGCCTCGCCCTTCTATAAGAATGTTCCTAATTCGGCATACGACATGAACACGTTACTCTCTTTCTTTGATCGGATTTTTCGATCTCCCTTAAGGCCTGTTGCACAGCGACGCTGGTTTTTTGGGCTTACGAAGTGGCGCCTAGCAAAGAGAAATAAATTGCCCGGGGAGTAACTCGGTCTACGGATCTTAGCTCGGACAGACCCCTGAAAGGTAATTCGCATAGACCGGCTTCAAGCTTTTCTCGCTGTAGTTTGTTTGCGCAAAGTCCAAACAGCTTTGGGAAAGCCGACCATAAGACTCGGGAGACATCTTTGCATTTTCTACAAATACCTTCTCGAGTGTTTCCCTTGTCATTTCTGGTAGCAGACTGCCCGTAATCCCGTTGCGAACCGCTTCGACCACTCCACCCCGATCAAGGGCCACTACCGGGCAGCCCAAGGCAAGACTATCTTGAATGATCAACGGGAAATTATCGATCAGCGACGGATGAAACAGAAAATGAACTCGATCAAAGAGCTTCCGGTAGGCTTCGGGATTCTCCACATGCCCCAAGGAGATGATCCGATCCGAGCAAAGGTCTGCGGGAAGATTTCTCCCAAGACAAAGGACTTGTGAATTTGTTTTTTGTAGAAGGCCGATTTCATGGATCAATCGGAGGGCTGGGAGTATATTTTTTCTTTCATCGGCAAGATTGTCCGCCCCCACCAGGTAGGTCGTAGGCTCTTTCATCTCTTTCGTTTTTAACGTTTGAGCAAACTGCTCAGGCAAAAGAGGGACAAGAATCTTGCCGGCATCAATTCCGTAAAGGCTCTTGGCCAGTTCACGCAACCAGTCTGAAGGTGCATTGACGAATAGCTTTTTTGCTTGGATCAAGTCCTTCAGCTCCTTCATCTCCAATCCCGCAAATTTAGTTGGCTCTACGGGTTGATCCCACACATAGGACTCCTTCACTCCAAGATAAAACATGTCATGCATGGTGATGATTACAGGGGCATGATTTACAGCTTCACGAATCCAGTCGAAGGACCAGCCCCATTTCTCTGCCCCGGCGATGTTCTGGAACCAGATAAGATCCTGCGGGTTCCTTTGAAGAAATTGTCGCAACCGAGTTATCGCTCGGGCTTGCCGGCGTTGATTCCGGCGTGCCTTTCCAAATGGAATTTCCCATAGCCTATCCCATAAGCCCGGTTTCCCATGGATGATACGGCTAGCTTGCTCGGGCAACTGAGCTCTATCCCCATGGATCGATAAGGTTTCATGTCCAAGATCTTGGCAGATTGACCGCATTCGCAGCGCGGCTTTGGCCGCACCTCCGAGGAAAAGATGGTCGTGGACGAAAAGAATACGAAGCTTGGTCATGCTTTGCCCAAAAACCTTTGAAGCTTAACGAGGATTTTTTCGATCAGGTTCAATCTCCCAGAGAGACGTCGATAGTGGTTAAAAAAGACCTCCCTATCCCATCGTATTGAATCCGCATCAGAAGCTATTTTGCGTTTCTGATGAAAGATATCCCCGTGGCTGCGCGTTTTAAGTCGGTCACCCACGTCTCGTGTATTTTCAGCCGAAGCGTCAAAGCCGACATTATTGACAAGGTTAGAAGTTGGATTCAGCGATCGGGATCCATTTTGCCAATGCGCAAACATCCAAAGATAAGCCCAGCTTGAGATCTGGCCGACTTGAATTTGATGAATCACAGCCTGCCAGTGTTTTTTTTCTTCTCGGCCAAGATTTTGACGCTCAAGAATCCTTCTCATCGTCACCGGCGAATAATGAGATGAGTATCTTCGCCAAGCCCGTCTCCAGGTAGCCCACCCCCAACAATGCGGGTATTGGGAAAGATAAGCACTTGCGTTAACCGCTGTTTCCATCGGGAGAAAACAACTCCCTGAAATACTCAGCACCTTGGAGTCGCTTTGATGCCGCTTTAGTCCTTCCTCGCAGAATCGGAAGAATTCTTTTGTCGGAACGCAGTCATCTTCCAAAACAATGGCATGGGGAACTTTTTGAAAGACCTGAGTCAAACCCGTTTCGACGTTCTTTTTTAACCCCCGCTTTTTTACCGCACACCGCAGGTCTAATCGGCATGGCCAATCGATCCCAGCCCGCAAGGTCGCCCTTGCCCGAAGGCACTGTTTTTTTTCGTTTTTATTCCCTTCCTCCCAGGCGTCAGCGAAGCAGAAGATTCTTGAAGGTCGGTATTTTCTGATTCCGCAAAGCACTTTCTGAAGGTGAAGATCCCTTCGATGAATAAAAATGACTACAGGAACTTTCCCCTCAGGGGGTTGCATACTTTCTTTTCTCTTTCGAGTCACTGTTTTCAGCTGCGAAGTCATGCTTGAACACTACTCTAGGCTTTATGTTTGTCCTGCGAAGGAAAAATCCTCTACGCTTACCTCTTGAATTTCGGCACCCCAATGACCCAATGCTAAAATCCCTTTTGAAAACTTGGTTTCGTAGGTGCCGTGGCGATCTCCCGCCCCAATCTTTGCTGAAAATCCCGCGCAGAACTTCAGGTCAGATCAAGATTCGGGGTCATGTATTTAACTACCTTGACCCTCTGTCCCTTTTTTGGAGTTGGTGCGAAATCTTTGGAGATGAGATCTATCGTTTTCCTCATCCCACCGGCCACCCCAAGATTCTTGATGGGGGTGCCAATCTAGGCCTTGCCTCCCTCTACTTTCTAAACCTTTTCCCTAACGCCTCTATCACTGCGATCGAGCCTGACCCCATATGCTTCAGCGTGTTGCAGAAGAACTTGGCGTGGGCTGCTTCTTCCCCCCTTATCCTTAAAAACTGCGCCTTGGCCGGGCAACATGGCCGAAGAAAGTTTTACCCTCATGCGGGAGATGCAGGGCGGTTGGATGTGCCTCTCGCTTCTGCCTCGACAGGAGTGGAGGTCGATTGCCTTCCTTTGGATGATTTTCTGTCGGAACCTATCGACTTTGTAAAACTGGATCTGGAAGGTGCAGAAACAGAGGTTCTGACATCCTCCCGTCACCTCCATAAGATTCATCACCTCTTCATTGAACACCACTCTTTCGCCGGTCGACCGCAAGACTTAGACCAAGCCCTTCGCTCCCTTTCCCAGTCAGGCTTTCGGTACTGGATCCAGTCCCAGTTCCTACCCAAAAGACCTTACGAGAGATTAGAAGCCAATGAGGGCATGGACTTACAGGTGAATATTTTTGCCACCAATCAAAATTGGAAAAAGGACAGCTAAACTTTCTTGCCTTTCTGTTGGCACCCTGCTGAAGCAGACAGAAAGTTCCGTATCCCATCCTCTAGGCCTATTTTTGGAAGCCAACCGGTTGCAGTAATTAGCTTTTGCGGACTTAAATTCGTTTTCTCAACATCCCAAGTGGGATGAGGAAGAAATTTACAGGCAGGATGCCAATTTAACTCCTTGGACAAAATGGAAAGAACTTCTAAAAGGGAATGAGAAGTTCCTGTGCAGAGGTTCCACACTCCTTCCAGTCGCCTCGCAAGGACCCGGGACACTGCGTCACAAAAATCATCGATGTGAAGGTAGTCTTTAGTCGCCATCCCATCCCCCCAGATGTTGGGGTCGGTTTTTTTATGAAAACAGTCTGCTAGTTTTGCTATCACACCCTGCGGAACCTTGCTCACCCCTTGTGCGCCATAAAGGTTAGAAATCCGCAGAATCGCAACCCTCCCAAGGCCGTGCGCAGAGTATTGCTGCAGAAGCTCCTCAGCGGCCACTTTACCCGCCGCATAATAACTTTGGGGGGCCAAAGTCGTATCCTCGTCTGCAGGTTGGTCTCCGCAATCCCCATAGACTGCCCCAGTAGATGGAAAAACAAGCAAAGGCCTTTGCCTATCTGGGAGTCGGCTTAGGGCTTGGAGTAGCTTGGAAATAAAAGGCAGGTCTTTTTGCCATTCCGTCCCCTGCTTCTCCTCAGCGACTTTGGGCACTGTCCCCCATCCAAAATGTAGAATCGTATCGAACAGCGACAATTGGGTAGGCTCAAGAAGAGCCTGTAACCCTTGATGTTCCCCAACCTCTTTCCTGGAAAATGTTTTTACCACGGCACCTTTCCTACGCAGATACTCAACCAAGAATGGAGCGTGCCGTCCTCGTGCACCAGTAACCGCCACCCGTAACCCTGCTAACAGCTGATCCATTGATTCGGGCACAGCTTTTAGGCGCAATACTTGCGGATATTTCGCATCCAACACTCTCCAACCAGCAATTTATAGGCCATGTCGGTATACCGTGCTTTGGTTTGTCCCAAAGTCATCACTCGGCGAATCCAGCGCTCGGGAAGCAACCCGCTTTCAGCCCAAGCGCCCCCCCAAAGCAAAGCCCCATGTTTTTGTAAGATGGCCCTCTTCCACTCTTTCCCGGGCGGAGCAAACCCCCGTTTCGGTCGATCCAGCCACCATGCGGGCAAAATCTCCCGGGCCACGTTTTTGAGCCATGCTTTTGGCGGAAGAAACTGATCCGGTGTCGCCGCACGGTGAGCTAAGACTTTCTCCCAAAGTCGATGATCCAGCAGAAGTTGACGGGCCTCCACGGACCGAGCCATCCCAAGACGGTCCGCAAGCGGTAACCCGTTCGCCAAAAGATAAGTGCGGGAAATCATTCTGGTGATTCTCAATCCAGCTGGATCTTTCGGCCTGTCCCACTCTTTACCGGCGGATCGAAAAATACCTCCGAAGGATGGCATTTCAGAAAATAAGGGGAGTGTTCTTTTGGCTCTTTGAATTTCCGGAGAGTTCCCATAAAAAGCCTTTCCTTTTCCCAGCAGCATATCGATCCAACCATTTGTTCGACCATGCTCCGTTTCCGAGATGCGCTGCGCTGTTTCCCTGACCCAGGAGTATCCCCAGAATAACTCGTCTCCCCCTTGTCCCATCAGCAGAACCGGCGCCCCTATTTCAGAAGATTTCTTAGATAGAGTAAAATAGCCCTGCGCGGCAATATCAGCCAGTAAATCATCCGAATGATCCACGAGGCTTAGAAAGCCCTCGACCACAGCTTCCGTCGATATCTCAACCTCATGATGTTCAACCCCCATTTCCTCTGCCAAGCGCTTGGCAGGCTCTCTCTCATCCATCTCAGGCCTGCCGGGATAGCCAACGGTGATGGATCGAAGACCTCCCGTTTGTCCGGCAGATTGAGCCGCCAAAGCCAAGACCAACCCAGAATCCAATCCCCCGCTTAAAGCTACTGCAATGGGCCGTTCCGACCTTAGAATCTGTCGGGAAGCGATCTCCAGCGACCTCCGAATATCCTCTTCAGGCTCATTTCCAATTGGACAAGAGGCAGGGAAATCCCAGTAAGTATGAATCGTCTCCCTTGCAGAGTCTGCCTCTACCGTCAGGCAGGTTCCCGGGGCCAGCTTGGTGATTCCTTCAATAGGTGTTTTCGGATCATGGACATATTCAAAAAGCAGAAATTCTGCCAAGGCGGATGCATCCAGTGAATATCCTGCTTTGGTTAAACGACAAAGCGCTCGGATTTCCGACGAGAAAGACAGTTCTCCCCTTCGGCGATGAAGGTAAAGCGGCTTTTCCCCAAGTCGATCCCGGGCGAGGATAAGGTTGCGCTTTTTTTGATCCCATATTGCACAGGCAAACATCCCTGCCATTTCTGAGGCGAAATCCTTACCCATTTCCTCATATAAATGAACCATGACTTCGCAGTCACTATCCCCTTGAAACTGATGTCCTCGTTTTTGCAGTTCGATGCGAAGTTCAACATAGTTGTAAATTTCCCCATTCGCCACTGCGACAACCGAACGATCCTCGCTGAAAAAAGGCTGTTGCCCGTTTTTTAAACCATTGATCGCCAGTCGGCGCATTCCCATGGCGATACCCTTCCCTTCCCAAACCCCCTGACCATCCGGCCCCCTCGCTCCCAAGACCCCTAAAGCATCGGAATCCAGTCTGATAGAGGAAGAGTCATATTTTAGGGTTCCCAAGATTCCACACATCCAGAGATTTTGAACTCGATGGCAGTCTTTTCAATGAAAATTGGCTGCGCCATTCTCATTTATCTATTATTCGAAATGTTTAGAATGTTTTTGTCCCCCTATTTACCGTCCATGCTTGAGTAAAATATGATTTCTCTTACTATTCAATAAGTCGATGACCTTTAGCTTTAAACGCTTGTTTCGCGCGCCGCTTGCCAGTGCGCTGAAAAGAACTTCCATCCCCTCCTCCTTACTAGGACCCCCTAAAGGAGTTCACTTTGACACTTTTAAAGTTATAAAAAAAGGACTCGGCAAGCATTGGGCTGCAAAAGTCTATCAAATCAAAGCCTCACGTCTGTTTACCCAGAATCCATCCGCAACTTGTCTGTCGATGAATCAGGTCCGCAGTTTTCACGTTCCACATACGGTTGAGAGGCCTCAAACGTGGGTAGCAAGGATTCCTGGTTGCAGGGTATACGGAAAAAGCGTAACGGTCATTTCCCCAGACGACTATGTTTTAAATGATATTTCATTAGAATGGGGAAAAAGCCAGGGAAACCAGTCAGTTTTTACTAAGGTTTTTCTGCCAAGGCTAAAAAAGATCCACGAACCTTGCCTATTAGTGGCAAGCACGAGTTCAGACAATTATTATCATTGGCTTTTTGATGTTCTACCAAGGCTTGATTTGATTCAGAAAAGCCCATTACGAAAGGCGCTCACTTATCCCTGGCTACTTCAGAAAAGCCTTACCCGCTTTCAGGCAGAATCTCTCGGATTATTCAATTTTCATCCCACTAGATTATACTTATTGCAGAAAGGCTATCATCGTTTTTTCTCCGATTTGACTGTCCCTTCTATGCCCGCCGCAACAGGCAACCCAGGCATTGAAGTGGTCACCTTTTTGCGAACGGCACTACAGCGGAGCTCTTCCAGAAAGAAATACCCCCGCCGCATTCTGGTGAGTAGGTCAGATTCAAATCACAGAAAGATCATTAACGAGGAGGAGCTTTACAAGGAGTTAAAGCCTTTGGGATTTTCAAAGGTCTCCCTAACCGGGTTGTCATTCCAAGAGCAGATCGATATTTTTTCGCACGCAGAAGTAATTATGGGAATTCACGGCGCTGGGCTTTCAAATATTGTTTTTTCCAATCCTGGCACAAAGCTTATAGAGATTTTCCCGAGCTCATACGTTAATTCATGTTTTCGTGTTGTCGCATTACACTGCAAAATGAAGTACTTTTATTTAGTCTCAGAGAGGTTGGTTCGTGACAAAAACTCAACCTTGGATTCTATAATGTTGAGCAAAGACGAAATTACAAAGTTAGTATCTTCAGTTTGATGCTTACAGTTTCGAATTTATATTCTTATTAATTTCCTTTTTTTGATTGCGGATAAAGGCTGACATTTCCATCTGATTCACAGATCTTGTATTCGCCCATCTTGATAATATTCTTTTTGATATCTGAATATACTTGCGATACGAGTATTTGCTCGTTTCAGACTTTTTATCGATTAGATTGATCGTCGCAACTTTACCTAAATACCATGCCTTTTTTTGTAAAACGGCTTTCTGATTTATATAAAAGTCCGCTGCCGGGCCAAATTCCTTTTGGTATCCACCATTTTTTATGAACCATTTCCTCTTATAGGATGTTGCCCCGCCAGCGACATGGATTCTTTTTTCAATTACATCTTTCAGCAGATTTTCGCCTTGTTGTAGGCCTGATTTTGGAGCCCAACCTACAATTCCTAGCGTTTTGAATGTTTGGGAATCAATGCCTTTTGATTTCATGAAGCAAAAACACACTTCTGGTCTGAATTTGAACAGCATATGTAGGTAAAGAAAATAGAGAGGCCATACGAATCTTAAATCTGCATCCACAGGTATGATGATACTGTCCTTCGCTTGGAGGACGGCGTTATTCATCGAAGCCTCAATTCCTTGGTGTTTCTTATTGTATATGACTCTAAGTTTTTCGTATTTACTCAGATATTGAAGAGCTTTCCGCCTTTCATCAGAAGTTGAAAAGTCGTCCACTAAGATTATTTCATAATCAAAGAATTTGAATGTCTTGTCGATACTCTTCAGCAAATCATCCACCCTGTCCCATTTGTCCTTAATGGGGCCTACAAAAGAAAAAAACATGACTTATATAAGCTTCTTGTGCTTATTGAGAAAGTATTCTGAAACCGTCCCCCTGTGCTTCAGGTATATCTCAGCATGTTTCGGATAATGGCTAATCAGTTTTTTATTTAAATAAGACTGCTTGTTTGGATGACGATTCTTTAGTTGTTTTTCCATCTCTTTGGTTGCCTCAAGAATTTCATCATCCGTGTTTTCTATAAAGTCAAAGCGACCTGAAAACTCCTCCGCATGCTGTCCCCAACCCTCGACAAGTTGAAGCGTGTCTTTAAAGGAAACTAATTTGCCGGACTTTTTTTCTTTTAGTAGCTTGTGAATGCTAATGTCCCAATCACTCCAACAGGAGTAATGCCCAATGGGGACGGTATTTGTCCATACGATTGGCTTGCGCATAATTTGTCCGATTGCAAAGATTCCCGAAGTAGTTCCAAGAAAGAAAGAGCAAAGAGAAAAGAAGAAGAAGTCTAGCTTCGTTTTCTCAGGGGATTCAGGAAACGTGCTTAAGTCGTAAAACGATTTGACATTCAGATTGAGCTTCTTAATAGACTTTCCAATTCGAATAACATTATATTCTTTTGCTAGATGCTCTATCGATGGAATCAGATTATTAATTGATGTGTTCCTAAAGCCGTATCTTTTGATTTCTGCATTCTGATCGTTTGTAACAATCCCTCCGGGTTCCCGATTTGCAAATAAGACAGTTGGGCGATTCAGATTGATACTGTTTTCTCTGCAAAAGCGAACCCCATACTCTTGAATGTCTTTCGGCAACATAAAAGAAGGTCTGCTTTTTTTAATGCAACCGAAGATATCCCGATGCCCATAGGTCCTCATCGGGTAAATTCTTCCCTTTGTTTTCCTGAACAACCTGCAAAGGGCACTATAATAAAAGGGTGAAGCGAAGATAAACCTAACTTTAGTATTTTTGAATGGAACAAATCCTCTTTCGAAGATGCTTAGATAATAGGGTTTTATATATTGGACCGAGGCCTGATTGAAAACAGCTGAGGAGTTGCCGTAAAATGCAATAATTTCCTTAGGCCTTTTCCCAAAGAATCCCAATCCTATTTCGTGAGTGGCTACATCAAAGTTAGTCAGTCCATGCCCAATCCGATGCGGCGAAGGAATTGGTAACAGCACATTGTCTTTCTGACTGCCGTATTTTAAAAATAAATATAGACTAAAGATTGATACAAACCATTTTCTTAAAGTCTTGAAGACTGGCCGTGTAAGAAATGGGGATGTATTATACATCTCATCTTCAGGATGCTCTCTTAGGTTTGATATAATTTTTTCTTTGAAGTTTCGCCTTCGAATCTCATATGTTTGTATCTCCCCCATCGGCAACGATATTTTCACGTGGGAAGCGTTGGCGGGGACGGAAAAAAGTGCCTTTGTATTAAGACCGAGTACTCTTGCTTGCTTGAGATTTCCCTCGTTTATTCGTTTTGATACTTTAAAGAAATCTTTTTGGAGATAAGATGTTTTGTATTCAATTCTGAAGGGAAGATCGCCTTTCGATCCCTCCGCATAAAATGTTTTTTCCTTATTTCGCCCTTTTAAAAAGAAAGTAAGTTCTGTGAAAATCATTTTTTACTCCTTTTCAGTTTCTTAGCTGGTATTCCGACGACTGTGGATGAGCTTGGAACATTCTTGCGAACGAGAGAACCTGCTCCTACCCGTGCGTCCTGACCGACAACTACCCTGTTGATCAAAATCGCACCTGTATGAACATGACCTCGCTCTAATACAGTGCATCCACCCGTAGTGATAACTCCCGGATCAATTTGAACGCAAGATTTTAAAACATTATGGTGTTCAATAATCGAACCAGAGTTAATGATCGTTCCTTCTGAAATGTCTGTTTTGTAGCCAATCAGAGCCTTTGCATGAATCCAGACGCCATCGGCAATCGAAGTCTTGGGCATGATCATGGCGGATGGATGAATCGCGGAGGCAAGGGCAAATCCATTTTTATGACAGACCTGTATGGTGGCCCAGCGGCGGCGATTCTCAGGATCCAAGGGTAAAACCGTTTTGACGGCATGTTTTTTTATTTTTTTGACCCAATCCGGACCCCAATAGAGCGGCTTATTTCTATAAGTACTCCGAGTTGGGTATTCCATTTTTCTTGAGACTCTTTTTGTATTTTCAAGCTGCGGGTCAATTTTCTGATAAGGTTGTGAAGTGAAATAACATGCAATCCGAAAGTCGCTGACAGATTCAAGCCACTCAGAAATCTGACCAGCACTTCCATCGTGAAAAGTTGAAATGGCTATGGGTATTTTTTTCAAAGGTCTAAAAAGTTTTTGATGGCTGCGATTGTCTTATTTACATTTTCGATGGGCTGATCCGGCCCGCACGGTAAAAATAGCCCTTGCTGGCCGAATTGAGCCGCAGCAGGAAATTTCGCCGAATCTCTCAAGTGGGGGGCTTGATTTAAATTCGGGTAATAAGGCCGTGTTTGAATCTTTTGTGTGTGAAGATAATCCATCAACTTCCTTCTATTTTTTGAAAAAACTTCCGCATACAGGGGAATTTCTCCTTTCGAAAGGTCTGTCTCAAGAAAAGAAAGGCGGGAGGTCTTCGGCAGGTTTTTTTTATAGGTACTGTAAATCTTTTTGACATTGGCGGCTTTTTCATTCAGCCGATCCAACTGGCAACAACCAATGCTTGCCAAAATATCGTTGAACCTAAAATTGAAACCCATTCGTTCATATTTAACCATGACGGGGTCCATTACACCGTGATTGCGTAAGGCCTGAAGTTTTTGGTATGTCTTTCGATTCCGGGTCACCACGAATCCACCCTGCCCTGTCGTGATAAGCTTCGGAACAGATAACGAAAAGCACCCTGCTTCTGATTGGGTCCCCAGATAACCATCTTCATTTTTTGAATAAAATGCCTGCGCCGCATCCTCAAAGATTAATATATTTTTTTTCTTAGCCATTTTTTTAAGGACCCGCATGTCTGCTCCGCGTCCGCCAAGGTGAACTGGAACGATTGCCTTCGTTCGAGAATTAATTTTTGCCTTTACCGATTGTACAAAGATTTCAGGACGTAACCCGTCATCATCCGCTAAAACAACTTTGGCTCCCGCCATCAACACTGCGTGAGCCGTTGCAATCCAGGTTCGGTTAGGCACAATGACCTCGTCGCCCGAACCGATCCCCAGCGAAATGGCCGCCATCAACAAGGCCGTGCTGCCGCTCGTACAGCTCACCACATACGGTACACCCAGAATTTCAGAGATCCTTCTTTCAAACTCAAAGGTTACCGGACCCTGCGAAATATTTTTTCTCTCAATCGCTTTTTTAATTTTGGCGATTTCTGCAGGGCCGATGTCAGTCTGCCACCATGAAATGGAAGCAGACGGTGTGAGCGCTTTATTCACTCGCTTCTGAGAACAGCGAGTTTAGGCAAAGGAACCACAACTGTTGCAGTCTTGCTTTCGATCTTTGGGTAAATTGTCTTCAAAAACCGCCATGCCAATATAATGAGGACTGGATTTTTTTCGTTCCGAAGTTTGCCGGGATGGTAGACGGGCAAATGGCATCCAGGACTGAATGTGCCTATTTTTGCCTCGTTTTCATCAACCAGATAATCCAAACGCCGGCTTAGTCCGAAATAGGAAATAAGAGTCGTGGATGTTGCGGAAGCACCGTAACCGACGACAACTCTTGATTTGTTTTTATTTAAAAACTTATCCAGATTTTTCTTTTGGGTCTGAATTTCTTTATAAAATGTTTTAAATGTTTTTTCCGTAAGAGGTTTTTCACTCTGAATGAGAGCCTTAGTTTTTTGATCCGTTTTCAATAATGATGATGACTTTGCCCAATAATAACGTAGAGACCCGCCTTTCGATGGGCTTTTTTCCAGGTGAATCAACTTCATCCCCAAATCTTGAAAGAAGCGCATTAGCGGCCGAATTGAAAAATAAGATAAATGCTCATGGTAGATAAAATCAAAGACCATGTTTTTAACCATGTCGTGGGCATAGGAGGATTCGATGACCAATACCCCTTCCGGACTTAAAAGATCAATTAAACCACGGGTAAAATCCCGGAGATTATCAATATTAGCGAAAAGGTTGTTCACTGTAACAATATCGGCATTGCCGTATTTTTTAACAATTTGGTCCGACAGGTCTGAATTAAAGAACTCTCCTATCGTGGGAATCCCCTCGCGTGTAGCTCTTTGGGCCGTTTTGGTGGATGGCTCGACTCCCAAAACCCTTTTATTTTTTTGCTTAAACTTTTTTAGTAGCGTTCCGTCGTTGCTCCCAACGTCGACAACAAATTTATAATTCCTTCTGCCCGCGAACCTGTCGACAGCTTCCGCATACGATTCGAAATGCTTGCTTAAGCCAAAGGAGCTCGTGGTTTTGTAAATGTAGTTTCTGTAAATTGCCTGGGGAACAATGATGGCGTCGATCTGTAAAAAGCCACAATTCTTGCAAAGAAATAATCTTAGCGGAAATTTGTTCTGTTTTATTTTCTTGATAAGATAGTCGTCACACAGGGCGCTTGGCCCAAGATCGAGAACCTTCTTGAGCTTCTTGCTTCCACACAAGCGACACTCTTTTTTAAGATAATATTCTTTTTTCATAGGATTACTTTGCATGTTCTAAAAAATCAATTCCATCGCTGATACGATTAGCTTCGGGACTCCAACGCGCAAAAACGGTCTGATGCCTCCGGAAAGGCCCCTTTGTAATCTCTAGAAACACTAGCCACGGGGTCTTCACGATCATGGAATGGTAGATTTCCTTTCTTGTACTCTGGTAAAAAGGCTTACTGGAATGATAATCGCCCATCTCAATACGCCTTACAAGCTTCCCTTTTTCAGAAAACAACAGGTAGTCGGCTTTGCCGCTGATAATCAAGAGCGATTCCGGCTTTCTCAAATGCTTATGGGGACGGATATAGGCCCCTTTTTTATGGGCAATCACCATTTCGTGAACCGGCTCATTTTTGTTTCTGTGGGAGCAAAGGCGGAAACATTTATTTTTTGTTTTTGCTGCAAGGCGTATTAACCTTTGGATATCTGCTGATCTTAAGGAAAAAAAAGGTTTTTTGTGAAATAGGGCGACGGCTTCAGATTTCTTTTTCATTGGAGTAGCCCTAGTTTGTCAGCTTTTTCTAAAAAGCTTTTTGCGATTCGTCCCATTGCCCCGTAACCACTATATTTTTTATACATGGAGTTGATTTGCCGCTGAAGTTTTTGATCTTTTTCCGTGTCCTGGACACGTCCTTCAAGTCTCTCCATCATCTCCGTTGTTGCCAGAGTAATGTCCTCATCTGAATTGTCGATGAGCTTAAGCCTTAGGTTTTTATACCGATGTGTTGACCAACTGATCCCGATCTTGGAAGAGAGAACTTCCTTATAAGTCAAAAATCTTTTTTCGTCCTCAGACCATACAAGTTTTTGGGTCAAAAGAGAATCCGACGCATGCAGTCGGCCTGCCAATGGGGCATAATTTGTCCCAAGGACAGGAACTCCAAACAAAAATGGGTTTAAAATTGGCCCAGAACTTGTTCCAAGAAAAAATCGGCATTGAGAAAAAAGATAAATATCACACGCGTTGCTGCGAAGTTCGCTATGGGCATAGTCAATTAAGCCGTCCATCTTGTTGATGGTTTTCATTTTTGGATCGCCGACTCGAACAACATAACCCCCCTTTGAGGTGATTGCCTTGATCGCTCCGTAATATGCATCGATATCGGCATCCCTGTAGTTGTCCATTTCTGCAGCACCAGCCGTATCTTTATAATAACCCGAGTCGCGAACATGAAGGGAAACGAACCAACTACCCTCTGGTAATCCTAACTTTTTCATCGTGTTGATCCCGACTTCCATTTCGCGATCCTCTGTTTTTAGAAGTGGTTTGCGTTTTGATTCTTCCCATTTTTCCTGTATCTCACATTTGGCGTATTCGATGTACACCGCACGATTTTGAATTTCCGCTGCCCAACAAAAATCACTGAAAACAGGCGAGTCATCTCGTTCAAAAAACAAGTTTTTTGGATCTTCTTTTTGGATTTCAATATACTTCGACCAGTATCTTAGCAGGACTTGATTCTGGATCCGATTGAGGTCAGCGTCTTTGATCAAGACGGCAATCTTTTCATTTCTCCCGTCAAGAATCTTGGATTTTATATGTGTATCAAGAAATGCATTCAGATTATAAGCGATGGTAAAGATATTTTCATTGCCTCCACATATATTGATATCTTCAAATCCGTTCTTTTTCTTGAAAGCTTTCGAATAATCCAGATACCTTTGCATGATGGCCTGCATGGCCTTGTCTTCCGCCAAATACCATGCCGCGTAATAAGCCTTCCGTCTCCACCGGCTTAGGATTCCCGGGAATCTTTGCGACAGAAAATTATAGACACTTAAAAATAATTTATAGTTTCTTTCGGTCTCAGGCCTTTTTTCGTGTAAATGCCTTAAAAGTGCTGAGAATAGTTTTTCGCTTAGAAGGTTCAACTGTTTCTCGTTCTTAGATATCTATCTTCTGTTCTTTTATACTTTAACTAAAACTCTCCCGGCCTCTCCGCTCCTTAGAAAAGAAATTGCTTCGTTAATTTTGTCCAAGTTGAACTTATGTGTGAATATTCCATTGAGTTTCAATCTTTGAGATTGGACCAGCCGAATCAATCGAGGTATTTCCAGTCCCGGATTTACATCCCCACCATGAGATCCCTTCAGAATTTTATTAAAATGAAGCGGTAAGGTATAAATACTGACCTTGTCTCCCTTCCTTGGAACCCCGACGAGAATAGTCTTCCCGTCAGGATGAGTCAGCTCATACGCAGCCTCAATCACCCGAGCATTCCCTGTTGTATCAACCACTACATCCGCTCCTTGCGATCCGACCAGTAATTTTATCTTCTCCAAATAGTCGGTATCTTTTTTGGAGTTAAAGGCATGTGTCGCACCCCATTTTTTGGCCATTTCGACCTTCGCGTCCACAATATCCACCCCGATAATCGTATGGGCAGAAACCATGTCGGCAGCCTGTGCGATATTCAGCCCCACTCCTCCCACACCGAAAATGACTACACTTTGCCCGATTTTGATCTGGGCGTCGTTATTGACCACCCCTACTGCCGTCGTCACAGAGCAACCGAAAAGGGGAGCCTGATCGAGGGGAAAAGATTGGGGGATCGGTGTGAGACGGTTTTCTGAAATCACAGCGTGAGAGTTGAAGGTGGTCACCCAGCCGGCATTCACTTTTCTTCCCTTCCAATCGTAGACCGGCGTCGGACTTTGGATTCCTCCCGCTTGACGCCAGTGCAAGACAACATTGTCTCCAGGCTTTACCCGGGAAACTCCATCGCCCACCTCCAGAACCTCTCCAGAACCCTCGTGACCTAAAAGGTGGGGTAGAAACTTATCCGGCCCTTTTGCTCCCTCGATCTCATTAATCTGCGCCCCGCAAATCCCGCTATAATGGAGCCGCACAAGGACTTGCCCGAAGCGGAGCGGACCACTCCACTCAATCTCTTCAATGGCAAGCGGTTGGTTATTTTCGACGAGGATTGCTGCAGTAAATTTCATTCGAAGTAAATAAACTCGTAATCACCCGTATAACCAAAGTGTTGGTACAACCAGATCCATTCGGCGGTGTCAAAAAAGGACTCGCATGTTAAGGCCCAGCATTGAAGGTTAAACTGCTCACTCTCGTTCCGGTAACTCTCCAACATAATGTAACCCTGCTTTCCCACCCGCTGAAACTCGGGAATTGCGACGGCTAACTCAAATAGTCGGATGTTGTGGAAGCAACCCAAGGAAAGAACCAGGTCGAATTGTTTGTCTCCGAATGGATACCGGTCTTGAGCGCGATATTTGAACAATTTCCCCTTCACATCGGGATGAGCATTGGCCAAACCGTGATTAGAAACATCAAAACCAACTACCTCAAGCTTGGGCTCCAACTGCAAAAGCTCATACAGCAGAAATCCCTTGCCACACCCCACATCGAGAACCTTGGAACCGGCTTTGAGCCCGTAGGTCTTGATCAACCCCTCCGCCACAGGCTTCCAGCGGCCGGGCAAAAATTTGTAGCCACCATAACCAAAGCGCCGATCTCCATCCCAGTATTCCCCTTCATACTCTTTAGCCTTGAGCATGCAGCCAACTTTATCGTCATTCATACGGCCCAAGTAGTTGCGAGCAGTCGCTTTATGAAGCGGTGTGACTAAATTTAATAAAGATCCCATAAAAAAAGAGTACGCGTATTTCCTTTCTTCGAAAGAAAATTTTTTGAGTTTTACCTTAAAAACAGACTTGGGCGAAGGATCGGGGAAACATTTAATTGCCGGTAGCATCTCCACCACCGACAGCATATGCAAGACCCTAGCTTGAGCCGCCATCACCGGATCATTCTAGGCAAGTTATGCGTTACACGAACCAGCGCATTTGTCCGAGGACTTGCCAGCGCAGAGCCCGGACTGGATAAAATGAAAAGAAATACCACACCTCTTGTGGCTTTAACGCAGTTGAACTTCTATCAATTACATTTTCTCCAAGATCTAATAGCCCAAAAGGATTCGCCTAAAACTTTTGCGTATATTCTTATTAAGTTGGCTTTGAATAAAAAGAGCTGGGCTAGATTTCGCACAAGTTGCATTCCCCATTTGCTATTCCATCTTTTTTCAGTAGCAGATACCCCTTTGGGTCCTTAGATGCTGCACATGTGAATATTTCAGCCTAACAAAATTGGAACATCTAATCCTGATCCGGAACGATCCGGACGGTGCGAATTACGCGTTCGAGCGTGTTCGGAGCCGCATCGGCGATGCGCCCTGGCTCCAGACTTATTTCGGCTTGGTGATGCATGCTCAAAGGCAGTTGGACAAGGCCGAGGCCAAGCATCGCATAACGGTGCAAGCGTACTTTGGGGACTCCTGGCCAATGATCAATTTGGCCCTTGTCTTGGATGCCAAGGGAGAGCCCCAAGAAGCTCTGGAGCTCTACCGCAAAGCGCTTTCCGGTCGGAAGGCTGCCGTACTGGACCTCTTCCGGGCCATCCGCCCCGATGGGGCGACCCGCTGCTCGATCAGGCCTGTACGGTCCTGGGCTTGCAGGGTTGAGGCGGGTCAATCCGAGAGCAGGATGCCCTGATAGCGGCTCAGGAAAAACCGTCCGAGCCGGCTGTTCGGCTGGAAATCGGGGTTGTGCAGCACTGCTTGCGTGATGAGGCGTTCCTGGACGTCCCTGTCCCCGGCATCCTCCCGGTCGGAGCCGGTGAGCCGTTCGAACATTTCCTCGACCAGAGCACGGATCTCGTCGGGCCGGTTGTCCACCGTCTCAATGCCGAGCCGGGCCATCGTCACCCCATCGGCGGTCACCAGATCGGGCCTCATGCTTTCCGCCAGCGTCAGCAGGCGGCCGCTGTCCTTTTCCCGGTAGAGCTTGGGCATGTACAGATCGCGCCGGGAACGCGGAGCGCGGCTCCAAGACCAGTTGGTCAGAGCTGCGGGCACACCGAACATCAACGGAACGAGGCAGAGGCCCGAATTGGTGCCGAGGTAGAAGCGACAGGCTCCGGCGAGGAAAATGTCCATCCAGTCGCTTTTTAGGGGGCTGTGTGCGTAATCGATCACGCCGCGCCGCTCGGGAAAGGGCCTCATGGTTGAATCGCCAACGCGAATCACCCAGCCGCCACGCGCCAGGATCGCGTCGACGGCCGGTTCATAATCCAAGATCGAGGCATTGCGGTAGGCATCGCTTTCCACCGCCCCTCCGCGCTCGCGGACATAACCGTCCTCACGAACGTGCAGGGCGACAAACCAGGCATCCTCCGGCACCCCCAGCGAAGCGAGAGCACGGCGGGCACGGCGGGCATGGTCGGGAGTGATGGAGAAAAGGGGAGGCCGGTTTTCCTCTTCCCATTGGTGCTGAACGATCCCCATGGCGTTTTCAATATAGACCGGTTCGCCATCCAGCATGACCTCCCAGTCGACCCGATCTTCGAGATAGGCTTCAAGAGGCGAGAGCTCATGAATTGTCACATCATCATAGACAACCGTAAGATATTTTTCCCAATATTCTAGCATGCATTTGTTGGAGATCAGATGCCTTGGAGCGAGCAAGATTTTCTTATAAGAAGGCTTTCTTCCAAGAATTTCTGCTTTCACATAGGTATCGATCATACACATGACGCCGATGCCACGCACCATATTGGTCGAGACAAAGCGCATTCCCAATCGGTCGAGACCGAATTCGGGAGCGACACGGTCATCGAAATCACGGGTGAACCGGCTTTTCAGCCAGAAATCCAAGCCCATCAGCGACTGGGCCTGGGCATACCGGCCAAGACGCTTGTTCAGCATTCCCAGAATCAGGTGCGGCATCTGCCAGTCCGGATGCCGCGCCACCTCCGTCTCGTACCAGACGACTGCCTGATCAAGCCGCCCCATCATTGACAAGGCCGCCACGTGACGCATATGAGCTTCGATCCGGTTCCGCCGGCGCCCGATTACGGACCGGAAGCACTCCACAGCACTGGGCAGATCACCCTGCTCCTGAAGCAGACGGCCAAGCGCGTAATCGACCTCGACATCGTCTTCCTCCACCAATGGGCGCAAGGCCCGGTAAGCGGTTGTCGCAGCCGGCAGAACGCCGTGCCGCGCCAGCGTCTCCGCGACCTTGCCCATTGCGGCGATGAAGTCGGTGGGAGGCCGAAGGTCCGTCAACACCGCCGCCAGCCGATCCGAATCAGAAGCGGTCACCCTTTCCAGGGAGCTGACGAGCCGGTCCGCCCATTCCGCATCCGCCGTTCCCCGCTGAATCTCTAGGACCGCTTGAAGAAGGGGCCTCTCATACCCCTCCTCGTCGGTCGCTTGGCTTGCCGACTGACGATACCCCACAGAGGCGGCAGCCCAGTTCCCTGCCAAGTGCGCGTGCAGGGCTTCGGTCAAGGAAGAAGGCAGGAACATTCTTGATGCTTCCGTTCGATGCGTCGGCTGATAGGAAATTGCTTTTGCACCCCCCAAAGCGTTGGGCCGAGGGTTCAGGTAGAAAGCAGTCATTCCCTTTGCAGAAAGATGCAAGGTTGGGTTTGAGAGTCAATCCCCCATCATCTCAAGGTGAGTGGCGTGCCCCGCAGTTCCTCAGGAATCTGCGGATGGGATTTCGCTTGCTGTAGGGCTAGCTGGCTTTTGATCAGAATTTCACTGAGTGGCTGGTTGACCTCGTGGGCTATTGCGGAAGCCACCACGCTGGTTTGCAGCTTTTGCTGTAACCTTTGCGCCTCTTGGCGAGCTAGTTTTCTTAGGTTTTCATCCGCGACCCGCCGATCCGCCTGAGCCTGACGAACCTCGCTCAGATCCGTGGAGAGCGCAAAAAACCCGCGGGCCATCTTAAAGCCAGTCCAGGGCATATGCTTTACACTTACGTCCTTGCACCGCATCTCAAACTCCATCGGTTTCAGGATGTCTCCCACATTCTTCAGCAGGACGATCTGAGCAAAAAACTTCTCGTGCTACAAGAACGGGCCAAACAATTGTCTCCCTTTGAATTTGAGCTGAATTGATCGCTTTATTACATATCGGCACAAGTAGTTGCGAGCAGTCGCTTTATGAAGCGGTGAGACTAGATTTAACAATCTTCTCATATAATTTTTTATACTCTACAAACGCGTAGGGTGAGAGCCATTAAATTGGTCTATGCCGTTATAGCTTTCAAGAGATACTTCCCCTTCCTCGTTTATATATTCATCTTAAATTAGAACTCATCTGCAATGATGAAAGGCGCTTTATGAAATGAATTGTAATAAATCCGCAAAATGTATTCCGCTATAACCCCCAAAAAGAAAATCTGCACGCCCGAGAAAAATAAGAAGGACAACGCGATAAAGGCAAAGCCCGGAACTTTAACGCCATACATCAGAAAACTACAAAGAACGTACAGACTCATCGCGCAACTCAAGCCGATCGCCCCAGCCCCAAGCCACTTTAAGATTTTCAAGGGAACTGCAGAACAACTAAACACAAGGTTGCTTGCATGTTTGATCAGTTTAAGAAAATTATAAGTGCTTTTCCCGCAAACCCGCTTTTCGTGACGCACCCTTACCAGCCGTATCTTCACTGTTCCTCCGAATAAAAGCTCATCCACGAAAACCGAGCTTCCGCGGTGAGAAGCTACGATTTTGGCCATTTTTGAATTAAACGCCCTAAAAGAAGAAATTGAAGACCCGTAAGGAACGCCCAATAAATATTGCGTGAGCGACTTCACACTTTGGGAGCAAATATTTCTGAAAAGGCTATGCCTTTCTTTGGCTGGCTTGCCATAAGCAACGTCCCACCCTCCCCCGCGAAGTCCCTTAATCAACCTATGCATTTCTTCTGGGGGGGATTGCATATCGTCATCAAGAGTGACCACAACATCCCCCTTGGCCTGAATAATGCCTGCCAAGAGCGCATTATGCTGACCAAAGTTCTTGGCAAGATTGATTCCTTTCAGTTTTGGATACTTGCTTTTCGCTTTTCGAATACACTCCCAACTTTGATCCTTGCTTCCGTCATTGACCAAGATGATTTCATGCCTTTTATAATGTTGACCCTCCCGATTTACGCGTTGAACTAGGGAAAAAATGGATTCAGCGCTGTTATATACAGGCACAACAATTGAGACAAATAGCGGTTTTTTCATTGCCTCTGGGCCACAACGAAATATTGGCATCCTAAGGGCACCCTAGTAAGTATTGTTTTTTCAACCCAATTCCAGATGGCGCCTCCAAGTGGGAGAAAAAGGTAATACTTCTTTTCCACAACCTGAAGCCCTGACTTCCGAATCTGCTCAACTAAAGCCTTGGCACCGATAAGTCTGGCGTTCTGATCCAGCTTGCATCGAGAGGTTATCCATCTTGTAATGGGATTCCACGGATTATGCTCAAAGATAATCAGCTTCCCCCCTTTTTTTAAGTGATATTGAATGTCCTTGAGAATTGCTTCATGCCTGGCGGGGGGGATATGGTGAAAAACGCAAGAGGCATAAATTAAGTCGAATTTTTTGCTCATTTCAGGAAGTCGGTCTTCAGGAATTTTTTGATAGATATTTTGGGGGTTAGATTCTCTTGCATATGATAAGCTATTTTCAGACGGGTCAACCCCAGTTATTTTTATGCACTTTTCCTTTAAATACCCATCAATTTGGCCAGTCCCACAGCCAAAGTTAAGAAGCTCGAGGAGGCTTCCAATGGAGTTAGACTTGTCAATTTCAGTTTTTAAGAAATTGGCTTTTTGCTTTGCGTAGAATTCTAATGGAGGAGAGAAGATCGGAAGGGCGGACTCAACAGTCTTTTTGTAGCTTTCTGAGTATTGATCAAACTCCGTCATGATCTATTCCTACAGACAATAGTTTGAAGAAAAGGTCTGCCGAGGATATGACCTGTCAGAAATAGTAACAATATGATTTGTTTTAGGAGGAAGTCTGAAAGCGCCCCTTTTGAATCAAAATCAACAGCGGCAGCGGGAAAGTTGTGTAAATGGCTACTTTCAATTACGAATCCTGCTTTGTTCAGCGTTTTGCGTAAGGACAAGCGAGAGAAATGATTTAAGTGGTGCGATTGATACAATCTCTCAAAAGCAAAGCCCACACCCAAAAGCTTGAGCCTCCTAGCAATTTGATAAATTAGACTATCCTCGTTTAAAGTCATAATAATGATCTTCCCGTCCCTTCTTGTGAGCTCTTTAAGTTTTTTAAGAAATAGAAGCGGGTTTCTGACATGTTCAATCACTGCCAATGAAATAACTGCGTCCATCTTATGCTTTATTCTAACTCCTTCCACATCTTGTCGGAAAATGGTAATCCCCTTGACCCCTTTCTTCATGGCTTTATCAATACCAAAAAGAACCATTTCAGGATTTTGTTTTTGCAAATAAATGAGGAGGTCTCCGTTTCCACAGCCTACATCTAGCACTTTCTTCCCCGCGTTTAATCTAATGATCTCATCTATCTTTTTAAACAGCTGGATATTTGGGTTCTTAAACCAGTTTCTGTGTATTTTACTAAAATATCCAGCCGCATACTTCTCTTTTTTTACACGAGATACATCATAAAAAGAGTGCGAGCAGGCCTTACATCGGTAAATCATGCCATCCGAGTGCAAATACTCATTATTGGCCACTCTATGACAAATTGGGCATTCAGATTGCTCCGACAAATTAGATCCAATGCTTATCATTTTAATACTTAAGATATTACTTAATTCATTCGTGTCCATAATTATCGCTGCCATGTCAGAACAAGAACCCAATTCAAGAAATATTAATCACATATCTTTAATGATACTTATCGCCTTCCCATTTTTTTCTTATTTGTTGTCAGCCTTAACTTCGTAAATACAAAATGACTTAGAGAATGCTGATATTACTAAGATCGATTCTTCGCTTGCGTCATTTGCTAATACCTTTTTTTACATTTTATTATTTATTCTTACGGCTTTATGCTCATTAAATTTCTGATTTATAAAAAAGCAGCATAATACAAAAAAGATGCTTGTTAGAACCACGTATTGTTCTGACAATCCATGAGGTTGCGGATATGTCGCAATCATCGGCAAGGCGGAAAAGCATAGAAATATAAAAAGGGGCTGAACAATTGTCTTCCATCGAATTTGAGCTGAATTGATAGCTTTGTTATAAATCGGCACAAGGGGAATTAAAAATATAAGCTGCCATGAGGGCCCACACCGTGGAACAAACAAAGCAATTGTAAATTGTGATATTTTTTGAATTTCAACCAGCACAAGATCTGTAATCGAGCATTTTTTAATAAGGTCTAAAACAGCGTCCTTGCAGTCAGAGTCATAAACTTGCCAATTAAATTCTTCGTCAAATACAAACATTCCATCTTTCAATTTATACTTTTGAATTTCTGCTTGAGTTTGTTTTTTGAGAAATTTAAGCACTACCCGGAAACAGTCCAAATCGGTCGGTTGAGTCATTATTTTGTAGGATCTCGGCCCACATCCTTCAACCTCAGCATGTTTGCGAACCCCATTGCCCATCATTAATCCGACCCCAATGCTGTGCCATTTCGGGTATCCTGCTTCAGCGTCTGTTTTTTTTACATTTTGCGTTATTAAAAAATAGAGCCCAGCAAGAATCAATCCGGGCAGGCACATAAGCACAAATCGCTCAGGAATTATCTGCCTTGTTTTGAAGGCCTGCATGCAGAGCGATATTATGGGAAGACTACACCCCATGTAGACAAGCCAAATGGAACTTGGTCGCGCAGCCAGTGTCGGAGTTGTCAGGCAAAACTGCAGAAAAAGCCACAAGAGTCCTTTTTTTGATGGATTTTGAGAAAAAATAATAAGCTGCAATGCTGGTATCGCTAAAAGGACTGACCAAGCTCGGCTGTTGTGAAAAGCTAGAAGCTCCTGCATGCTTGGGGCAGCATGATTGATTAAGGCCATGCTTATAGATACTACCCCCAGAATACACATCGCTGCCTTATCTGTTTTCAAGGCAAAGTAAAAGGTGAAGAGTGAAATAAAAAGCAACCCATAAATGATAAAGGCCGGTCCCAAGACATTCCAGCCTACCAGTTTAGCGCTAAATCGATAAAAAATGGAAAGAGCGGGACTATTTTCCTGAAATCGGCTCACTTTTTTATCAAGGATGAGCTTGTGGTCCACTGCATGCTCAAGCGCTTTGTTGTTTTTAACGAAATCGATGTTTGTTTTAGAAAGCCTATCCTCCCACCCGCCCTGAAGAATTTTATCTGAAATTTCCTTGTAATACCCCCGAGGAAGATTCCATATTTCTCTCGAAATCGCTGTTGCCCACGCCCTTCGCGCGTTTCCGGGCAGTTCTGCTTGCAAAAAAATGCTTTGGGTCAACAGTACTGATAGAAAGAATGTCCCTATACCAATCTTGGCAAAGGTTTCAGGCAATATTTTTACATTTCCCCAGAGCCCAACCCTCATTTGTTCTCTTTCATTAGCTTCAATATTGCCTGGCTTATATGCTTCGCATCCAAACCGTGATGTCTCATGACTTCTTCTTGCGAACCCAGTTCCTCAATAAAATCGTCCGGCAAAGAGAACCTCTTGAAATTCATTCCCCGCCATCCCTCCTCCAACAAAAGGGAGGCGACTGTGCTCCCCAATCCCCCCGAAAGCCTGTGTTCCTCAATCGTAAATATACCCTTTTTCCCCTCGGCGTGACGAAGGATGGATTTCACATCCAGAGGCTTAATGGTCGCAAGATGAAGAATTTCGCAGGATATTTTTTGCGTTGCCAATGCCTCGGCAGTTTCCAAGGCAATCTGACAACCGACACCAGTTGTCAGAAGAAGAATATCCGTCCCTTCCCGGATTAAGGACCCTTTCCCAATTTCTAAAGACCATTTTCCATCCGAAACGATTTTTTCTGATCCCTTGGCAATTCTAATATACATAGGTCCAGGCCAGGAGATTGTTTGTGGCATCAGCCGGTCCATTTCCTTTGCATCGCAAACTGATACCACCGTCATGTTTGGCACAAGCTGCATTAAGGCAATATCGTCCGTGGCCAAATGGGTTGGTCCCAAGGGCGCGTAGACGACACCACCGCCGCTCCCAAGGAGTCGGACCGGCAGATTGTGGAGCCCCAAGTCGATTAGAATCTGCTCATAGCAGCGGCGGGTCAGAAAAGTAGCGATGGTGTTGATATAGGGAATTTTTCCCGACATCGCCATGCCCGCCGCCATTCCGATTATGTTTGCCTCACAGACCCCCTCCATAAAAAACCGATCCGGGAAATCCCGAATGAATTCTCCTAGGTTCGCCTTGGAGGTATCTGATCCGATAAAGACGACACGTGGATCTTGGCGCGCCAACTGTGCCAAAGAAGAAATACAATTTTGCCTCACCGCGCAGATCCTTCCGTTTGCTCGAGCTCCTGACGTAGTCTTTCCACCTCTTCCGTCGAAATTTTTGCTTTATGATGCCAGTCTGGGCTGCCCTCCGCAGAGCGGAATCCCCGACCTTTGACGGTGTGGCAAATCAATACCGATGGCCGCCCCGGCGAGAAAGGCACATGGGAAAGAGCCTCTTCCAATTGTGCGATGTTGTGACCATCGACCTCCTTCACGGCAAAATTAAAGCTCCGCCACTTATCTGCTAAAGGCTCGAGATCCTGAACCTCGCTGGTTGTCCCATAGGATTGCATATGATTGTAGTCGACTATCACGACGAGGTTTTCCAAGCCGTGCTTCCCTGCGCAGAGGGCGGCTTCCCACACGCTGCCCTCATTCGACTCTCCGTCGCCGATGAGCACGAAAACCCGGTAGGTCCGAGCATCCATCCGGGCGGCCAAGGCCATGCCAACCCCAATTGGAAGCCCATGCCCAAGAGAGCCGGTGCTGGCCTCCACTCCGGGAGTTTTACGGGATTCTGGATGGCCTCCCAACATCGATCCGAATCGGCTAACCCGGTCCAACTCTTCCTCTGGAAAGAATCCCTTTTCGGCAAGAACGACATACAAAGCCAGACATCCATGACCCTTGCTAAAAATAAAACGGTCGCGGTCTACCCAACCAAGCTGGGAGGGGTTGTATCGTAGAATTTTATCATACAATACGCGCAGAATCTCCATCACGGAAAGGGCCGCGCCAAAATGGCCACGCTGACTCTTTTCCATGATATGAAGAATTTTACGCCGCTGGTCGCGCGCCTTGGCATCAAGGGGGGAAAGCTTACTCATGAGGTCTGTCCCGAATTTTTCGCAAGAGTATTCAGCCAATGCCCCGAATCCAAAGAATCCTCTGCCGATTTCACGTAAGCACGGGCGAAATCAACCACTTTGTGGCGGAAAGAGCGCGATGTGTTTTCTCCCGCGAAGCGACGCCGGGCGTTGCCGACGGGGAGCAAGGGGTTGAGGAGAATTAGCGACCACTTCAAGGCCTGCAACGGATAAACCAACCTGAATCTTGCCCAGTCCTCCTTGGAGGCCTTCCATTCTTTCATCACGTATCGAGCTAAAATAGCCTGCCACTCTGGCGAAAGAGGCACCCCGGGGTGGAGACAGGCATTGGCTAGCACAGTGGCTGGATCATCCCAGCCAGCGTATTCGAAATCAATGAAAGTCAGCTTGCGGCGGAAACAGATGGCGTTTTGAAAGCCGTGATCTGCCGGGCTAAGAGTTCGACGGGCCAGCGCCAAATTTCTGGCAACCCCCCTCTTTCCAACAAGAACAAAGGCCATCTTCTTCCAGTCTTTCAAGACAGGAAGGACTTGTGTCTGCACCAAACTTCTCGCGACGGGTGGGCCGCTTTGCAAAACCTTGCGCGCGCGCATGTGAATTCGCCTTTCGAAGGAATGAAGAGAAAAACAGGCCTCGGAGGCGTCAGGAAAAGAACGCGGTGAAAGCTTTCGGCTACACCGTCGACAAAAAAGCAGAAAGTCCCCCAAAGCCTTGAGTCCGCGCCCACGAATCTCGCCTTTCCCCGGAGTTTTGCCCTGAAGGAAGCTAAAAAGCGTTGCGGAAGATTTTTTCGAGGTGGCCACCGGACGGGCCAATCCTCGGTACCCTTTTTCCCACAAAAAGGTAGCAAACCGATATTCGTTGGTCCGACGATCCCGCCGGTCTCTTGGATGGCGAAAGTAAATTTTGAGCACAAAGCGCCCTCGCGGCGAATCCACCCGATAAACCCGGTTGTTTCGGCCTCCCGTCAGCGGGGTGATTCGCGAAATTTTCGTGGACAACATATCCCCTGCCAACAAGGCCAAGTCCCGACGCCTGGGATCAATCATAACACCAAGCGACTGAGTAGGCCCGAGGCATCCCACCAGGATCGGAAAGCCATATTGACCCCTGCGTAAACCGGGCCCCGAGGGACATATTGCCAACGGGCCACATGCTCGGGAAAAAGCGGACTTCCCAAAACTTCCGGCAAGTCGTCGATAAAAAACAGAGGCCGCAGCCGACGAATCTGGTCGATTTTTTCTTCCCGACTCGAGGCGAAATGCACGTCCTCCTCACAAATCCCATGCGGCCCCAACAAGCCGGACCCCCTCAACCACTCCATGGCAAATTTCCTAAGTGGAAATTTCTTATCGCACCCGGAGGCCTCCCCTTTGTGGCTCACCATATGAATTTCCCAACCCCGAGAACGGCAACTCGCAAGAAAGTTTCTAAGTCCGGGGGCCTCGGAAGCCTCCCGAATTCGCGGACCGTAGGCCAGACCTTGTAGCGAAACCCATTTTTTTTCACCCTCTCTTTGATGGCGTAGCCAAGCCCGAATTTTTGATTTTTCCTCTGGAAAATCTGCAGGAAGACCAAAATGCGTTGTGGCAAGACGATGGAAAAGTCGTTCGTAAAGGACCGCAGTCCCATCCATGTCAATCCCCACACGTATCAAAAAGAGGCGCCTTTTTTGTAAAAATCCTTTACGCAACGGATGGTAAAATCGATTTCGGCATCTGTAAGGTGTTGATGAGCGGGCAAAGTGATGATTTCTTTGCAATCCATCTCCGCCTTGGGGAATCGACCGGGAGGATACCCTAAAATATGAGCAGCGGGCTGTAGGTGGATCGGTTTTGGGTAATGGATTTTTGCCTGTATACCACAGCCCTGCAGGTGGGTAAGGAGTTCATCCCGCCGTTTTGCCCTAACCATATATAAATGGTAAACATGGCGAACGCCTTTCCGGCGCCGGGGTGGTTGAATGCAATCGGCAATGTCTTCCCATGCTCGATCATAAATACCCGCGATCTCAATACGGCGATTCGTGATGAATTCCAGCTGGGGTAACAGCCTGTTGCCCACAACCGCTTGGATGGTATCCAGCCTGCAATTGATCCCGAACATTGCGATTTCATCCCGGTTGATCAACCCATGATTCCGGTAAAGCCGCAACTGACGGGATAGCTCATCGTCGCGGGTCACAACCACACCGCCGTCTGCCCAGACGTTCAGGTTCTTCAAAGGATGCAGACTGTATCCAGCGGCACGCCCCCAGGAGCCCATTGGCTTCCCGTCTAGGAGCCCGCCGATCGACTGGCAGGTATCCTCAAAAATCATCAGGTTATGTTTGTTGGCGATTTTTGCCACCGCCTCCATGTCAGGAATATTCCCAGAAAAAGTGACGGTGAGTATGGCTTTGGTTTTAGGGGTGATGGCCTCCTCGATCTTCGAGGGATCAATCATAAAGCCGTCCTCGCTGTCCACCAAGACGGGGCGGGCTCCAGTGGCGACGATGGCACCGACCGTCGCATAAAAGGTCATTGTGGTAGTAATCACTTCATCCCCCGGACCGATTCCACATAATTTCATCGGCATAATGAGAGCATCTGTCCCAGTACCAACGCCGATGGCGTGAGGCATTCCAACTTTTTTCGCAAATTTTTCCTCAAATTCCTTTAAAGGCTTCCCAAGAGTAAAATCACCAGAGATAACCAGTTGCCGGATGTCCGCCAGATAGTCGTCCACGTTTTGGAACTGCCGGTCGAGATAGGAGAAGGGAACTTTCATGAGGAATCTTACTTTTTATAATATGCCAAGATTTCCTTCCCAACAACACGGATTTCCTTTTCTGTGAGATCCTGATGTATCGGAAGGCTCAGGATTCTTCGGGAAAGGAATTCTGTTTCTGGAAACATTCCCCTGCGAAAACCAAGCTTTCTTCCTGCCTTCATAAGATGAATGGGCGTGGGATAGTGAATTGCAGTTCCGATGCCGCGCCTGCTTAGATGTGCCTGTAAGCGATCCCGGTCTTCACACTGGACGACAAAGGTATGATAAACTGACTTTTCCCAGGATAATTCATCCGGACAGGTGATTTGGGGACAATCCCGGAGGATAGTCCGGTATAAATTTGCATTTCTTCTCCGGAGTTTTGTGACCCTCCCAAGGTTACGGAGTTTAATTCTAAGAATTTCAGCTTGAAGCCCGTCGAGCCGGGAGTTCAGGCTAAACTCTAGACAATCATCCCGATGAGGGTGTCCATGATTTCTGAGGATCTTCAATCTTTTCGCCCATCCAGAATTGGCTGTTACCACAGCTCCACCGTCCCCACAGGCATTCAGGTTTTTTAAGGGATGAAAGCTAAAGCAGCCAAGATCTCCCCAAGACCCAACCGGTTTGCCGTAATAGAGCGCGCCCGCGGCCTGTGCCGCATCCTCGATTACCCTTACGTTGCTCCGGCGAGCAATCCGCAGGATTTCTCGCATAGGAGCAGGCCGTCCGGTCAAATGCACAGGAATTACTGCCTTTGTCTTGTGTGTAATCGCGCGTGAAAGCTTCTCAGGATCCATATTCATATTCCGACAGACATCCACAAAACAAACTTTTGCACCAGCCAGCGCAATGGCACTGGCGCTGGCCAGATATGAATTCGGCGCAGTAATGACCTCATCGCCGGGTCCGATCCCGAGAACTTTCAGCGAAAGCACCAGCGCGTCGAGGCCGGAATTAACCCCGACAGCGAACCGTGTGCCACAGGAACGTGCAAATTCACTCTCAAAATCATATAAGGCATCGGAAAGCACGAACTTTCCATTCGCCAAAACTCTGCGGAAAGCCGATACCAGCATCGGCACCTGCCGACGGTGTTGGAGCGCCAGATTGGTGTATGGAACCAGCTTTTTTGTTTTCAATTTAAGCTGAGTTCCTGCATGCGCTTAATATTGTGGTAGAAAGGATTTTTCAAACCATCCTTGATCTTCCCCGCGCGGTAGGCCTCGACAAGCGACCGGATCGCCACCTCCAGACCATTTTGCGCCCGAAATCCTAGAACTCGGGCGATCTTGTCTGAATTGACCTGATAGGAGCGCGGGTCGTTGGTTGGTTCGTGGCGAATCTCCATTTTTTCATCTCCAATAGTTTTTTTCACCAGAGCCGCGATCTCATCCAAAGAGAAGTTGTGGTATCCTGCATTGAAAGCCTCGCCATGAATTTTGTCGCGAGGCGCCTCAAGCAGTGTTTGGTAGGCCCGGACCATATCCCCAATCTCCAGATTCGGTCTGAGTTGAGGACCGCCAAACACCCGGATGACCCCGTTGATGAGGGCATTGATCGTGAGGATGTTGACGACGAGATCCAGCCTCAATCGGCGGGCGTATCCGCAGACCGTGGCAGGGCGTATGATCGTCCAGCAGGTTTCCTCCGGAAGCTTGGCCTTCGCCAAACGATGTTCGCACTCGAGCTTGAATTTCGAATAGTCGGTCAGAGGCTCAGGCAGGGTATCCTCTACAACATTCGGTTCCGACTTTACGCCATAGATGCTGGATGAACTGGCATAAATGAACCTCTCAGCCTTGGTCTGCCTTACCGCCTCGAGCACGTGATCAAACGCATCAAGATTAATGCTCTTTCCTAAGGAAGGATTCAGCTCAAAGGAGGGATCGTTGGAAATACAGGCC
>Ga0214923_10001652_pt1 | contig 31306 bp, 31 predicted proteins | sample LL1510_MetaG_FD_177993 | JGI IMG/M metagenome (GOLD analysis project Ga0214923, IMG submission 177993) | Freshwater microbial communities from Lake Lanier, Atlanta, Georgia, United States - LL-1510 | ecosystem: Environmental > Aquatic > Freshwater > Lake | place: USA: Georgia | collected...
ACTAGCTGTAATAGCATATGTTCCTACTGGTAAGAAAGATGCAGTTAAAGTGTTTGTAGCCCAACTTGCTGTTCCAATTAAATTACCAGTAAACGATCCACTGAATGAGCCTGTATTACTTAAAAATGTATCAACACGTTGTGCTGTTAAAATTAATGAAGGTGTTCTTGGATGGGTTGGGCTTACACCAGCTGCTATTGTTTCTAAAGTTACGTCATTATTTGTATCTGTATGCCATAACAGTTGAATAAAATCCCCAGCGGCTAATGATATATAATAATTCCAACTAATAATTATTTGGCCTGGGGTAGCTCCTTTTTTAGCTGGAACTGTGCAAATACCTGAAGAATCTGCTATATCATTAACTGATGATCCATCATTTTTTCTAACCCATACAGTCACATCTACTGGATTATTTCCCGCATTTCTAAATTGGGCAGAAAATTGTATGTTATACACTCCAGCATTAGTGACTTTAACATATGTGTTATATGGATCTGTAGAACCACTTATATATACTCCATTAGAAATGTCTGTTGTAGATAATGACATTGAATATATAGTAGTAGCACTAACAGCGGTTTGAGAACCGGTATCATAAAAACTACCGTATGAACCAGTAGCTGTATTATATGAGGCTGCTGTAGAGTTTACAGTAACATTTCCTAAACCATTAGAGGGAGATATTACTACACCAGTTCCTGCTATTATTTGAGTTACTCCTCCATTCAAAGCATATGATGCTGTTGAAGCATAACTACTACTTAAAACATAAGAAGCACTTATTGCTTGTGAAGCACTTTGAGCCCATGAAGCTGTTATGTTATATGTTCCTGTGGGTAAAAATGATGCTGTTGAAGCATAACTACTACTAACGGCGTTTAAAACATACGACGCTGTAATAGCTTGTGAAGCACTTATAGCAAAAGATGAAGTTATTGATCTTGATGAACTTATTGCTTGTACAGTATTTAGAGCCCAACTAGCTGTTCCATCTAAATTACCTTTAAAAGAACCAGTATTGTATGATGAAGTAAAAGTATTAAAACTAGCAGTAAATAAATTAAAAGATGATGTATTTACAAAACTGCCAGTATCAATATTTCCATTTAAAATATAAGAAGCAGTTAACGAAAAACTAGCACTTTCAGCATATGAAGATGAAAGTATTGGTTTAGTATATGTTCTATTTTTTGGAAATCCATAAAATCCGTTTTCCATATTAATTTATGATATAAGTTCCACCTTCTATTGTAACTGACAAATAATCACCATAACTACCATTTGTATTATAGTCTACTGAAGACTGAATAGAAATAGTATACCCCGATGGTACTATTAATCCTCCTTCAAAATTCCATATTATAGAAGGAATATTAGATCCTGGGGTGTAACTTCCTCCAACTATATCTTCTCTTTGATATTCTGAGTAATTTCCTGTATTACTATCATATATGATTATATATATAGTTTTTGAACTCCAATCAGGGTTTGCATTATTAACTGGAATTTGAACTGTTATTCTGTCTATTAATGTTGTTTCAGTAGTAGTATATAATAAATTATTCTGAGTAGGATTTAAAAAATCCCAAATATCAGGATTTCCTGTTTGATTGTATAATACAGGAGTAATAGTAAATATTGGTTGTTTATTCAATGTAGGCATTATGTAAAATTATTATAATTATAAATATTTAAAGTAGTATATTTACTTTCTTCTAATTCTCCAGGTCTTATAAATACGTCTGCTGTATCTCCAACATTGATTTGATCTACGGTAGCATGATTACTTAAAGTACCAGCAGTTCCAGCTGTATTTGCATAGTTAGCATTTTCAGCATAATTAGTGTATGAAGCTGATATAGCCATACTACTACTTACTGCTCTTGAAGCTGTTAACGCGTACGAAGCACTAACTGCTACTGATGAACTTAAAGCATATGAAGCACTTACCGCTACTGATGCTGTTAAAGCATATGATGCACTTATAGTATTATTAGACCAACTTGCTGTACCATTAAAACTACCTGTAAAAGAACCACTAAAGGATCCAGTATTGTATGAAGCTGTAAAATTATTAAAAGAAGACGTGGTTACAAAACTACTAGTATTAAATGTTTGTTTATCAAACAATGGAATAAAAGATATAGAACATATTGCATTTGATAGTAACGATCCTTCTTTAGTTATAATTTCTAAAGGAAAGGTAACATAATTATAACCTCCTGAAAATGATCCTATTCCTGTAGTTTTGTATATACTGAAAAAATCTGAGTTGTTTTCAGAAGAAATTTGTATTAAAAAATTATTTTCAGTTCCTATCAAATAACTAAAAAAATTAGTTAAATCAGTTTGATCATTATCAATAACATTTATGTTAATTTCTGCGTCACCATCAATCCAAGCCCAGGCTCCTGTTGAAGGAATGGTACTATTAGTTTTAAAAATCCAATGTCTAGTTAAACTACCATAAGTATCATTTGATATAGAACTAGTACTATAATATAATCTTTTTGTATTAGAATCATATCCTATTACACTAGGTAAAGACGATGTTTGTTCAAAATTAATTTGTTTACCAAAAAACTTACTCATTATGTGCTAAATTTACCTATTGCTATTATTTCATCTGTATTATTCAATGTAAATCCTAATTCAGTAGTATCCACAGTTAGTGTACAAGTTCCATTTCCATTATCAATAAATGAAATCACAGCTACTGGTTCTACAAGTTGGCCATTAATATAATATAAGAATGAATTTTTACTTGTAGCAGGCAGTCCTGTTGGAGCAACTAAAAATGCCCCATTAAACACCGCTGTACTAGTTGTTGGTACATTTGATGTTTGTATAGCTTTATTTGTATTTAAATAATCTAATATCACTTGTGTTGTTCCTGATACTATTGTTGTATTATTTACTATATTAGGTGAATCAATTATAGTTGATAAACCTCCACCTTGAGCATTTGCTCTAGTAACTGTAGTGTTAAATTGTTCTTTATCACCTTGAACTGTCTCTAAAGTAAATGTTAATTTATTCTTGTTAGAGAATTTCTTTAAAGCATTTAAGTCTTTTTGAGGTACATCAGGTATAATATAACCATATAAAGTTATACTTAAAGCACATCTTACTACACGTTCTTGATTATCAGATAACTCAGTTGTTGGTGTAAATGAACTTATAGTTGCTTTAAACTTAAAACGTTCTGGGTCACCCCAATATGAATCTGAAGCGTATTCTAATGCTTCTATTATTTTATTTAATTGGTCGTTATAATAAGTAAATATAACACAATCGTATGTTATGTTTAAATAATCTGGTACTACTGTAGCATAATATGTTTTCTCAGGTGTAACATTATTTAATATATTAAACTTACTATACTCGTTTTGTTTACTATAACGTTTACCATAAACTGAAATATTATGAGGAGTATTAGCGTCTAACTTATTAGTTAAGTTTCTAACTTTTTCAATATTATTTTTCTTAAACATGATAAGAGGAGCCATTATCTTACCTTGTAAATCTCTATAGTATCCATCTTTTTGGAATGATTTCCATTTTTCTGGTGAACCATAGATAACAGGTACAGCTATTCTTTCATTATTTTGTATTACAAAAGGTTTAATAACGTTTTGAAAATAATACATTACTGACTCATCTATATCTTGAATTCCAATAGATAAGGGTTTAACTGTGTCACCTCTAAAGGAAGTTTGCTCCGCTCTGTTAAGTGAATTATCAGAGTTAGGATTACCCATAGGAGAAAAACCAGGTGCTCCAACTGGTGGAACATATGGATTTTCTTGAGAAATACTTATTTCTCTTTGGGTTTTTGGTATTGGTTTTCTTCCTTTTGCCATTATAATCTTTGTTGTATTATATTGATTTTATCAGCAGTTGTATAATGGGTTTCACAAACTACGCTTACATTATAACCAAACTCAGCTAAGCCTGGGTTTAAAGGATTTGGTTCATATGGGTAATCAGGATCTTTACCTACAAAGAATTGTCTAATATTTGTATTGTCTACTTCGAAATAACTTTCTTGATATAAGATAATATCACCAACTTCAGGGTGAACATTAGCTTCTACTAAATCATCTCTTAAAAAAGCTACTTTAATATCCCAATTAAAATCAACACCAAAATCATTTGTAGGAGATGTATTATTGCCTACAGTAATTAAAGCATTTAACAATACAGGACCATCATAAAATTTACCTCCTGATGCTTCTCCGTACATATTTACTATAGTTTTATCTATAACAAATTTATAAAAAGCACATTCTTGAGTGATAATATTCCCTAACAGCTCTCTGTTAATATGTCTAAACATTGATATGTCTCTTGAACCTCCGAATAGTGCCATTATCCTACAAATATTACCATTGGTACGTTTGCTATTTCTTTATTTCTATAATCAGATTCTAATGATCTTCTTTCAAGTAATGCTTGTTTAGAAGTATCATCAAAATATCCTCTTAAACGTTCTATTAAGGCTGTTTTTTCCGCGGTAGCAGCTGATAATAAGTCAGCTTGGTTCATAGTCACCTCTCTGTCTGGAATAGGGACTGTACTGTATTTACCTCGGTTATAACCAAGTATTTCTTTAACTAAAGCTAAAGTAAATTCAAATATCCATTGACGACCAACTGAATTAATTTGTGTATAAACTGGATTAGTATATGGAACATTTGAAACATTAGTTACACTTCCACTACCAACTTGGTTTATACTGTTATTAACTCTATCAGTTACTTTAATATATTCAAACCATAAAACTCCTTGTCTAGAATCATTCCATGATGGTATAGGAAATATTGTTAAATTGTTATTTATTATCTCAAATGTATATTGAGACAAACGAATTGTATTACTTAATTCTATTCCTTGTATTACACCAGCATCATAAGCTACAGGCATCATTAGGTAACCTCCACCGTATCCACCTCCGTACATACCACCATATAAACCAGCAGCAGGTACACCTCCTAAACCAGCAAACCCACCAAACGGTGCATACATTTGATTAATAGCAGGAACATCTTGATAAAATACTCTTTTAATTTCAATTCCACCTGATATACTTTGGCTAATAGCCCATTCTTTCATATCATAGGTTTGTTGACCAGGTGTTAAATTTAATGAACCACTATACCAAGTTACATTTCCACCCACACCTGCTTCTTCAGCATACTGTTGAGATAACTTTATTATATATCCTAAGTTAGGAGTTATAATAGCATTATTAATAGGTGTGTTGGTTGGTGCTCCTTCTAAAGTAAGCATATTATCTCTTACCTGATATGCGTATAATTCATTACCATAAACTGTAACTGCTTCTTCAAATGCAGCCCAAAAGTTTATATCCTGTAATTCAATGTCAGTAATAGGATAACCTAATCTTCTAGCACAGAAATTAGCTACTTTATCAGCATCTGCTACAAACTGAGTATCACTATCATAAAATCCAAATGGAGTAGGAGCACTACCTGTAGAAGGAGTATTATAATAAGAAGCGGAATAGGCCGCAAATGAGCTTGATCCTGGCCAAATAGGAATATTCATGTGTTTGTTTTAATTATAAATATTTAGTCTCTATAATCTGAGTATAGTTTAAGGATTGGTTCTACTATTTCATGACGGTGATTTGTTTTTAAAGTAAATATTTTTACTCCTTTAATATTTTCTTCTAAACGAGTAAAGAATCCAATACCACTGTCTTTTTTAGTTTTTAAGTCTGTTTGAGTTATGTCTCCACAAAATACCATTTTACCACCTTTACCTAAACGACCTAAAATCATCTCAGTTTGACCGTGAGTAATATTTTGACATTCATCTACTATTACAAACGCGTTAGGAAATGTTCTACCTCTCATAAATGCAAAAGGCACAATTTCAATTACTCCATCTTTAATCATTTTATCTATTTTTTCTTTATCATATAACATGTAAAGATTAGCATAAATAGGAGCTAACCAAGGATCCATTTTTTCTTTTAAGTCACCAGGTAAAAATCCTATTTCTTCTTTAGATACAGTAGGTCGAGTTATAATAATTCTTTCTACTTCTTTTTTAAATATCATATCTAAAGCTACCTGACATGCTACAAGTGTTTTACCACTACCAGCCATACCTTTTAATAAAGTAACTGGGTTTTCTAAAATTAATTGTTTAGCTGATTTCTGTTCCTCGTTTAATGTAATTTTAAATGTAATTGGGTTTTTAGGCTTCCTCTTTTCTTTGAAGATATTTTGAGCCTCTTCACTGCGATTGAAATCTGTCATGATTTATTTTTGTTGATAAATATTAAATATTTGGGCTAACCCATTCAAATTTATGATTTCCTGTATTCCATACTTTATAATATCCTCTACTAAGCATTATTTCATATTCTGTTTTTGATTCATCTTCTCCTTGTTTTACAAGTATATCTTTTCTAAAATTAAACCTATTATATTTTATTTTAGATTTATACCAATGATAACCAGGTGGAGTAGGTTTTAAAGGTTTCATATTTAATTTATGATATAAACCTCCATCACTCCAATCTCTATTAGCATATGATAATATATTACTTGGGTTATATTTTTTAATAAAATATTTAAATAATTTAGAAGCGCCTCCTACTACATTGGTATTTAGTTTATTACAAAATCTTAGTAATTCGTATTTTCCTTCTACGTGATTTTGTTTTAGATTTTTTCTTAGTTTACTAAAAGTCATAACACTCACTAATTCATCTTTATAAAACAACCCTATATTATGTTTTGATATAGCATTACCTTGAAGATGATTTGTTTTTAAAAATAAAACACTATCCTGTTTAGATATTTCTTTTACTACACAGTTACGAGCATATATTTTATTATCAGTAACATTAAATTGATGTTTAATCATAGATTTAATTATATTTTGATTATATATCCAATCACTATCCCATATATGGATAAGTTTTATCCCTAATTTATTACATTCTTTGGTTTTATTTAAATGATAGTTTTTATCTTTTTTAAATAAATCTGAGTGATAATATGTTCCATTAAATTCTATAGCTAATTTTAATTCTGGGATATAAATGTCTATTTCTTTACCTGATAATAAAGTATTATCATTTAGTATTATTTCTTTATGGTATATTTGTTTTATAAATTCTACTAATTGTTTTTCAGATTGTGAAATTCCTTTAAATAATCCTTTTTCATTTTCTAATCTTTTAATAGCACTTAACCTCATTTTATTTTTAGTATCATCTGAGTGATTATGGTAACCAGGTTTAACCCAATCCCAGTGTCCTTTTATATATTCTCTAAACCATATTTCATCTCCGTTGTCATTTTTCCCAGAAGGTAGAAAAGAAGTAGGTTGATTACATCCACATTTACATAAAGGAGTAATATTATTATAATAATGTTTTAATATATATTCTTTTTTAGACAGTGAATGTTTTTTAGTAATATGGAACATTAAATTTCTCTGATCTGGAAAAGGGTTCCCACATTCTAAACATGTAAATTTATCAATGTTTAATTTTGTGTTTATTTTAGATGGATGAAATTCACCATATGTTTTTACATATTCTTTAGTATTAGTATTATGTTTCCATTTTAGATGCATTGCTAAAGATCTAAAAGTAACTTCATCTTGACATATTTGACATTTCATGCTAAAAAAATTATAAGGTCTGAATTTTATAATAAATATATAAAAAAGAGGGAAAATTAATTCCCTCCTTTTAAATTATTTTTTACTATTAAAGAGTATTTAACCCACTAACGTATATTTTTCCATAAAATTCCGGACGTAACATCTTCTTAGCGAAACGAGTTAACAATCCTTTACGTGGTGTGAAGGTTTGTGGATCGTAGATAAGAGGAGTCATGATCAATGGAATGTAAGGAGCAAATACAGCACCTGCTTCTAAGAATTGCTTACCACGGAAACCAATCAAGATTGTGTTTTCAGTCATGTAAGGGTTTTTATAGATAGTGTAACGGCTGTTAAATGAACCTGCTTTTTGTACACCAAATGCATATTCCATATCTGAAGTATCACCATTGCTGTTAGAAGCAAATCCTGGGATTGATTCGATAATAGTAGCTACAGTTGGAGAACATACTAAGAAGTTAGCACCACCACGAAGTGTTAATTGGTGAATCTTGTTACTTAATTTTTGGAATTTAGTACCAAGAGTTTGGAACCAAGCACCTTGAGTGTTGTAGAATCCTAAACTTGCAGTGAAGTCAGTTCCACCAGCATTCAATGTAGTGTTGTTAACTGCGCTCCAATACTCAGTACCAGCAGCAGCGTCTTGGATCAACATATCCATGATTTCAAGGTCAATTTCTAATGAAATATACTCACTCATGATGTTTGTTAATTCAGCTTCCGCGTCTAAGTTTTGGTAAGCGTTTAAGTCTTGAGCGAATTCAGGTGTCCAAACTGCTTTTAACTTTTTAGTTTTAGCTGTAATAGCTTGTGATTGAAGTTGAACGTTAATCTCTGGGATAACAATTGTAGTAGCACTTTCAGCGTTAGGAACTGAGTACGCGTTAGACGGTACTGCGTTTTGACCGCTGTTAGTAACATCTTCAAAATCACCACGAGTTGACATACCAGTTGTTTTGTTGAAGAACAAGGTATAAGATCCAGTTGGAGCAAGAGCATTACCTGAACCTGTGAAGTAGAATGTGATGATTGTACCAGCAGTGTTTACATAAGTAAACGCAGATAAACTGTTAGCTACAGTAACTACAGAACCAACACCAGTTTCAGTTGTAGCAGAACCTGATACTAATACGAAAGCACGAACACCTTCAATATCGTAGTTAGGTATAGCTGAAGTAGAAACTTGAGCTTTTAAAATTTGACCTGCAGATAATGAAGCTGATAAAGAGCTATCATAGTTTAATTCAGACCATGCTGTTACTGTTCCGATAGAACCTGTAGAAGCGTTAGCTGGAGCACCAGTTGAACCTGAAATTAAACCAAGTACTGAAGATGAGAATTGGTTAGTAGAGTAAGCAAAACGACCAGCACCATATAAACCATTTGTTGTTGTGTTAGTAGCAAATGGATAAGTTGATGTTGAAGTCGAAGTACCACCATACATTGAGTTACCGTTAGTGAATGGGTTCTTAGTAGTACCATATTGGAAGTCTAAGAAGAATACAAGACCTGAAGGTAAGTTCATTGGTTGAACGCTAACGAATTCCTTCGCTGCGATTTGACCAAACACCTTACGAACTAAAGGTAATGCAATACCAGCCCATTGTTCACCAGTACCTACTGTAAATGTAGCACCAGTACCAGTTGAAGAGTTTTCAACTACTAATTGCTTTGCTTGGTTTTCCAACATCAAAGCCATGTTGTTTTTGTTGACATCGTCACCCATACCTTCTAAAAGGCCGGTTACTTCCCATTTTTTAGCTAAACGGGCAGCATCACTTTGAAGTGATTTCCATGGGTTTGCAGATTCAACTAATGATTGAATTGATTCCATAATTTGTTAATTGTTTTGTTTTTGTTTTAAATTATTTTCTAAGACCAGCAATTTTTTGCATACGAGCAAAAGCTTCGTTTGTTTCAATTATTGGTTGTTTTGGGGTAGCAGGAGCGATTGTTCTAGAAGCTGAACCTAAAGATTCTTTAACTGGAGATTTTTTAACAATTGAAGTTGTCTTTAAGTTCTCAGTTAATGTTTCGTATACAAGTTTAACTCCTTTAACATTTTCTGCTTTGTCAAATGCGTTTAAAACCTTTACTTTGTCTGATTCGGTAAGATTTTTGGCTTTAAAGATTTTGTTAGTGTAAAGTAACTTAGCGTTTAAAAGGTTTACTTCATTTAACTCATTTCTTAATTCGTTAATTGTTTCTTCCATTTCTTTAGCTTCAGGTAAATCACCACCACCTGTATTTCTAGGAGCTGTAGCTTTACCTGCTTTTTCTAAGAAGTTAATTATAGATTTACCAGCACTACCTAACTTACCTGCTTTAGCCATATCTGATAATTTAGATACAGAAGCAGCTACTACAGGTAATCCAAAAGCTGATAGTACAGCTACAATAGCTGGATCTAAAGCTTCTGATACTACTGTTTCTTCTTCCATTTCTTCAGTTTCAGATAAAAGTTCAGCTAACATTTCGTCGATATCTTTTTCATCATCCATGTCTTCCATGTCTGTGTCATCCATATCTTCCATGTCTTCTTCACCTTCTTCTTCACCTTCACCTGCCATTAACTTACCAGATGCGATCATGTCATCAATGACTTGAGTTACAAGTGCTTCAATGTCTTCGTCTGACATTTCTTCAAGCATTAGATCTTCATCTAATTCTTCTTCCATGCCTTCTTCCATTTCTTCACCTTCCTCTTCCATTGATAACTCAGCTAGGATTTCATCGATATTGAAATTTTCATCCATACCTTCTTCTTCCATACTGTAATTTTCTTCAACACTCTCTTCTTCTACTTCTTTATCCATTTCGTTTAACTTCTCAGCAAACATAGCGGTTAATTGTGGAGTAAAAGCTTCTTCGAGTGCTAATTTTGCGTTCGCGATAGCTGTTTCTTTAATAGTTTTAGCATCAGCGATTGCTTGTTTAAGCGTTTCTCTGTTCATTGTCCTCAAATAAATTTTGTTTTGGAAATACGTTTAATAGGAAACGTAATAGATTTGTTTACGTGTAATGCTACATAGAGATGTGGGTAGCATATTTGAATATACATATATCAGTGTTCTTCAAAGTCGCGTTTTGTTGAAAAGAAAAATGCCCTACTTTTGTAGGGCATTCACTTTAATTTTTGTCTATTAAAATATCGGGCAAGTTCCATTAGCACATAGTATTTCTGTGATAATAGAGTTTACTGGAGCATATTTGTTATATTGATTATTTTTAGACTCGTTCATAGCACCTCTTTCTTTCATATATGAACCTGGATTTGAAGGTGTTGATACAAAGTCCCAACATAATAATTCAAAGTCGTCTTGTACTTCCATCAAGTCACCCATTTGTCTTAATGAACCCATACCACGTGATGATACACCTATTGGTATTCTGTTTTCAAATAAGGCTTTTAAGATGTTTCCTGATGGTGTAGGTAATATTTCTATAGCTCCCATTACATGGTCTCCATCCCACCAAATTCTTTTTATGTTGTGAGAAACGTTTTTTAAGTTAATAATAGATGAGTCTGGGTGATCTAATTCACCCAACGCTCTATTATGTTTTACATTGTCCATATATTTTTTAATCTCACGCTCCCACAAATCTCTAGAATAGTAACGACCATTACCATTTTTAACCTCAGCTGTAGCTAATATTCCTTCAACAAGTATGTTACCATTATCTACTCCTTCTATAATACGAGCAGGTTTAGCATTAAATAAACTTGTTTCTATTAATATTTGTTTACTCATTATCCTTCAAATTTTTGAATTAAATGTTGTTCTAATTCATTTTTAAAACGGATATATGGTTTTGGTAGATTAGCTATTACATCCTCTACATTACCTAATTTATTATATAATTTTTCAGCAAACATAGCAGCTTTACTAAAAGCTACTTTATCTTCTGGAGTTAGACTTTCTTTAGCTAAATGTTTCCACATAGCAGCAGCGGCTACTTTTTCACCTGCTTCTTTTGAACCATATTGTTTAGCAGCTGTTTTAGCTACTTTTTCAAATCCTTTTCCTTTTTTACCTATATCTTTACCAGCGTGAGCTTTTTTAGATATAGTTGATTTTTCTTTCTTGGTTAAACCAGCTGATGGTTTCTTTTTAGTTTCAGCTAATACTTCTTTAATTGTTTCTGAAATAAAAGCACGTAATACTGATTCTTTTAAATCACCATATCCTGAAGATTTATGTTTACCTTTAGCTTCTTTTGGAGTACCTAAACCAGGTGCTTCAGTTGTGTAACCTATTCCTTTAACTCCAAATTGACCATCTTTAACATAGTGATTAACGTCTTTAGCTAAGTTTTTAGCTACAATAGCTTTTAATTCATTAACATTTTTACCTTCGTTTTTAGGATCTTTCATTTCAGTATAGTATCCTTTTAAAAATTCTTGACCAAATACGTTGTCCCAATTCTTTTCATCTTTATAATCGTAACCACGTGTAGCCATATCAGTTACATCTTTGGTAGTTTCTTTTTCTACTGCTTTAGCTTCAGAAATTAATTTGTATGTTTTTCCTATTAAGTTTTTATTTGTCTTATTAGTATCACCTACTTTAACTTTTCCTTCCATTCCACCTAATTTAGTGTATTTACCTTCAATATCATTGCCTGATATTTTAGTAATTTTAAATTCGGCTCCTGTTGATTTATGTTTAAGAGTGTCTCCTACTTTAGCTTCTTTTTCTTCTTTAAGATTAGCCATATTTTCTTTAAAAATATTATGCCAATCTTGTTTTTTACCTGTAGTTACTATACCACCTATACCTTCTGATATGATGCTTTTATTTTTTAACACAGTAACAGTATCATTATATGATAAAGTAGGAGTAATAAGATCAGGGAAAGTATGACGAACAGTTCTCATAAAATGTTCTTTACTTCCTTTACCTTCTTTAATAAGGTTATATTGTTCTTGTAGTGTTTTATTCATGTTGTTTAAATAATTTTATTACGTCGTTTAAAAGTGAAACTGCTAAATCTGTACCATAAACAGCTCTAAATTCAGGGTTCTCACGATAACTATTTATTGTTTCTTTTTTAGCTTCTTGGAGTAGTTTTATAAGTTCTTTTAATTTACTTGATAATAAATCAAAATCACCTAAACGTCCTGCTATATATTTTTTTATTTCTTCATTATCAGTTGGTAACGATGATAAATATGATTCTATATCAAATCCAGTACCTTCTTCTTCCCATAGATGTTTAACATCAATACCTTTAGCGGCTTTATTTAATTTCTTTTGGTTTACTGGCTTAAATCCTAATTTATAATAATATATAGGAGCTTTACCTGCTACTGGTGTAGCATAACCTTCACCGGTGCCAGGAGTAAAAGAAGCACCAGTACCTGTGGCGCTTTCTTCTGATAATTTTTTAAATATTATATCTTTAAGTCTGCTCATTTTATCTTTTCTAACTCTTCTACTAATTGATAATACTGAAGAAGATTGATTAAATGGTCGTCGTTAACTTTATCATTTTTACCTAAACTAGGTAATATATTAATAATCTCTTTTATCTTTATTTGAGTAGCTTTATCAGTTACTTGTTTATTTAGGTTAGATAAGTGAGATTTAATTTCATTTATTTTAGTGTTGTAGAACTCTTTTAATTTGGGAGTACTGTCAACACCATTGATAAATTCTTTAAGAACATTCTTCTGATTAGTATTCAGATTACCATATTGGTCATTAAATTTCTCCAATAATACTCGGTAAGTTAAAATACGAACGTCTTTATCTTGAGTTTTAAATTCCTCTAAAATATTTTCTTTAACTTCTTTTCTATTTTGAGTTTTAGAAGTTAAATATTCTAGAAGTGATGTTTTATTTTCTATAATCTGGTCTGGATTAGATAGATTTTCACTGTTATAGACTTCTAATAATGTGAATAAAGCAGCTTGAGCTTTATAATTAGGTAATTTAGTTTTAAAGAATTCTTCTAAATTATAATGCTCTTTAATTTCTTTAATTAAGTTATACTTTTGTCTTTTTAAAGCAGAGCGATTTAAATGCTTTGAACTCTCAATAAGAGTAGTAATTACCATATCAGCTTTAGCTTCGCTAGTATTCTTATTTTTAAAGAAACTTTCGTATATTTTATATTCTTTACCTAACTCAGTTTTACTAAAATATTTTTTTAAAATACCTGTAGCCGGTGATTCTACTCCTGATAAAGTATCAGCTGTGATTTGTCTCACAAGTAGTTCAAAAAGGATACCTGTATTCTTATACTTCGAATGTTTGATAGTCATTCTAATCGTTATTTTGTCTATAAATATATATGAAAATGTTATTCACGTATCTGTGATTCATCTAAAAGCGAAGAATCATCTTTCTTAAATACTAATTTTTTATCTAAGGATTCAAGTAATTTAGAGTTCTTTTTAGCACTCTCCATAGCTAATGGTGAGCCACCTTTATAGTTAGGTTTTAAACTTGGACCTTCAGTGTCATCTACTTTCATATCATGTTTACCTAATCTGTCTCTACCAAAAGCATTACCCTGAGTGTTGATATTTGATACTTTTTCTTCAGGTCTACCTAAAGGAGAATCTTTATCATATCCATCCGGAACACCCATTCCATTTCTTCCTGAGCCATATAATGCTGCTAAGTCATGAGGTGTACCATATGATTTACCTGATTCAAGTGGATCGTTACCTTCATTTTCAATTTGTTTAAATCTGAAAGTACGTTTTTGGTCTTCAGCTATTAACGCTCTATATTCATCAAATTGATCCTCGCTTAAGTGGAATATATTATCATAAATCCAATCTGTTGGCAATAATTTAGTTTCCATAATATTGCGGGCTAAATCCACTTTTTCCTTCATTAAAGCCACTCTTTCTTGGTCGTATATTATAGAAGGTGTAGTTAAAGACAATTCAAAGTTAGTTAAATTTTCATTTCTATAACCTTGAGTATATAAGTGAACTAAAGCTATTTTGTATAGTTCTGAAAGAACAATACGTTGCAATCTATCAATTGTACGAGCAAAACGAATATCTTCTGCTGCTAAAGTTGCTTTACCTGTTAAGTCTTTTTCATATCCCATGAACGCTTTAGGTACTTTTAATGCAGCAAATAATTTATCTCTTAAATAAACTACATCATCAATAGCTGTATATTCTAATCCTTTAGTAGGTTCAATCTTAGTTGTTGTGTCATTACCTCTCATTGGAATATAAAAGTCTTCTAATGAGTTTTGTAAGTTATATTTTAAATTATATTCACCTGTTTGTGGATCAATAAACGGAGTTCTCTTCATTGTTGAGATAGTCTTCTGCATGAAGTTTTCTACTTCGTTTGGTGGAATAGAACCTACATTAATATAGAAAATACGTTTTTCTGGGGCACGAACAATACGATGGATTAACATAGCGTCTTCCATTAGTATATATTGTTTAAATAATTTACGTGCTGGTTCTAGATAAGAACGACCATAAGGAAGATAATTAGTGTCAGCTATTAATCTAAAGTGAGCCATTTCATAATTATCAAAATAAATTGCTCCTGCTTGTTTTTCCTTACTGTAAGTAGAGGCGGCATTCACACCACCATATCCACCTGTCACACCTGAATTATAACCATCTGGGCTGTATCTGTATCTTACTTCAGCTGGACTTTTAGGATCCATACCTTCTTCTCTAGATATATGATATGCGGTGTAAGGTATAACATTATATACACCAAATTTTTCAGCTATTTCTAATTTTAAGAAAAAGTCTCCATATTTGCACATTTGACGAATCCAACTCCATAAGTTAAATTCGATATTTAATACATCATAAAATAAGTTATATAGAATTTTCTGTGTATCTTCATCACTACTTCTAATTTGAAGTACTTCTCCCATATCGTTTTTTAAAGTACACTCATCAGCTATAATATCTAAAGCAGAAGCTACAATAGCATCTGTATCCATAGCGTCATAGTCTGAATAAACCTGAGTACGTAAGTATCTCCAGTTTAAGTTTAACTGTGAACCGTATAATGATGTGGTATTACTTGAGTAAATACGACTGTATCTGTCTACTAAAGCATTTGTTTTAAATTCTCCTGTAGATTGGATACTATTAACGTCCATTACTTTTAACTGGTTACCACCAGCGTTTCTAATTATGACGTCTGTGGAGAATAATCTCTGTAATCTTGAAAATAAGCCTGTATCAGCCATTCTATTATTTTAATTTATTATAAATATCACAAAAGCCAGCTCAAATCTTCATTTCTTCCGTTTATATTAATATTATACGGATTTTGATTCATGTTAGGCATGTATGCTCCGTTAAGTTGAGTACGAACTGCTTGTATATTATTTAACGCAGCTCGAGCTAAATCCATGTTTTGTGATTTAAACTTTAATGCTGTATCACGAACGAACATTGCTGTCGCCATACTCATAACTAAATCATCATTATAACCAGATTGAGCTTCAGCTCTACCGTTTTTCCATAAGAATACTCTCATTTCTTCTAATAATCGTTTAGATCGGATAACAACACTTTTATCACCCACATATTCTCTAAACTTATTAATCACAAGTGGTCTTGTTCTTAAAGACATTGTAAATCCTGGTACCATTTTTGACGGATCATCTGATCTATCTAAATAGTTTTCAGCAGTTAATGCGTCACTTTTTGTAGAGTAGTATAAGTTTTTATATTCTCTTTCTTGTATTGCTTCAATAGTTGACCAACCCATATTTGCGTTTTCAACTACTAACATAGCATTGTTATATTCTGTGGATAAACCGCATAAAAAGTAACCAAATTCACGAGGTGATAATTGTCCTTTATACTCAGCTACTTGTGTATTTGATTCAATATCAATTACATGACATGCAGATGAATCTTTACCATCACCTCTAGCTACGTCTGCAACAACCATGTAACTACGAGTATAATCTGGCGACTCCCACACCCATAAGTTACGATCAACTCCCCTTCTCTCCACGGGATCTTTAAGAGAAGTTGCTGAAATATATTCTATTTGCTCATTATAAAATACAGTATCACCTGAAGTATTAAAGTCACAGTCACATTCTTGTGCTGCTAGTCTTGGGTCTCCTAATAAACTATCTTGTGTTTTTCTCCACTTTTCATCTCGTTCAGGGTGAACATACCAAGGTAATTTTATCGGTAAAAAACTAGGAACCCCTTCTTCAACTACACCAGATTCTGCTTTAATCCATGTTTTATGGAACCAATTACCTGTACCATATGGAGTAGACAATACAATTGCTCCACCACCAGTTGCTAAGGTTTGTTGAGCAGATGCCCATATTTCCTCTACACCATCAATGAAAGCAGCCTCGTCTATAATTAAAAGTGATACTGCTTCTGATCGACCTGCGTCACCAGCCGCAGAAACTGCTTTAACTTGAGAACCATTACTTAGTCGTAATGTTAGTTTATTATTTTCATCTGCTGGTATTTTTAGCCATGAAGGAAGGTTTTCAAACATGAATTTAACTTTCGTTACCATGTTCTTAGCTGTTTCCTGCTTAGTAGCTATACAAAGAACGTTTTTGTCCTTTTGAAACAACATTAACCATAATGAATAACCTGCTACCAATGTAGATATACCTAACTGACGAGACTTAAGTATTATATCATACGGATTATCTCTCCATAAATGTAATACTTTTTCTTGGAATGGGTATAAATTAAATTGAATTCTACCGCGAGTAGGATGTTGAATATAGCAGTATTTCTTCATGAAGTGTGCTGGGTCTTGAGCACATTTCAAGTATTCTTCCCTAATAATTTGTTTAATATCTTGACTCATAAAAACCCTTTTAAGTTAAATTAACCTATGATATCAGATATCAGAGCTTTAAGGTCTTTACCACCGTCTTTAAACAATTTTTTAATCTCAGGTTTGCTGATTAATTGTTTAACAATAGCGATGTTATCTTTAGTTGGATTAGCTAATTTTTTCTTTATACCTGCTTCAACTTTGTTCAAACGTTCTTGATCAGCTGGTGATAATTTTTTAGCTAGTTTGCTTGAATTGAATTCTTTGTCGATTTTCTTCAATTCTGCTTTTGAAGGTTCTTTTTCAGGAGCATCAAATTCGTCTTCAGTTTCTTTTAATTTTTGTCCACCAGTAGTTGTTATACTAGTAACATTAGGATCTGTTTTTAAAGGATTTAATTCAGTTGGGTTTTTAACCGGAACTACTTTTGTACCTGTTTTAGTAGCAACTAAGGCATTTATATCTTCACTTAATATTTCAGTGATTATTTCTTCAATTTGTTTTTTTAACTCTGAGCGTTTCATACTTAGGATTTGGATATAAATATCAAAACCCTAAATAAAATTTCACTTGTTCTATTCTCTGTTCTATAGTACCTGATATGATGCCAAAATTAGTTATATATGGTAATGCTTCTTTGCAAGCATGTTTAATAGTTAAGTCAATTAGATTACGATAATCAGCATCTGTTTCTCTAACACCATTATTTTCTATAGGAATCCCTACAGGTGACACATAAAATATATAATCATATTCAGGAATAAAAGCAGAAGCATAATTAATAAACTCCTCTTTCTCATCCGCTTCAATAGACTCAGCACAATGAGCAAAAGCCATAACATCAATTACTGTTCTATCAGTAATAACATTTTCTCTCATCAACTCAGAACAACGTTCAGCTAAGAATATTGTTTGACCTTTCAATGTACTATCAGTATTCAATGGAATACCTAAATCACGTAAGTATTTACTACGTTCAGTAGCAAAATAATAGTCTTTAAATTCAGGTAATTCTTTTAAAGCATTAACTAATGTTGTTTTACCTACTGAGACTGTACCACAAAATCCTATCTTCATATATTGTTTTATTTATAATGTAATAAAAAAGGCCTGCATTTGCAAGCCTAATTTAAAATATGTTTTAAAATTAAAATCGCTGTTTAGCAACTCCACTCTTGTACCAAGGTAACCCATCACCTGATTTTTTAGCTTTCTTCCAACTATCCTTGGTGTGTTCGAAACCATTAATGAAATATTCTTCTCTTCCATCCGGATGAACCACAGCTGGACCTTCCCAATTATGTAATTTACCATCTTTCATGTAACGTACTGTTCCATCTGGTGACTTAAAACGCTTTACTTGCAATGTTTGATCGATACCCATATGTTTTTTATTTTATATTTAAATATAACATCAAAACTTTGCGAAGCCAAACAAAAGGTTATATATTTTCCAAGTAATCTAAGAAATTTTCAAACACTTTTCGTTGTTCTTCACCTGATTTGGTAATAGCTTCACGTAATAGTGACGGAACATCTTGGTGAGACTCGACTAAAAGTTGACTAAAGTTATGGAGAGTTAGTTTTTCTGTTAACAAATCCACACTTTCATCACCATAATCTTCTAAGTCATTCAAATATAACTGGATATATTCGTTTATTTTACTTTTTGAGAACTTCATATATAATGTTTTTTAATTTAGTAAATATCTCACTTAACTGGCTGTTTAACCATTTTAAACGTTGTCCAAATCGTTTTCCCTCCATAGGCGTTTCCATGTTTTCTTCTGGGATATATTTAGTTAAAGGCTTTAAGTACTCGCTACCGGTGAGGAATATGAATTTGTCTTTTTCTGGGTTAATACCCGCTGATTTCATTTGTTTTACTGTCTCCTCACCCCATTTTTCTTTCTCATCTTTAGGCATTTCTTTAAGAGTTTTGTCGTATGGAGCCAACTCTTTAGTTAAAGGTACCAAGTGATGCTTAGCAGATAGAATAAACATTTTATCTGGTTTCAGTTTTTTTCCGTACTCTAAAGTTTTCTGGAACATTGGGGAAGCAGAATACAGCTCCTGTGCAGGAGCCGTACGATCTATCTTTGATTTAGTGCAACTTAAAAGTACTATTCTAGCCATTTATGATTTATTTATCATAAATATTACTACACTGTTATCTCTTTAATCACTTCTCTTCCCATCATATGGTTAAGATGAGCTTTTAAACATTGAGCATAAACACTACTATGTTGAGGAGCGATTTTAGTTAAACCAACAATTATTTCATCAATAGAACATCTATCATAACGTGAACTTATTTTGAATTTTTCTAGTTTTTTTATCAAAAACTTATAATTATCATTACCATTAACTACTTTCAATTTAGGATGTACATTTAAGATATAAGAAAGATATGGTTCTGATGTTTCATATTCTGAATTAGACATAATTTCTTTGACCATATTCATGTTTTCTTTATCCTCACTATCAACCATAGTTAGTAGATTTGAAAATATGTCAATATCTAATGACATACCTTTATTTACTTCTTCTCCAAGTACATCATCATATACAACTTCTAAATCCCAATCTCTAATATTTTGTGGTAAATTCATAAAAAACTCATACTGAGAAAATGCTTTAGAATTACCATGGCTATTAAATATTACAGCTCCGTTAACTAATGGGCATCTAAGTTTTAAACCACTAAAGTTAGAATCAATTTGAATAGCTTTCTCTAAATCTTCTGATATAATTAAAACATATTCTTCATTAACTCTATCCCATTGTGACGTTCCTAATACATTTTTAGGTATATAATTACTAAAGTTTTTCTTTAAAATAGCTGTAGGAATGACATAATATTGATTTGTAAGAGCGTTTTTGATCTCAAACATTTCTTCAATAAAATTATCACCAATAACAACAGTATCTAACTCTCTCCATTTACGACCAAATGTAACATCTAGTTTATTTTCTTCAATATAATTCTTTAATTTAAAAGAAGGTAATTGAGATAACTGAGTGGAATATAATTTAGTATTAGTTTTTAGAGTATTACTTTTCCACTTATCACGTAACTCTCGATACTCGAGAGCTACGTTTTGTGGGATAAATAATGGTTGTGTCTTACTCCAAGAGTACTTACTAAGACTACTATTAGTAATTACACCTTTATGATTTGTATTAGTATTGAAATTTAGTTTAGTAAAACTAACTTTTTTCTCGACTAATTGCTTAACTATATCTTCCATAATTATTTAGTTAAAAATTTCAATAATGTTTTGTTCAACATCAATGATTTGAAATTAGCTGTATCGCCATTGTAAATTTCTTTTACAATTTTATATTTCAAATCCACAGCAAACAATTCTTCATTCATCAACATTGCTAAACGATCAATAAGTGGTTTCTCAATTTTGTTATGTTTAGCATAAAACAAACTGTAGTTGATAATACGTTGTGAGATGATTGATGCTAAGTCGGCGCGATATTTATCATCTTTACCAATTACACTCTTCAATTGACTAACTACATAATCATCACTTTCATGAGTCAAAATAGCTTGTGGTGAAATAATCTTGTCCAAACGGTTATTAATAAACATTGTGAACAAAGTTGAGAACTCACCACCAACACTACCTTCACCAATCATCTGAATCAAAGGCAAACTACCTTCAAACGAATCAAGTGATGAAATTGAATTGAAGAATGTAGTGATACTTCGTGAGTTAGTATTTGTAGTAACTAACTCTGGATGTTTCAACAAGAAGTTGATACAACGACTATCTACTTGAGCATTTTCAGCCCACTCACTCCAACAGTTAATATCAAATTTCAAATTAACTGAGATGAATCGTGTTTTTTGAGCGTTGTCAATACTATTTACCAAATAATCACCGTTATCAGGATTACTTGTAAGAATAATATGCCAATCTTTTGGTAGTTCCCAACTGATATATTGTTGGCGGTCTATCAGTTCCATAACAGCTTGAATGAATCGAATATCAGCGCGGTTCCAGTCATCCAAAAGCAAAATACCTCCAGTTGATTTACCACTAATCCATTCAGGTGGACAGTAACTCATTCGGTTTTTACCGGTGAATTTGAAACCTAAACGCGTATACTCATCAACAGCATGTTCATCAATCCAAACTGGTGACTCATCTTTAGTCACTTCAAACTGACGAATTGGAAATCCTACCAAGTCACCCAATTCCTCAATTTGGGCTAAGTTTAACTTAACAAAATTCAAATCCAATTCTTTTGCTAATTGAACAATAGTTGATGTTTTACCAATACCTGAGTCACCAACTACTTCAACGGCTACAGGTGGTTTGTTTGTTTTTTGTAGATAACGATTGTTATCAATAATGTGTTTTAAGAATTCTTTAGCTTCTTTAACGTTCAAATCTACTTGACGAGAAGCATTACTTTTAGTTGCTTTTTTAGCCATTTTATAACCTATTTATTTTATTTAAATATAACATTTAATTTTTGGGAGGCCAAATTAATATTGGATTTTGATTGTATGACCCCAACTCTCTTGAACTTCTTCAACTCCAGCTCCTTTATTACATAAAACCATCATTGTTGGTTTATGACTACGTACTGTTCTATCACCAATAAAACCGTCTGTTAAAATAATCAAACTACTATATTGACGATGCTCATTAAAGTATTCAATAATTGGATTCATGTCAGTACCACCTCTACCACGTACTGATTCAGGCATATCTCCATCATATTCCCAAGTTCTATGAATAGTAGCATCACATTCAGCGACAGTAATTTTAATACCTGTTTTCCACATGTGATAAATTTCACTGAAGAACTCTAATAAATCTGCATCACTAACAGAACCTGAAGTATCTACACCTACTAAGACGTGTTTTTTAGTCTTAATTTTAAGAGCTGGATTACCTGGAAAACGTCTGTTTAGTTTTCTACGTGTTTTTTTAGTGTAAATTTTATTTGAAGTACCAAAGAAACGTCTAAAATACGATTTCCAATCATATGAAGGTGGAACTATTTCAAACAAACTATTAATAAAAGATTCCAACTCAGATGGAACGAACCCACGTGATCTCTCTTTATTAGACTCAACAATTTCTTTAATCTGGTGTTTAATCTGATTTGCTACTAATTTCTTTTCAGCATCTGTTAAACTATCAAATTCTTTCCATGTTGGGTGTAATCCACCATTTTCATCTCCTTTTAACGCATCTAGTAAACCATTCAGTTTAGGACTAGAACCATTTTGAGCAGCTTGTTTCAACAAATCATAGTATACTCGTGTACCTGCTTTAAGAGGCAAATTCAGTTCTGGGAATGTTGATGGTAGAAGAATATCTTCTGTTGGATAAAATGCTGGGTCAATATATTGATTAATCTCAATATCTGCGGCTACATTATGTAGTTCATGATCATCAAATTTTTCACGGTCTTCTAAGTGATTGAAACATATATGTAACAACTCATGTTTCAAAAGACCGATTTTTTGATTGTCTCCTTTCAAAGAATCCCAAAATTCTTTATTAACTGCTAATTGATAGTTAATGTTGTTTTTACAAACACCGGCTGTTGGTACATCTTTACGTTCTACTTTGTTAAGAGTAGACAAAAACACACCATAAAACGGTTCTTTAAACATTAATAACTTACCAATTCTACTAAGATCGTCGTGTAATGTTGACATGTTTTATAATTTATATTTAAATATAGCAAGAAAGCCTGGTGAGGCCAAGCTTTCATTTTTGAATATGTTAAAAGTTTTAAATTAAACTTTCAGCTACATATATACCATGTGCACCTGATACTGTGATTCCTCTAGCACTCAACGCATCACCAACAAAATGAACATTTTCATATTCTACTAATGCTAAGTCATTATAGTTCACTAATGGTTCAGGAGACAAATATTTTACTTCAGGAATATACATACCCCAATCATCACCAAATTTGAACACTTCGTTCATTTGGTCAATGAAATTAAGAATATAATCTGCATATTCACCAAATGATTCTTTGAACCAAGACAATTCAGCAATTTGATAACTATCAACTGTATTGTTTTCAGATGTTAAACTTGGTTTTCTAGTTAAATTAGGTGAATAGTATAATCCTGATTTTTTAGTTATTGGTAAATTAAATTGACACTTTTGTACTACATCTCTACACCACTCAAACGGATTTTCAATACCTTTAATTTCCATCAAAATACCAAAGTTAGTCATATCGTTTCTAAATTGTTCACCTTTCTTAGCGTGACCATTATAAGTGATATCACCATATGTTTCCTCTACTGCTACATAAGCTGCGTTATTATTAGTACAGAATGATCGTAATGATACATTATCAAACTTTTGATATAGTTTAAAATCATAACTAATATCGATTAGTTTTTGAAAATATTTTTGTGGGCTTTCAAATCTCACTCCAATCTGGGTTGACTTAGGTTCAGTTGGTAATTTATATTCGTCTGATAGTTTTTGAGCAAAGTCAATACCTGATTTACCTACAGCAAAAATAAGTTTATCATAATTAATCCATTCACTCTGTGGTTCATAATGCCACATTCTGTTATAGTGAAGTTTATTATTAACGAATTCAATTTTATCTACTTCAGTTTCCCATTCAAATTGAACACCTTTATCAACTAGATAATTATACCAATTTTTACCTATTTCATGTAAATAATCAGTTCCAATGTGGTATACTGGGAATAAACGAAGACCAAAGTGAGGTTTGATGAAGTCTGGTTCTTCTTGAGGATTAGAGTACATAATTTTAGAAGGTTCAGGATGGAAACGTTTCCACATTTCAATAGCTTGATCCATTAAATTATATGCTTTTTCTTCTCCGCAATACTTAGATAATTGACCTCCGATAGCTGTATGATATGTTAATTTACCATCTGAGAATCCTCCAGCTCCTGCGAACCCAGTCATTACTTCCTCAGGTTTACGATTATAAGGATCTTTACCTTTATCAATTATAGTAATAAGTTCACCAGGGTAATTATTATCTACTAATTTTAAAGCAGCACTAATTCCTGCTACTCCACTTCCTACAATTACAATTTTTTTGTTGTATTTTTTCATATTATTTATATTTCCATTTATACCCGAAAGCCGTTTTTTGCCTACCTAGTATAGCATCTTTTATTTGAGAAGTCAAATTTCCTTGTTTTTTCTTTGTTTCTTTTATCCACTCAGCTGCTTGACCTTTACTTTCCCATTCTTTAATTAAATTATTATCTAAATCATACATCAACAATGGTTTAGCTTGCTTACGTTTAGCAATTAACATATTTTGTTGATGTTCTTTAGTAAATGGTTTTAATTTGCCTTTATTGCCATTACTTATTTTTTCTTTAACTTCATCTGTATAATATTGAGAATGGTTTTGTAATGATGCTTTTATTTTAGCATTTCTTTCTGGTGGTGAAATCCATCCTGGTCCTCTTCCACCACCACCATTATTTTTATTCTCTAAATTAAATCCCCATGATTTAAACAGTTCAATATACCATGATTCCCAAAATCTCCATTCATCATCATCTACACAATCTATTTCAATTATTTCACTGTTTTTATTTTTACCTTTATGAGTATAAAAACGTTCTTTTATTCTTTGTAGTGTTTTACCAACATAAAATGGAATACCATTTCTTTCTAATATATAAATTTTAGTCATATTATTTTGTTATAAATATCCCAAAATTCCATCAGACCAACACCCATGATGGTTTATTGTTTAATTTGTTCCAATTTAATCCTTTAATTTTTACTTTATCATTAATATAAAAATTCTTATAAGCAGCCAAAATATCTTGGCCTTTAAATTCATCAGGCATACATTGTGGTGGAGCTACAAAACCATTATCTGGTAGATTTGGTTTGTTATCTCTACACCATTCTAGTACTTTTTTAGTAGCGTGTTCTTTACCGTAACGTTTTTCAAATTCATCACAAATTTCAAGTCCATGTTCTACAAGCCAATTATAATGTTGTATTGACTGTCTAGTCCATATTGTTGAAGGATGATTTTTATGAGCACGTTTGTAAGGAGCAGTACCGCCTGTTTCCCAATGTGTAGTACAACACATTTGGGCTGATTCAATTTGCATTTTACGAATATGATCATCAGCTAATTCTCTAGCAGCGATGATAGGGTCAGGATTTATGTAAAATATATTCATATTCTCGTAATATAATAAAAAATTCTTTAAAGCCAAACTAGCATAGAGAAGGCCCAATCTTTTTGATTGGGCCACAGCTCCTTTAGTTTTTTAGTTTAAGTCGACAGGCTATGAATCTGTCTGTATGTTATTTATTTTTTAATTTATTATAAACTTTTTTAGCTAATACTAACAAAGCAGCTCCTGCTATACTTCCCGCGACAGTAGCTCCCATATGGGATGGGGATTGCCCCATCATTTTCATATATGGTGTTATAATATCTCCAGCACTAGCTAAATAATTAGTTACAATACCTCCACCAACTAAACCTGTCCAAAATGCTCCACCATAATCAAATCCTTCATCTAATGTTTGAGCTTTTTTAGCAAAAGCTAATGCTAATTTATTAGCATCTTGAGGATTAACATCAACATCTCCCTCATTTAAAGAAATATTAAATTTAGACATTAATTTATTTAATTCTTCTGTAGCTTTAGGATCAGCGGCTATTTTATCAGCTATGGCGTCTAGTTTAGGATCTGATTCTAACTTGTCTGTATTTTGAGAAATAGCTTTGGCTGCTTCTTCAGGTGATGTTTCTTCTTGATTTTCAATTAAGCTTTTTTTTTTGACGATACTGAGTTTCAGTAATAATACCTGCTAATTTTTGCATTTTAAGGAATGACTCATTTAATGCTTCTTCTTTCATGCCTTCGTCTTCTACTTCCATTTTCTCCATCACATCAGCTTCATCAACTGGTGATTCTTCAACTTTAGCATCAGTTACTACTTCGTCTTTTTTATCTTTGCTTGCTTTTTTATTAGCTTTCTTTTCTTTAGCTTTTTCAAATTTAGCTTTAGCTTTCTTAAGTTCTTTAATTTCGTTTTCAAGACCTTTAATCTTGCCTTCATCCATTAAATCTTTATGATCACTTTCAGCGATAGCGTTTAATTTAGCTTCACGCATTTGAATAGCTTCTTCACATTTTGCAATACGAGCTTCCATAGCAGCATCTTCAGCAGCACCATCAATTTCCTTAATATATTCTTGAATTGATTCGCGTATAATTGAACGTACTCTTTCTATTGTATTCATTGGGTTAATTGTATTTGTGTATAAATATATTGGGTTTTTGTTATACTGTTTTCTTTTCTACTGATTTAGTTAATTTAAAGTTTCTCACACCTTTAATCGCTCTAATATCAGTAAATAATTGTTGTAAATCTTCATCTTTGAATCCTGTAGAGAATGGATGTGGGTCTATTTTAATTTTAAGTAAGATGTAATAATTTGGGTTACTAAAAGCGGTGTCATTTGGGTTAATATCTTTAGAAGATACAATTGTTATACCTGGTAATGAACGAATATCTGATAATATATCTTTTTGAGGGCGTTCTTCAGTGTTAGTAAGAAGTGTTCCTTCAACATAGTATTGAGTTGATTCTTCTTTAATAATATTTTTAACTAGATCTGTTAATTTAGTAGATTCATTTACTCCAGTAGCGTCAAAATCATCTGCTCTTAAATCAGTTTCAATATCTGAAATTGTATTTTGAACCCAATCTATTTGTTGTGGAGTTAAATTTTCATTGATAGCGTTTTCTATAAATGAGAAAAACTCACTGTCTGCTAATTTATAAACATCTTGGAAAAAGAATGATTGTACTCTACTATCATCTGATTCAGCAAACGCTGAGAATATGTTATTGATTGCTTTATAGATAAATTTACCATAACGAATATCTTCTGGCTCATTTTCTAATTTGTCAACTTGTCTAACAATAGCTTGTTTAGTTTCTCTGTCTCCTTTAAGACCGCTTTGTCCTAAAATACCAAAATATCCTTTAAGTAACTCATGTACTAACATAGGAAAACACACAGCTCTAGCTCTAATACTTAAAGCCTCAGTTATTACAATTTTAGAAGAACCTCCAGCTAATTTTTGTCCACCAGCTACCGCTGCTAACATTAAAGCTATAGCGTCATCATTATCATATATACCAAAAGTATTATTCATTATTTGATTGTACTTATCATATAATGAAGGATTAATCTCGTCTAGATGATTTCGGAAAATACGAAATAATTCAGTCATACTAACTACAGATGCTCCTTGAGTAATAGCATTGATAACACGACGACGTTTCTCTCCAGGAGTAGCTTCATCTAATGATCTTCCTACATCAGATAAACTAACTATTTTAGCATCTATCCCAATATTTTCTTGATCAATAATTGGATATTTTTCTTTAAGTATAGATACGGCTAAATTTTCTAATCGAGATTTATATGGACTCTCAGCTGAAATAATGTCATTTAATAGCTTTTGTGAAGACATCATCACCTGCATTAAACTACGATTACCAATCATCAGTTGTAAACTATCAGCTGATTTTTGGTTTAATCTATTTAAAGTCTCAGGACTAAATATGTCTCTATATTGTGCCATTATTTTTTACCTTGTTTAAATCTTTGAGCTATTTTTTTAGCGATTGCTTTTGCTGGTTCTTCAACTGGTTCTTCAGGAGAAATAGTTCTACGTCTTGTAGGAGTAGTTGGTTTTGTTTCAACATCGGTCTCTGGCTCAGCTATTTGTGGTTGAGGAGCTTCAGCTAATACTTTTTCTATTTCTTCTCTGATAATTCTTCTTAAATCTGATTTTTTCATTTTTTTAATGTTTGTAATAAATATTTGATTTCTTCTAACTCTTGAGGTCTAGTTAAAGTATGCATATGGATAATAGGTGCTTTCATATCTTCAGCTAAATTACGTTGTCGTAAAGCATCTATTAAGGCGTTAGCGTTAGGTATAGAGAATGCTGTTTGAGCTGTTACAATATAATGTCGAGCATCTGGTTGCATGGCTACTGATCCTATCATAGTACCACTAGCTAAACGAATAACATAAAATTTACTTTGTCCTGCTGTAATAACACCTGTTACTCTACCTCTAGTTCCTAAAGCACCATTTCTACGAGTAGCTCCTCTATCAGTATTAACTGGGGTTACGCTTCCATTTATTAATCTGTTTCTTACACCTGTTGGTAAAGCGTCAAATCCTGTAGTTAACCCAGCTTGAGTAAGTAAATCTATAGTATCTTGGCCTCCACCTTGAGCAGGAGTAGCTGTTGGTTCTGCTTGTCTAGTAGTACCTGCTGTTCTTCCTCTTCTACCAGTAGCGGCGGGTCTAGCAGGAGGTTCAACTCCTAACATTCTAGCAGCTAAATTAGGTGGAATATTAGCTTTAATTAATTTTCCACTATTAGAAGATATTTTTTTACTTTCTCTAGAGTTAGTTTTATTCACAAGATATACTACTCCTTCATATTCAACTATTTTATAAATATTATCTTCAGTTAATGGTGGATCAGCTTTAGCAAAGTTTTCACCAATATAATATGTGTATCGAAACCTATTTAATAACTGGTTAGTGTCGTAAGCTAGGTTTTGACTTCTTAGATATTCAAAAAATGCTTTCCATGAATTCAAATCTGCTCTTGATGGACCAGCAAATCTTCCAGTATCTAACCATTGATTTTCATAATAATTATTTTGGAGAGGGTTATTTGATATCCAAGCTTGTATATTATTAGTTTCAGGTACAGCTATAAAAACATGACTATTACCATCATGAATTACTGTTCTTCTATTATAAGGAGTAGAATTAAGAATAGGAATTATATTTGATATAGGTACACTACTAATATCTGTAAATTGTGATAATAATCTTACTACACCATCTTGAAAACTATTATTACCTTCCTCGCTTGTTAATATACTTTGTACTGAGTCATCATTAAAAGGTACAGATTTAAATTTACCATCTTCGTACTTATATGCTTTAAAATTATTTGAATCAAGTAATATTTGTCCTTCATCTGTATCTTTAATTATAATCGCAGAATTAGGATCTGTTTTAGCTTTTTCAATTACTTTATCTAAAGATTCTTTAGGTAAAATATTATCTGATACTAATTTAACTATAGTTTCAAATGGTAATTTATCTAACTCAGGATACTCAGCTAAATATTTACCAGTACGTTCATTTATTTTTATATTTGGGTGACTTTCATTTTCTGTAAAAATACCCATTTTAACTTCACCTTGACTAAATTTTAATTTAACTATTGCTTTATCATCTTTAGTTATATAATATCTTTCATTTTCTGGAATTTGTAAAAGATTACCTTTTACCACTGCTTTTTTAGCAGACCAAGGATAAGCATCTGATTCTATAATGTTAGAATTAACTTTTGTAAATCTAGAAGCGTTAGCTATAATTGATTTTTGGTACTTAGGTACAAAAGAATCAAATTCTTGTAACAAAGTAAGTATATCTATATACCCATAATTCTCAGCTATCATTTCAGCTATTTGAGGTAATTTAGGTAATACCTTAGCTACAAAATTTTGATTACTTATGTCTGAAAATAGTTGTTGTTCTTTTCTAACTACAAGGTATTGCTCTTTAAATGAGTATGGAGCTTTAAGCCATTCTCCTACTGTTATGGCTTTATTTTTGTATATTTGAGATAATTTTTCTGATTTAGATATAGGAATATATCTGAATACACTTTGTAATCCACGTACTGAAGGGAAGTTTTGTTCAACAAATGACCATGGTTCCCATCTATTCCATTCTGTATGTCTTCCACCTACATCATTATTTGATCTATCAGAAACTTTATATGTGTTATCACTACCAACTACAACGACAAAGAAACTTTTTCTATCATCATTTGGTAAATTTGTATCTTTTACTAAATAGAATGTTGGGTTTTTTCTATTTGAATCATAACGATAGGTAGCAAATGATCCTCTAGTAATACACCATTTTTCTCCTCTACCAAAATTTAAACAGTTTTCTTCATTACTACCATTATAAATGATAAGACCATTTTCATTATAAACAACATCAGGAGTGATGTCTGCTGCATCTGGTTCTTCTTCAGTTGAACCTTTATATGAAGATACAAGTTTAATTAAAGACTGTAGTGAGTATTTATTTAAATCTTTTTCTGTTACTTTAGGATTATTTTTTAATCTTGAGTCAAAAAAGTCAATATAGTCACTTAGTTGTTTGTCAGTAATTTCAACATTATAGTCATCAGCTTCTTGTTTAAATTTATCTATTAATTGTTGTTTAACTCTAGGAGCTAAAGCTTCAGATAAATTATTTTGCCAATTATTAACTAAGTGTTCTATTAATTTATAAATATTCTTCACGACTTATATATCTTTAATTTTAATGTTCCTGTAGTACCTTTAATAAGACGATGCCATTGCCCCTTTGATATAAATATAGGTTTATTCATAGAAGTTGGTAATTGGTTTTCAAGTTGTACTTTCCAATCTGTTTCTCCTATTATTTCTATAGTACGGTTCTCTAAATCACGATGCCAAAGTTCTTCAGTTCCTAAATCATTCTTTTCAAACACACGTATCACTTCGTTTTCACTGATAATGTATTCAAAATATGGATTCTCTGGATGTTTATATATCCAAATATATCCACCTGCTGTTTTCTGTAAACCTGCAGCACAATTTCTAATTCCATTAATTTGAGTTTGTTCTTGGGCCTCTATTATAGATGGAAAAATTTTTAAGGGAATTAAAGTTTTAGCATCTATTTGAAGAACTTTTTTTCCTTTCTTATTTCTAAAATTTTGTTTTAAT
>Ga0214923_10001654_pt1 | contig 31281 bp, 22 predicted proteins | sample LL1510_MetaG_FD_177993 | JGI IMG/M metagenome (GOLD analysis project Ga0214923, IMG submission 177993) | Freshwater microbial communities from Lake Lanier, Atlanta, Georgia, United States - LL-1510 | ecosystem: Environmental > Aquatic > Freshwater > Lake | place: USA: Georgia | collected...
TTCATTTCTGACCAACACATCGATACGGTTTAGCACGGGGAAGGGATGTACAGGCGCCCATCCCACGATCAGCACAATCATCATTCCCAAAACAACCCCTGCCCCACCCCACAACAACTGGCGACGCATTAAATCGATAACAGAGGCTGAATGATGGCGTTAGTGGTTGTTAATGCATCCTGAGCCACGCCCAGCATACCGTCTAACTGAGCCCGCGTGTAAGGTCGGTTTTCGGCGGTTCCCTGGATTTCAACAAAAGTCTCCGCATTCAACATGACAACATTCATATCCACATCGGCTCTAGAATCTTCAGAATAGTTCAAATCACACATCACATCCCCATTAACAATGCCAACACTAATCGCAGAAACAATCCCAACAATCGGGGTTTGCCTCAGATCGCCATTGACGATCAAGGACTGAATCGCATCTGACAATGCAATCATGGCGCCCGTAACGGATGTCGTCCGAGTTCCCCCATCGGCTTGTAACACATCGCAATCGATATGAATCGTACGCTCCCCCAGACGCTTCAGATCCACTGCCGCCCGTAAACTACGCCCAATAATACGCTGAATTTCGCTCGTACGCCCTGTCGGTTTCCCTTTATTAATCTCCCGAGGCACTCGCGTTAATGTCGAGGATGGCAATAGGGAATATTCGGCGGTTAACCACCCCTGCCCAGAATCCTTTAGAAAATGGGGCACTTTTTCCTCGATTGATGCGGTACATAGCACCCTCGTATCCCCACATGAAATCAAAACTGAACCGGCCGCGTATTTGGTAAAATGTTTGACGACACTAATTGATCGGGCCTCGTGACATGCTCGCCCGTCTAACCGCGGTGTCATCCTAGCTCCTTTTCAGCGCGACGGTTTTCAAGATTTTGTCTCCCAGAATCAATACTTTGCTCCAGCTTGATCAAATTCTTTTGCGCGCGAGTTACAAGCATTTGAAGATGGGCGAGTACATTGTCCGCATATTCGTCGGCATTTCTGCGAAGGCGTTGACTTTCGTCATCAGCCTGACGCAACACATCCGGATGTATAGCCACTGGAGTCTCAATAACAACTGGCGTCGGGGCTGGCGGCGATGGTGTCATTGTACCCGTCTCGATCGACCGCCGAATCGATTCGGGATCGTTTTTTATCACATATCTCAATTTATCCAATAAATTGAGAAGTCGCTTCTCGTCCATTAGTACCTTGTCCGAAAACGGCACTTTTTTTCCGTCGAGAACCGTAGCTTCAATCGAATCGATTATGCCCAATATTTCATTCATTTAATTTGTCCTTCAAATGCGACTCTACTAACAGGGGAACAAAAGTAGATACATCGCCACCGTATTTTGCAACTTGTTTTACCAAACTAGAGCTTAAATAAGAATAGGTTACATCGGTCATTAAAAAAATAGTATCCAACTGAGGACTTAAGTGTCGATTGGTAATCGCCATTTGGAACTCATAATCGAAATCTGACACCGCACGAAGCCCACGAATAATATTAAAAACATTCTGCTCTTTAGCAAAATCAATTAACAAGCCATTAAAGGTATTTACGCTGAGCCGGGGTTCGTGAACAAACAACTCTTGAATCATAGCCATTCGCTCATTGAGCTCAAATAATGGGGCTTTTGAGGGATTATGAATAACACCCACGACAACACGGTCAAAAATAGCGAGGGCCCGAGAAATGACGTCGATATGTCCGTTGGTAATTGGATCAAAACTCCCCGGGTAAATAGCCGTTTTCATACCGACTCCTTTCTAGAAATAATCGAAATTTCCGTTTGTCCATATGAATAATGAGACACTAATGACAACGTTTCAGGAATTGGGACCGGACGTCGACATCGGTGTTCGCAGACAAGGATTCCGTCAGGCCGTAGCATATCCGACCCGTCGACAAGATCAACTACGTCCCTGTAGATATCATCACGGTCCCATGGCGGATCAACAAATACAACATCGAAGTGGGTCCGCCATCGACGGGCATAATCCCGAACGTTTGAACGAATCAACGTAATTTTTTTAGATATACCCTCACGGTCCGAATCCGGAACGCGGGCCAGTAGTGCATCGCGATTTCGTCCAGCAAAATGGATATCAATATCGACCAGAGTAATATGATTTGCCCCTCGGGACAGGGCCTCAAATCCTATCGCACCAGTTCCGCAACATAAATCCAAAAAATGAGCGCCATTCAATTCATTACGAATCGAGTCAAATACCGCAGACCGCACTTTTTCCTGAGTCGGCCGAAATGATTTTGTTTTGGGATAGACCAACGGGTAGCCCTTAAATAAACCCGATGTAATACGCATTAGTTTAATACCTCCTCAGGCGAAAACGATTGATACCGGCGAAACCACTGTGCGAGTGGCTGATGGTCAGACGCGGACAATTCCGGATCCTGTTCAAAAATTTTCCGAGCGACACGATAGGCCAAATGCAACAATGGCTCGTCATTAACAAGATCTCCCAGCTTAAACTCCGGCAACCCCGATTGTTTCGTTCCCAATATTTCACCAGGACCTCGCAATTTCAAATCCAGCTCGGCTAACTTAAACCCATCATGTGTAGTCACCATTGCGTTAATTCGTTCTCGTGCCATTTTTGTCGTTTTTTCACCAAGGAGAATACAATAGCTTTTGTACGCGCCACGACCCACTCGCCCCCTCAATTGGTGTAACTGAGATAATCCAAAACGTTCCGCATTGACTATAATCATGACTGACGCGTTGGGAACGTCGATTCCCACCTCAATGACTGTCGTCGACACCAGAATTTTTATTACACCTTGCTTAAAGCGTGTCATGCGATCGTTTTTGTCGTTCCCAGTCATTCGACCATGAACCAACCCTACCTCGACGTCATCAAACATACCTTTTAGCAATTCAAATCCTTGAATCGCCGACTGCAAATCAGTTTTCTCAGATTCATCAACTAATGGATAAACGACATATATTTGCCGACCAAGTTGTAATTGGTATCGACATAAATTCCACACATCTCGCTGACTACTGAGCGGGAAATACTGTGTGTCTGCCGGCAAACGCCCCGGCGGCATCTCATCAATAATTGTTTTTTCAAGTTCACCAAACACACTCAACATAAATGACCTAGGAATAGGCGTGGCGGTCGTGTACAGGCAATGTGGGGCCGTTGATTTCTGCTGCAATTTCATCCGCTGAACAACGCCAAATCGATGCTGTTCATCCACCACAACCATCCCCAATCGGGGAATGACCACAGCGTCTTCGATTAACGCGTGGGTGCCAACAACAACCAATGGATCCCCCGTTGCTAATTTCTCCAATACGTTTCGACGTTCTTTACTTCGCTGCCCCCCCTTCAGCAAAAAGACATCAACATTTATCGCCGAAAGTTGCCCACAAAACCGCCGAAAATGCTGCTCAGCCAATACTTCCGTCGGGACCATAACAGCCGCCTGATAGCCCGAGCCAACCGCCATTAACAAAGCGACCGCAATCACGTCGGTTTTCCCACTTCCGACATCGCCTTGGAGCAATCGGTTCATTCGATATCCGCTCGTCACATCACTCACTAACTCCCGAATAGCTCGAGATTGCGCGTCAGTTAACCGATACGCCAATTGGTTAATATACGCAGCTGTCAACTCATTCTGGCCCGACAAATGCACAGAGCTGACTTCGCGTCGAGCCACTTGACGTTTTTCAACCATACCCATTTGAAATCTCAAAAATTCATCAAAAACAATACGTTGACGGGCAGCTGACGCCATTTCAGGTCGAGACGGACGATGAAGCTCTATTATTGCCTGACTCAACGGCATAAGATTAAGTCGGTCCCGTACGGTTTGAGGAAGATGGTCTGGGATGTGCTGGTCAACCTTCGCGAGGATATTCGCAATTGCCGACCGAACAACCGATTGATACACCCCTTGGGTTAAGCCGTATATGGGTACAATACAACCCACCGAGCTTAACCGATCCGATTCATTACGAATGACATCCAACTCCGCCACGATAAATTGCCGTGTCCCAGTGAATGGTTGTACATCTAATTTACCGGAGACCACGACCCATAGACCCACTTTTAGAATCTTAATCAAATATGCCTGATTAAAAAACACCAGTTCCAGTCGACCACTCGAATCCCGAATCTGTACTTTGATTATCGACAATCGATTTTTGGCGATTTCTTCTTGGACGGCCTCAATCGCGCCGGTCGCAAACTGAGACTGTGTCGGTACCAGCATCGAAATCAAGGGGATATTGCGCCGATCTTGATAGGAGCGAGGAAAATAATATAACGCGTCAGACACTCGTTCGATACCCAACCGAAGCAGCTGTCGCCGCGTATAATCATCCACTCGAATGGGGTCCCCCAAGGTAGAATTCATCGTGCCTGAATGCGCCTCAACCTAAAAAATACCGACCAGTCCCACCAGATGATCCAGTGTTTTAAATAGTGGTTCAGACTCTTTCGATAGCAATCGATCCAGCGAATAACTCGATTTACCGGCGGCCAGTATGCGTTGGGTGTCCGGAAGGTCTAAAAATTCCAATGTATCGTAAATTTGAGATGAGGTCCGTCGAGCCATAACTCGCGATGTAAGTACTAAATCATCCTCTGAATTCATCAGCCTCACCGCCCTCACTTCGGCGGAATCTTTTCCCATTGCTTTATATTTTTCTAAAAATCTATCCGAGAGAATCTGCCCCAAGTCAGACGATTTGCCGCCGATTAATGCCTTGCTATTGATCGGCAGATCTTGAAACGTAAGCACTTGTTCCAAATCAGTCTGGGCCAAGTAAACCATTCCGACAATGTCGGCTGGAGGACAAATTAAGTAATTTTTCCAAGCCGCACCCAGTAATAATTTGTTGGCCCATGCCAATCGATTGATGGCTCGTGAAAAATATAACGTCTCATATACCGGCCGATGCACAAGCCCCAATTTGCGAAGGTCCCCTACAATCGTAAAGACGCGATCAATTAAGGTTTGAGCATCTTGAAATGAATCCAATTGAACGACCAATGGATGGGGATTAGAGTAATTATCACGTGCCGTAACGATAACTAATCGATAGGAGCTGGCTAAAATCACGGGCAATTGAGATGCTAGGATTTCTTTCGATCGGCCGGCATCCGATGCACGAATGTACTGCCGAATAATTTCAGAATACTGAATTTTTGACTGAGCAAATAAGCGAGATTGTTCCAATTGCAATCCATCTTTAAAGCGTAATTCGAGCTCATCTCTCGGCTGAATTATTTTTCGACCGTCCACCGGGTCCGCCGCCGAAAGCCCTGCACAGAGTGTCGCACTAACGAGAAAGATTCCTACAGCCCGCAGGACAGCGATCATAGTTCAGGATTCCACACGTCACGAATGCTGGACAGATTAATAACAAACTGGCCGTCGTCAGTTGTGAGATCCACCGATTGGGCATCCGTTGTTTCTCCTAAATGCGTCCACTCCACACCGTGAGACATCATTAATTGTTCAAATTGGTCTAGGTTGTCCGGATGAACGGCCACAATATAGCCCCCATTTTCAGCGTACAATTCAGTCACTGCATTACCCCGGACAGATAAAGTCGCGCCAAAGGCGTCGTTACCTAATAATCCAAAACACATCTCAAAAATACACCCGAGGGTTCCGCCTCCAGAAATATCGTGTGCCGCAGCCACCAGGGACTGGTCGATCGCAGCAAATATCGCCATATTTGAGCGAGACTCGGGATCAAACCGAACCTGGGGAGCAACGTCGTTTAAACCAGTGACCAAATTTTGAATTTGTGTACCACCAAATTCCGGGTACATTTTACCCACTCGAATCACATTTAGCCCCGAGGCTGGGAACGACATCACCGTGGCTTTCCGATAATCATCGACTCGGCCAATGACGACAATAACAGGCGATGGGATAACCGCGCTTCCCGTCTTGGATTCGTTATAAAGGCTAACGTTCCCAGATATTACCGGTAGAGGCTCGTTGGGTATAAATCCAAACGCTCGAGAGGCATCTCCAATGCCGCGAACACTTTCGCAAAATTCAAAAAATGCATCTGGGTTTTCAGGGTTTCCAAAATTCAAGCAATCGGTGACACATAAGGGTCGGCCGCCCACCGCAATTACATTACGAACCGCTTCAGCTACGGCATAGGCGCCGCTCACATAAGGATCCGACTTGCCATATAAATTTGAATCCATACTCACGGCAACCGCAGCCGGACACCCCTCAATGGGGGTAACCAACACTGAATCAGCCTCGCCGGGATACACCACCGTATCACCGCGAACGGCGTTATCAAAATGCCGAAACACGAAGCGTTTGGACATCATATTTGGGAGGCCCATTAACCGCTCGGCAACTGAACGATGTTGATCAATAGACCATGGGGCAGGATCGACAGCATCGGCAGAAATAGGTCGAGGCGCGGCGACCCGATTGGCAGTTACCTCGGTGGTAATAGCCGATACTGGCAAGTCAGCGACAACCGCTCCCCGGTGCCGAACAAGATATCGATTCTCATGAATAACCTGCCCAATCACGGCCGCCCCCGCATTGGGGTATATCGATGGGAGGGCAAACTCGTCGTTAAAAATTTTAAGTACCTCACCAGAAAACCAACGAGGCACTGCCAAGCAAAAACGCTCCTGCGTCTCGGAACATGCAATCACCTCAGGTTTCAAGTCCGTTAATGCAACGTTGACGTTATCTAAGTCGATTTCGACCCCCATTCCCGCCCCGACTGCAATTTCAGATGTCGCACAACAAATACCACCCGCACCAAGGTCTTTAAAGCCGATCGGAACCTTTTTTTCGTCAACCACCCGAAGTAATGTTTTAATTGCCTCGACTAACACCCGTTTAAGGAAAGGGTCATGTACCTGGACTGCACCGACATTTTGAACATCATTCTCCTTATCCAAGGTCGCTGACGAAAAACTTGCGCCTCCAAAGCCAGTTGCATCCGTACTTTTGCCAAATAAAATGATGTCGTATGGCTCTGTTTGAGCATTATCGGGAACGTAGCTATGAATAATTTTTGATTCCTCGATCAATCCGATCGCAGCCACGTTTACCAAGCAATTGTCATTATAGGATGGATGATACACCGTTTCCCCACCCAAGACAGGAACACCCAACGGATTGGCGTAGTCCGAAACCCCCAGCACCACATTCTTAGAAATCGTATGCACAACCGATTGCGGATCGTCACTTATTCCGAAATGTAGAGAATTGAGAACCCCAATAACATCGGCACCCATGCAATACACATCTCGAACCACCCCTCCCACACCGGTTGCCGCGCCTTCAATCGGCAAAATTTGACTCGGATGATTGTGCGATTCATGTGATATCGCCAGACAGTACTGTTTGCCATCATGCCTCACGAATCGAATAATTCCCGAATCCTCCCCGATTCCAAGTGCAACTTCCGACCCCTGCGTTGGCAAGTTAGCCTTAAGCACCGCTTTACTCGATTTGTACGAGCAATGTTCAGACCACATCGCGTCAAAAATATAATACTCAACAGGCGTGGGTTCCCGTTGTAATAACTCTCGTATGGCCGCCAAATCCGACTGAGAAAGACTCATTGTAATATTCCTTTTAGCTCGTGGTAGCAATTTATGGGGTCATGATACGCCGTTTATTTTAACCAGTAGAATAATATCGGATTACTCATTCTAGAGTAAATGCTGGTATAATCGCCCGATGATGATTAGCGTGGTAATCGGCACCTTAAATCAATGCGATGCACTCTCTCGCGTTTTAAATGGCTTTAAAAGCCAAACACTCTCCCCCCATCTTTTTGAGCTAATCGTGGTCGATTCAGGTTCAACAGATGGAACCCATGACCTATTACGCACGTTTAATCCCGATTTTTCATTTAGATCGGTGATTCAAGAAAATAACGGCAAATCTGGAGCACGAAACCGCGGCGTTTCCGAAGCAACAGGTGATTACATATTTATTACCGATGCCGACATGATCCCCAATCCACACTTACTGAGTACCCATTTAGCCGCCCATAACGCCACGACAATTCCTACCTGCTTTGAGGGCGTCACCTTAAATATGTCCGAGTTACATTGGCCCCCAGTCGACACCAAACTATCACCCTATATTCATCGCAATTTTAAAGACCGATCAAAATTGGGATGGTACTACTTTTTGACGGGCAATCTATCCATTCCAAAACATTTATTTGAGGCTTATGGTGGGTTCGATATGGACTTCCAAGGCTATGGCTGGGAAGACCTTGAATTAGGCTACCGGTTAACCCAAGGTGGACATCCACTAGTGTATTTAAAAGACGCGATTAATTTTCATTATCATGTGGTGTCGGAAATCGAGGAAATTCACCGAAACGTAAAAAAAGGTGAATCCGCACGAATCATGCTCAAAAAACATCCTGAATTAAAAACATTTCTAGGAATAAACCCGTTGTCGCAGCTTATTTTTCGGTTAACATCGGCCGAGGGTAAGTGGCTTAAACAAATGGACTCGTGGCGGCAATCCAGAACTCCCGCCAAGCACCAATTCGCCGTGTGGTTTTTAAAGGAATACTACTACTTAAGCGGACTCATCGGATCGTCGACATAACCACCTCGCACCTCGGACGAGCCCTTTAAGAATAGCCCCACATCCCGGTATAATCCGACGATGATATCCCCTCGTCAGGTATTAATTGGCGGCGCCATCGCCTACTTTTCCATCCATGGCCTGTTATTTATATGGCTATTGCGGCATTTAAACACCGTCGCTAACCGCATAAAATCTCAATCCAATCACCCAGCAATCAAAGGAGTCCCTAGTGAGCACGCCATCGACAATACTCATTGAAGATTATAAAGAGCTCCCCTACTTAATACCGGAAACGAACCTGACGGTCTATCTTCATCCGAGTCAGACTCGGGTGATTAATTGCATGACAATCGAACCATCCCCCCATTGGGACAATCAGCCACTGAGGTTAAATGGAGAACAAATCACATTCAGTTCAATTAGCTGTGAGGTGGACTCGATTGAATGGAAGTTAGTGAACGACGAATTAATCATCTCACCGTTTTCAAATCGCCGAACGATCACGGTAGAAACCATTATCTCCCCGATTACCAATACTGAATTAGACGGCCTGTATTTCGTAAAAGATACTTACTGCACGCAAAATGAGCCCGAAGGATTTCGGAAAATCACCTATTTCTACGATCGTCCTGATAATATGAGCCGATTTACCACTACCGTCATTGCAGATAAAGGTCAATTCCCATATCTGCTGTCAAACGGAAATCCCGTTGCATCAACTGAATTGGACAATAATCGTCATTCGGTAACTTGGGTGGATCCATTCCCCAAGCCGTCGTATTTATTTGCGTTAGTGGCCGGAAATTTTGATGTCATCGAGGATCAATTTACGACGATGTCGGGGCGAAACATTCTACTCCAGATTTACTCCGATCGTGGGGTTGGCGACCGATGTCATTATGCAATGGAGTCTTTAAAGCGTGCCATGGCTTGGGATGAACAGCAGTACGGACGGGAATATGATCTGGATCGATTTATGATTGTGGCCATCGATTCCTTTAACATGGGCGCTATGGAAAACAAAGGCCTCAATATATTTAACTCAGCCTATATTTTAGCCGATCCCAAAACGGCCACAGATGCCGACTACATGAATATCGAGGGCGTTGTTGCCCATGAATATTTCCATAACTGGACGGGCAATCGAATTACATGTCGAAACTGGTTCCAGTTAACCCTCAAAGAAGGACTCACCGTCTATCGAGATCAAGAATTTTCCTCCGACATGAATTCACGAGGGATAAAACGAATTGCGGATGTCCGCACATTAAAAGAGGCTCAATTCACCGAAGACGCCGGGCCTATGGCCCATCCTATCCAGCCCAAGTCGTACATCGAAATCAACAATTTCTACACATCTACCGTATACAATAAAGGCGCAGAAATCATCCGCATGATGGCATTAATCGCCGGAACTACCGGTTACCGTCGGGGAACCGATATTTATTTTGATCGGTACGACGGCCAAGCTGTCACCACTGAGGATTTTGTGACCTCAATTGAAGAAGGCGCATCGATAGATCTCACACAATTTCGACGATGGTACCACCAAGCGGGGACACCCCACGTGACCGTAACCCCAATATACGAGGGGCCGAGACTTCGGGGGCTGACATTCGACCAGACCTGTCGTGACACCCCAGAAACCACTAAAAAATTACCATTCGTCATTCCAATATCGTTGCAGTTTTACACCCCATCGGGAGCCGCATGCGTAGTCACCATTGATTCCGGAGAACCCAGTACACAACCCATCGTCATCCTGACCACCACCACCCAAAGCATCTCGATTAGTACAGAATCAGAGATTTTTTCTACTTCAATTTTCCAAAATTTAAGCGCTCCCGTCACCTATGACTACCCGTATTCAACCGAACAGCTCGCTCATCTACTTAGTTACGATTGCGACCCGGTCAACCGATTCGATTCATCTCAAAAATTATATGAATCACTACTCATTAGCGATGGAGACATGACGGTCAGCCCGTCGCTTGACAACGCGATTGCCCGATTAATAGCGGATCCATCGATTGACCCAGCGTTAGCGGCGGCTTGTTTGCAATTCCCCACACTCAACCGATTGCTCGAGCTGACCCCGACATTTGATATCGAACGACTCACCGACAATCGTCGCAAACTGTTCCAGTGGGTGGCTCAAAAATTTCACACGTTGATCCACGACCGTTACCTGTTGTTACACCCCGTCGACGATTACAAACCGACCGCGGAACAAATCGGCAACAGACGCCTTAGGAATACCCTGCTCAGTCTTTTATCTGAATTATCGCCTGACACCGCCTGGATACAGTTTCAAACAGCATCAAATATGACCGATCAACTTGCCGCTTTATCCGCACTCCTAAATACCCCGGCCGAATCCGACAAATCTCTTGAAGCTGTTGAGCGCTATTTCGCTCAATGGCAGCACGAGCCTTTAGTGGTGAATAAGTGGTTTACCGTTCAGGCCAGCTCGAGTCATGGATCGACACCTGCCCGAGTAGAAGTGTTACGGAATCATCCCAAATTCGATCGACTTATCCCCAATCAATTTCGAGCATTAGTCGGTAGCTTTGCCCAAAATTTACCCCATTTTCACTGCCCGTCAGGGCGAGGTTATCAGTGGGTGGGTCAACAGATTCGAGACCTTGATCCACACAATCCACAAATTGCCGCACGGGTTGCCCTTGCATTCCAGCGAGCCGCTCGATGCGACTACTCCCGTCAAACGAAAATTGATGCCGTCCTTACTGAAATTTTAGACACGCCGGGAATATCAAAAAATCTTTTTGAAGTTGTCAGCAAGATTAAAGGTAGTTACAATCTAAGCCAGTAAAGTAACGGAGAGCAACCAAACACTACTCCGCTAAAATGTCGTATTGGTGGTGGGGATCCACCCAAACCAACGGGAATCCATCGATAATGATACATTCAGCAAATCTGCCCGAATGGTCCACCTTTTAATATTTATCTAACACCTAAAGGAATAAATGACTTATGAAAAACCAGGTCACAGAAAGTTTGCATCGCGAACGTTGGCATATCGTTGAGGTTGATCAACAACAAATTCAGGAATACGCCGAAAAATTTAAAATCGACCCACTTTTGGCCCGACTGTTATTGGTCCGAAATATCGGAGACGGTTTAGATGACGAAATATTAAACTTTATCACCCCGCCCGAGGCACTGATCACCGACTATGCCGACTTGACGTCCAAATCCGATCTAACCGCAGCCACCAACCGTATTGTTGAAGCATTAAAAAATGGCGAGCGAATTATGGTGAATGGCGACCCTGACGCTGACGGAATCTCCGGAGGCACAATCCTAGTCGCGTCCATTCGGGAATTGGGTGGAGAAGCCTTTTACGACTTCCCGACCCGCGCAAAAGAAGGTCACGGATTACAGCCTCGAATTATTGATGAAGCCAAAAAACTAGGATGCAAACTCATCATTACATCCGATTGCGGTTCAAAAGACGTTGAAGCCACCGATTACGCAAACTCGATGGATCTTGACGTCATCATTTGCGATCACCACGTTTTAGGTAGAAATCTCCCAAAATCGTTAGCGTTGGTTAACCCACACAAATTTGAAGGTCCTAGTTTCTTCAAAGGGCTTTCCGGAGCGGGTGTCGCGTTCAAATTAGTTTTAGCCGTATTCGACCAAATGGGAGAAACGCCGTCCCCGGAGTTTCTTGACTACCTACTGGCACTCGTTGCGCTGGGAACAATTTCAGACAGAATGTCATTCCTAAATCCAATGAATCGAATCTTGGTCAGCCGCGGGGTCGATGCGTTGAATCGAAGTCAAATGGAAGGGCTTCGTGCACTCAAAGAAGTGAGTCGTAGCAACTACAAAGAATTGAAGTCTCGTGAGATAGGCCGAACCATAGTTCCTCGGCTCAACGCTCCAGGCCGGATTGGTGACCGTGATGAAGGCATTCCGGATTCGCGAATCGTTCTCGACCTATTACTGATCGGAACGGGCCAAAAAAATGCGAAAATGGCAATGAAAATATTAGAAAAATTCACTTCCGTATTCGACATGGAGAAAAAAGCTCGAACTCAATCCACGGGAGATGCCATTGGTGAAGCCGCTGTGGTCGATGAAGTGAATGAAAAACGGAAATTTATTACCAGTAAAATTGAAGACGAAATCGATGAATTGATCGAAAATCAAGTTGACCCTCAAACTGATCGGATTATCATCGTCCAGGGAAAGAACTGGAATCCCGGCGTCATTGGCATTGACACCGATCGACTCAAAGATCGCTTTTTACGCCCAGCAATGATATTAACCGAGTACGATGGGAGCGATTACATTCGAGGGTCTGTTAGAAGTATTCCCACGATTAACATGTACCACATCATTGACTCCGTCGGCGACGAATTCGAAACAAAATTCGGGAAACAATTATTCCAAACTGAGGTATCGACTCAATTTGGCAAGCGAATCATCAATGCATTCGGTGGTCACGCCCAAGCCTGTGGGTTCACACTCCACCGCTCGAACGTTCCATTCTTTCTTGAGGCAGTCCGAACCGAGATGGCAAAATTAACGATGGAGCAATTCGAATATTCGTATGAAATTCTAGATACGATTCGATTTGGGCAAATTAACTTTGAAATCGTTAAAAAATTAGACTTGTTGGTGCCGTATGGCCAGGCGTTCGATTATCCAATTTTTTACTTGAAAGGCTGCTCATTGAGCCGTGGCCGTGCGTTTGGAAATAAATACCAAGAAGCGCGAACCCCTCACGTCGAATTTACTGTATCCGAAGGTCCTCAACGGAAAAACCAACCCAACCAACGCCGACTCGATTCGGTAGGCTTCGGATTGTGGGAAAAATATTCCCAATTAGTGAATACCAATCCTTACGGTACTTTTGATATTATTTTCTTCATCGAAGTGGTAAAAAAGGGTCGTGGACGCTATGCAAAGGATATTCTTCGCCTCAACGTTCTCGATATTCGCCGATCGGAAGATACTCAAGGAATAGGGTCACGAAAACGCAAACGTCGGAAAAAGAAAAAGAAACCGCAAAGCACCACGCCTCAGCAAACCAACTCAACGGTTGCACAAAACACCGCCAAATCGGAATCATAGGGCCATATTCCTTAGTCACCGGGATAGTTTTTACAGAAAACATATCCCGGGGACATACGAATAGCCACAACGTATACTAAATCCGCTATTATGGTTTTGTAGCCTTCAGTGCAGAAGGAAAGTGCCCCCCTCTATCCAGGATCTCTGAACATCCCCAATGTACAGGGACATTCACAAACGCATCGCTAAAATCGTACGATTAAAATCTCGAGCAATGGCAAAAGGCTATGCCACTGGAATAAAACACCGGACGCGGTGCACTACTACGTTGAGAAACTAGCAAAAGGAATCCGACCGGCGCCTGCAACCTTCCAGCGATCCAGGTCCTGCGTCAAGAAGCCCTAGTGCCGATCGATAACAGTTACGGATTCAATCTCACTTCCAAATAACCCATCAAATTACCATTCGGTATAGTCTGGGCAACTGCACCACAAATACCAAGCCATGTTTACTCGATAATTATCAGGATTAACGCAAATACCTCATGGCAAAGGTAAGTGCAGTTAATAGCCACGCCAAAATTGTAATTGACCGGCGCATCAAGTCATTTCGAACTGATCTAAAGTGACGACTACCGAACAATCCCCCCAAAATTGTTCCGGATGCCAGTGGGACCAAAAATTTCATATCCACTACTCCGGCGTGAATGAAGAGTATACCGGCGATTGAATTGGCGCTGACAGACGCAATCGTCCGCAACGCATTCATTGTGTGGATATCAGTCATTCCATAGAGCGTTAAACCAGCTAACATCATAATTCCCATTCCCGCACCGAAAAAACCACCATAAATAAAATTAGCAAACAAAAACAATAGAACCGCAATTTTCAAACCGGCCACTCGTCTCGGATGTCGACCTGAGACCATCGACAAATTCTGTATCCAGGGGCTAATCGTAAACATAATGGTTGCGAATAGCATTAAAAACGGAGCCAATCGTGCAAACGAATGGTTATCGATCCATAACAGCAAATATCCGCCGATAATTCCTCCAAGCGCACTAAAAACTGCCACCCAAACCGCCGCGGGCTTCGAGTGCGACAGCGCCTGTCGATAGGTCCATGCAGCAGCCATTGTCCCCGGTAATACCGCCATCGATGTAGTTGCACTCGCCGACACAGATGACACCCCACAAAAAATCAGCATAGGGAATAAAACGAACATACCACCACCCGCCGCGGCATTAATTAAGCCACCAACAATTCCGGCTAAAAATACCAAAAGATACGTGACTAAACCGAGGCCAAACAACAATTCCACTACCGTTGAGCCGACAAATGTGCGGAATAAGTCGTTGAAAATATATGCCTCCCAGAATTGTTTTTATCCGCCACAAAAAATAAGTAGTTGGTTGATTCGGGTGCAATGGCCGCCTTAAACGAACTCAAACCGGGGGCCGAAATCGGGGTCGGAGGAAGCCCTCGCCTTCGATACGTATTATATGGCGAATCGACGCGCAAATCACGGTAGAAGACTGTCTTTTTCCAATCCAGTCCAAGCGAATATATCACCGTCGGATCGGATGCCAGTGGCATATTTTTTTTTAACCGATTATAGAACACGCCTGAAATCGTCGACATTTCGTTCGGCATTACCGACTCTTTTTCGACCATGGACGCCAAAATCAACGTATCATAGAAATTAAGCGTCGCGTTTGAGCTAGACGCATTCCAGACAGGCAAAATCTGACGGGAAAATGCCGACAACATCGCCTTAACAACAACACGTTTTGAGGCCGAAGGGGGAAATAAATAGGTATCTGGATACAATACTCCCTCAAGATTTCGCGTCGGGATCATCATCATCCAGGGAAACTGCGCTAATAGGTCCAGCTTAGCGTCGTATTGCACATACCTCAAAAAGTCATCTGCATTAACGAGTTGGTGGTCCTCCAAGGTACCCGCTATTTGGCGTAAGGAATACCCTTCGGGAATTGTCACGCGCACTAAACGGCTATACGGCGTATGCTCCGTTAAAATCCGAGTAATAAATTGGACTGAAAAGTGTGGGCTAAGATTATAATATCCTGCCCACAAATGCGCGTCCTTCCGGGAAATCTTGGTCCAAATGACGAACGCGGCTTGACTACGGATAATTCCATTTTTAACCAACAGGTCCCCAATGTCATTCGCCTTGTATCCATTTGGAATATACAACACTTTGAATTTCACAATCGTTGATCGCGGTCGGAGCAAATATGCGGTACACCCCATTACCCCTCCCAAACTTACGATTGTGACCGCAGCTATTACGACATGTAGACCCCATTTTTTGAAAAATGGCTGGTTTTTGTGATTCATAATTATTCACACAATATACATTGGAACCCAAGCTGTCGCAAAATGCCTAAAAAATGGTAAGCTTTAGACCTAAATGAATGAAGATCGAGGAGGCCCATCACCGATGGCACAACAACGACTACCAGAGTGGTTCCGTCACTCAGGCGGAAAACTAAAAGCTACCCGACAACTTTCTCAACTCCTGCAAGCCGAGGTCCCGAACAGTATTTGTCAGGAAGCGAGGTGCCCCAACCGTTCAGAATGTTTTTCAAAAGGCGTTCTTACCTTCATGATTCTAGGAACGGTATGTACTCGAAACTGTGGATTTTGCAGCGTCGCTCACGGCAAGCCAAAACCTCCTGAAATTGAAGAAATCGACAAAATAAACCAATCAATACAAACGTTAAATTTGCGGTTCGTCGTCTTGACATCCCCCAACCGAGATGATCTTAAAGATGGCGGAGCGGCGCACTACGCCAAGACTATTTTAGCGATTCGAGAGCAGCACCCCTCGGTAAAAGTGGAAATTTTAATACCGGATTTCAAAGGAAACGTGGAGGACCTTAACACCGTCATTGCCGCAACACCAGATGTACTCAATCATAACCTGGAAACCGTTCCATCGTTATATCGCACGGTACGAAAAGGCTCCCTATATGATCGCTCGCTCGCCGTACTTCGGCACGCCAAACAATACAGTCCATCCCTACTCACAAAAACAGGCCTTATGGTCGGGCTAGGCGAAACCAAAGATGAACTCAGAAAAACTTTTGCGGATATCAAGGCCCAGGGAGTCGACATTCTAACGCTCGGTCAGTACTTAAAACCCGATAAAAAAAGCTTAGATATTCATCGTTATTATCACCCGGATGAATTTGAAGAGCTAAAGCAGTATGCGGAGTCAGAAGGAATTCGATATGTATTTGCCGGCCCAAGTGTTCGAAGCTCCTACCTCGCGGAACACGTGTTCGATGATCTGAGCGACGGTCTCGAATCACTTCGGGAAACGCCATGTACCATTCATTAACATTTTGGCTAGGGCAACATTCCGTGTTACTCGTGGCACTGTCCTTTCTCAGTGGGAGCATCCCCTTTTCGCTCATCATTACTCGGCCGAAGGGGATAAATTTACGAGAATTTGGATCGGGGAATATCGGAGCCACGAATGTATACCGAGCATTAGGATTAAAATATGCCGTTTTAGTGTTCATGCTCGATGCACTCAAAGGAATACTTCCCACTGTCGTTGCAATGTCCAACCCGTCCCCGTCAATCCATGTTATCGTGGCCGCGGCTGCAATCGCAGGTCATTCATTGTCCCCGTTTGCAGGTTTTAAAGGTGGTAAAGGGGCTGCTACCGGTATTGGAGTACTGTCCGTACTTGCCTTCGACGTCTTTATTATTAACTTTCTGGTAGCCAGTGGATTAATTCTCACAACGAGATACGTCGCCCCAACATCAATTTTTTGCTGTGTCATTACCCCCTTACTACTGTACTTTTTTCACTACCCTATTGAATACGTTACACTAACGACCCTCATTGGATTATTTATAATTTATCGCCACAAAGCGAATATAAAGCGACTCATCAACGGAACCGAAAATAGACTATAATGGGATCCATTGGTGTAATTGGGTGTGGAGCATGGGCAACAACCATCGCTAAGGTTCTGGCAGAGAATAACCAGATCACCAGGATATGGTGTCATCGGAGAGAATACGTCACCGCTATCAATAGTGGCCATATGAACTCGTTGGCCCTACCCAACATCCTACTCCCTCCAGCCCTAGTGGCAACCAGTGACCCGGCTGAAATTGCAGAATGTGCCGACTGGATCGTGTGTATCCCATCCAAGTTCTTTTCAAGCCTCAACCAGTTCATCCCTCATTCAAGCAACAAAAAAATATTGAGCTTGGTCAAAGGAATTCCCTCCGACTCGTTCACGCCGGCGTCTGAAACGATCGAGTCCCTATTCAATACACCTAAAATCGCCGTACTATCCGGGCCAAATTTAGCGGCAGAATTATCCCAAAAAAAACCAGCCGCTTCGGTAGTCGCATCCTCAGATTCTAATCTGGCCGATCACTTTCAAAGTCTATTAAGTAATGACTATTTTCGGATATATACTAGTACTGATCGTCGAGGTGTAGAACTCGGTGGGATACTCAAAAACATCTACGCAATCGGGGCTGGAATAGTCGACGGATTGGCACTAGGCGCTAATGCCAAATCTGCACTGCTGTCGCGATCGGTCAACGAAATGAGCCGAATCTTAGGACTTTTTGGCGCCAACAGTTCCACCTGTTATGGATTATCAGGAATAGGGGATTTAGTCGCTACCAGTTATTCGAATACCAGCCGAAATTGGCAATTTGGATTTGGACTTACTCAGTCACATCAGCCCACGATAAATGGAATCGTGGAAGGGGAGCGTACACTCAAATGCCTAATCCACTCCATACCGATGCCTTCGGTAACGGCCCCTATCGCCGAATCACTCCACACAATTATTAGCGGAAATGTGGACATTAAAACTGCGATTGACCACTTATTCGCCCGCCGTCTGACAGCTGAATAATGATCGCAAATTTAAAGCATAGACAAAAATACAAAATTACCCGCCTGATAGCCGACTGTATAACAGCACCCTTCACCGTCATCCTGGCATACTGTTTAAAATTTAAATTAGGCTGGTTTTTTCAAAATATTTTATCTCTTAATTTAGGGCGAATATATGAGCAGGCTCAAATAGAACCCTACCTTAGCGAACTCGGGGTCATCACATTTATTTGGATAACAACATTTTATTTTGTGGGGATGTACAAAAATTTCGTGGGCATCATGCCTGAAGTGGATGAATGGATCTGTATTATCAAAGGCGTCACTTTAGCAACGCTTGAACTGATGGCCTTCTCGTTTGTCTACAAGTCATTTCCTGGATCTCGATTCGTTATTGCCTATATGTGGCTCCTGGGTATTCTTATTCTATTGCCGATTCGCACCGCGATCGCATTCGCCGAGACACGTCGTTTAAACCGATCAAAAACGAACCGTTCAGCAGTGGTGATTGGCAACACCCCAGCGGCACAAGACATCGTCGAAAAAATCGTCCTATATCCCACTTATGGAATTAAATATATCGGATCGATCAATGATGGTGCATCGACCGATAGCAGCTACGCTATTCGAAACCACCTGCAATGGATTGGATCCATAGACACCATCATCGACATCCTCGAAACCGTTCGCCCAAGTATCGTATTTTTTGCAAGCCAATCGGCCGTTGATTCTATAAAGGCCTGGTGTGTCGCCACTAATACCGAGCTATCCATCGTTGTAAATACAGGGAATATTTTAACTTCGACCGCAAAAATAATTGATTTTGATGGCATACCCATGGTCCACCATTACACCTACACGCCCAATTCTCGCGCCTTATTGATAAAATCACTCATTGATAAAACCATATCGTTGGCGGCACTTGTACTTTTGGCGCCAGTGTTTGGAATTATTGCAATTGTCATTAAATATGTTTCCCCGGACGGGCCTATTTTTTATAGCCAAGATCGGCTAACTGAAGGCGGCAAGGTATTTAAGATGATTAAATTCAGAACAATGATACCTAATGCCGAGGCGTCCTCGGGCCCAGTGATGGTCAATACAACGTCAGAAACACGATACATTAAATATGGAAATTTTCTGAGAAAAACATCACTCGATGAACTCCCTCAGCTCGTTAATATTCTCAAGGGAGACATGAGCCTTGTCGGCCCCCGTCCAGAACGACCGCATTTCTACCACCAATTCGAACAAGCGATACCCCACTTCCGTCTCCGACTATTAATGAAAGGGGGGCTAACAGGTTGGGCACAAATTAACGGGCGATCAGCGTTAACATCGCGCCCCGAATTCAAAATCAAATACGACCTGTATTATATTAACAATTGGAGTATTTTATTCGATATAAAAATAATTTTAAAAACATTTTGGCTTGTATTAGGGCGGGTTGAAGCGTATTGAAAATAGGAGTTTTTGGTGGTCGATTCGATCCAATACATATCGGGCATTTGTCGATTATTCGCCGACTGATCGACACCAAGCAAGTTGACTTAATTCATGTTGTTCCCGCGGCAGATCCTCCGCATAAACCGGTAGACACCACTCTAGCCCATCGCGTTTCAATGATTGAGGCCGCCATTAGTACGCTATGTTCTGAGCAGCGTTCCAAAATAAAAATAGATTTGCGCGAATCATACCGGACCGGGGCATCATGGACCTACCAAACACTCATCGAGATTTCCAATGAATACCCCCTCGACTCATTGTGGCTAATTATCGGAACAGATACCGCAAAACAACTTCATACATGGAAACGTCTAGATTTAATTTTTTCGCACTCTAACTTATTGATTATTGAACGCCCAGGGCACCAGATAGTCGAGACGGCACGCTATTTAACCACCCAATTTCGGAATCTACCTGAAATCATATATGACGATTCCCCTCCTATCGAATGCGACTCAACTTCAATTCGAAATCAGACCAGAGCGCCCTTAGGTAGTATTCGTAGTATCATTGATGAACACAATTTGTATTCCGCATCGAAACGAATCATTTTAGGAATAACAGGCCGAGTAGGTTCAGGTAAAACAACCGCAGCCAATTACTTATCAACTACATTTCAGATTCCAATCATCGACTTGGACAGCATCGGACATATTCTACTAGAAACCGACGCGCCCAAATCTGAGCTCATTTCTCATTTTGGACGGAGAATTCTAGAAAACAGTCACATCTCCAGGCAAAAACTTGGCCAAATTGTATTTTCTGACACCGAACAGCTCGCCGCCCTTAACTCAATCATCCATCCCTACATACGCCACGAGACAGTAAAATCCCTTCAGAACTCGTCCGGAAATGTTGTTATCGTTGGAGCTTTATTCACTGAAATTGGAATCGACCCGCTATGCACCTCAATATGGGTAATCGATGCAGAAGACTCATTAATTGAGTCAAAAATCGGCAAAAAATTTACAATCAGTCGATCACAGCGGAGTCGTGAGGAGTATCGACAACATGGTAGTGTTATTCCTAATTCATTCGGTTCAGAATTTACAGAAACACTGAATCGAGAATACCTGCACTTGTTAAATCAATCGATTAAAGGGGATTCATAACGGTAGTAGCCTTTACACAAAGGATCCTTACCGCGAACTGTTCAGGGGGTGTACTGGTCAAGCCAATTAAACGGAGCCCCCCAAATAATGGGAGGCACGGCTCAATTCGATCGACGCTCGGAGTCGTCTAAAAGATCAGAATGGACCCGGCGACAACCGTTGTCCACATATCTTTTTTTCCAATTGCAGACTGAGTAATTGTTGTAACATCAACGATTTCATCCTGCATACTCCAATAATTCTTGCGCTCGTCAAAATGCAAGCCTGACTCTACTGGAATACCCAAAGTGGTCGCCAGCATTTCAGCCGCCATATCTTCAGCATAATCCCCGGCTTCCTGCTCTGTTTCGCCATATGAGTGATGCTCTGACAAATATCCATGTTGGGATGAATCGCGTGGCAACGCTACCCCGACAGACGCCGCAATTAGCCGATTTTGTTCCCGGACGGCCTGATCAGAAAGTACACAGAAAACAACCTGCCCAAACCGCAATTTTTTAATCCCATCTGCTTTAGGAATTATTTTGCAATGGGGAGGGAAAATGCTCGATACCCGAACTAAATTATACTCCGCAATCCCAGCATCCCTCAGTGCTAACTCGAACGAAACCAATTTCTCCTTGTGAACTCCAACTCCACGCGTCAGAAACATTTCTTTAGGAACAAAATTCATTGGATCGACGTGGTGAATGGCAGATGACGTCATCTTAAACCTCCATAAAAATCATAAATAAAACCGAAAAAGTAAAACCTATTGGACACAAAAAATCAAATAATAATTTGAGGCTATTTGGGGGCCCCAATAATCTCAAGGACTCGATCATGAACTTTGCCGTTGGTGCTAATAATCGATCCGCTTGTTAATGTAAACCCACCGTCCACATCGGTGACGCGCCCGCCGGCGCCCTCAACAATCGCCTTCAAGGGGGCTTTATCCCATGGCTTAAGTCCGAAATCCACCCCAATTTCACCGGCCCCAGCCGCAACCAACATATGCATATAATAATCCCCGACACCTCGCTGGCGATCAGTTTTCGATGCCAAATCAAACAATGTTCGGGGAGTTGACTGAGACTCACAGCCGTATAAACTCCCATGAAATAACTGAGACCGAGCGAGATTATCGATGTGCGAGACCCCCAATTCAGATTCGCCCCACCGTGACCGGTACCGTGCAAATCCGTGCACCTCATGCCGCATTCCCCACCATCTCTCTTCAGAAAATGGGGCATTGACTAGTCCTGAGATAATGTCTCCATCGCTTTCAACCGCGAGCAACGTTGCAAAAAAAGGAATACCACGAACAAAATTTCGAGTCCCGTCGATAGGGTCGACAATCAGTCGCACACTAGAATCCCCAGACTCACCAAACTCTTCACCGAGTATACCAATTCTCGAATCAATCATTCGTACGGCATTCCGAACCATCGACTCAATCTCAATGTCCGCCTGAGTGACTGGACTGTGATCCAATTTTTCTGACACTGATATCGTACGGCTATTAAAATAGTGCATCGCTATTTGAGCGGCTTCATCCGCAATTTGATGTAAACAATCAAATGAAATCGTCATTATTACTCCTCCAATTGGTTCAAGACGCAAAAAATTAATGATATAGTATCTCCCCTTATGGAAAACATACGTAATTTTTGCATTATTGCTCACATCGATCATGGCAAATCCACCCTTGCCGATCGCCTCATCGAAACCACCGACACTGTCTCCCAGCGGGAAATGAAACATCAGCTTCTGGACTCAATGGACATTGAGCGGGAACGCGGGATCACAATCAAAATGCAAGCCGTGAGACTGGACTACGTCGCTAAGTCCCAACAATCATTCATCATCAATTTAATCGATACCCCAGGCCACGTTGATTTTAGTTACGAAGTTTCCCGATCGTTAGCCGCCTGCGAGGGAGCGTTGCTGTTGGTCGATGCGACACAAGGCATTGAAGCACAAACAATGGCCAACTTCTATCTTGCACTCGAGCACGATCTGGAAATTATTCCAGTAATCAATAAAGTCGACCTCCCCTCCGCCGACCCTCATCGAGTGGCGGATGAAATTGAACAAGTGCTCGGAATTCCTGCAAAAGATTGCCTTCGATGCAGCGCAAAAACCGGCTTGGGGATATCGGATATTTTAGAAGCGATTGTAGCTAAAATCCCTGCCCCAATCGCCGACTCTGAAATTGCGACCAAAGCATTGATCTTTGACGCCCATTACGATGCATATCGTGGCGTCATTACTTACGTCAGAATCATGAGTGGTAGCATTTCAAAAGGTCAAAAAATAAAACTCATGTCATCCGATGCCGTATTCGACGTGCTTGATGTCGGATATTTTCGGCCAAAAATGACTCCCGGTGAGCGATTAGAGTGTGGTGAAGTTGGGTATATCATCTCAAATATTAAAAATGTAGCCGATGCTCGCATTGGGGACACCATCACTGACGCCAAGGCCCCGGCAACAACCCCTCTCCCGGGCTATACGGAAGCCAAACCCATGGTTTTTTGCGGCTTCTACCCAGTCGATACCGAAGACTACCCTGGGTTACGTGATGCACTGGAAAAATTAAAGCTAAACGACGCCTCACTAAATTTCATTCCCGAATCATCCCAAGCGCTGGGATTTGGATATCGCTGTGGATTTTTAGGCCTTCTGCACATGGAAATAATTCAGGAACGAATTGAACGAGAATACAATATTGAACTTGTTGCGACGGCTCCCAACGTGACCTATCGCCTGTCTAAAACGAATGGGGAACAGGTTGAAATTGAGAACCCAGCGCAGTTCCCACTCGCTCAGCAAATAGCGTCTACAGAAGAACCCTATATGGGGCTGTCCATAATCACTCCGTCGCAGTTTCTGGGCACTGTGATTGAGCTGGCACAAGAACATCGGGGGGAATATAAAAAAGCCGAGCTTATCGACGCAGAGCGCCAAATGCTCACATTCTCAATCCCTTTAAATGAATTAATTTCGAATTTTTTTGATAAGTTAAAATCTCGAACCCGAGGATATGCCAGTATGGATTATTGGTTCGAGGATTACCGCCCGTCAAAACTAGTCAAGGTCGACATGATGATCAATGGCGACCCTGTGGACGCATTATCCTTTATTTCGCATATTAGCAAAGCCCCCTACACGGCTCGAAAAATGGCGGAAAAGCTTAAAGAACTGATTCCCCGTCAACTGTATGAGGTGGCACTTCAAGGAGTTATAGGTGGTAAGGTCATTGCTAGAGAAACTATTTCGGCGATGAAAAAAAATGTTATCGCAAAATGTTACGGCGGCGACATCACCCGAAAACGAAAACTTCTGGAAAAACAAAAGGAAGGCAAAAAGAAAATGAAAAACATTGGTTCCGTTCAGGTTCCAAAAGAAGCATTTTTATCAGTACTAAAAATCGACGGATAACTACAGTTGTGAGCCACTCCGAACCGGTTGATATCAGCGACATCCCGTTAGATCAGCTCATCGAAACATTACGAAAATATGACGGATTTATTTGGCTTGATAGCTCCGACGACTCATCGCAGCATTCCAAATTCTCATTTTTAATGGTCAGCCCGATCGCGACCCTGCATGGGAACCCTTCTCGCGACGAAATGTCTCATTTTTTTAATTATTGGCTCTCATATGGGGAAACGCCGATCGATCACGAAGGATGCATCGCGGGCTACATTGGCTACGAAGCGATTTCACAGTGGAACTTAGATGAGTTCCGACGAATCAATTTCAATCTACCTACCTTCCCATCGGTATATCTTGGCGTGTATCCGATGATAATTCGAATCAATCACACGACCCAAGAAACGCACATCATAAGCAACAAAATGCTCTCGAATCGATCCCCAAGAGATTTTGAAAACGAAATTCGCCGCTCTGTTAACTTTTGCCCAACCGGTTATTCGATCACCCTCGAGCCTACCGATGAGAAATCGGCGTATATCAAGCAAACACGATCGGCACTCGAACATATTAAAAACGGCAACATCTACCAAATTAACCTATCACGACGAATCAGAGGTTCGTTTTTTGGCGACCCACTGAGTCTATACACATCAATGCGACGCACCAATCCGTCTCCCTACGGGGCCTACATCGCAACAAACAACGTTCACATCTTGTCAATGTCACCAGAACTTTTGTTCAAAACCAAAAACCGAGTAATTCACAGCTCGCCAATTAAAGGAACATCAAAACGTGTTCATGGGCACGACGAAACGGCAATCCAATCGCTAGCTGAATCCGAAAAAAATAACGCTGAACTCTTGATGATTGTAGATCTCATCCGGAATGATCTGGGAAAACTATGTAAACCAGGAAGTATTAAGGTTGAAAAAATAAAACGAGTGGAAACCTTTTCAACAGTGCATCATTTAGTTGCAGATATAATCGGGAATCTACCTGATTCGGTGTCGACAATGGATATCTTCGCATCACTCTTTCCCGGAGGATCAATAACCGGTGCGCCGAAAGCCAAGTCCATGGAGATAATCAACGAACTTGAAGACACGCCCCGTGGCGTATATACAGGCTCGATTGGATACGTTAGCATGAACCAGCACCATGAATTTAACGTCGCCATTCGAACCGCCACCATTCAATCCGGCACCATCGAATACTCAACCGGCTGCGGAATAGTGGCTGACTCAACACCCGAGGATGAGTGGGCCGAAAGCGAATTAAAAGCTGTTGCCTTTAAACGCATTGCGTGTACACATCGTTAAAAAATAATGCCATGGCCTCATCCATACTTCGACTGATATACTACGGCCCCAAATGAGTCAATTAATAACGGGTAAGCCCAAAATTTCGTACAAACGCACGAGCCCATTACTAATATTAATGGCATTGCTCTTTTTAGCCGCCCCAATTACTGCTCAAACTTTATCCCTAATTGAAACAACCGTTGACAAGCGATACGCCCCGCAAGGTAGCAAAGCGTCGATGATATATTTCAAATTCAATTCAATCGGTGGCGACTCCTACATCAACTCGTTGACATTTCAAAACAGCGCATCAAAAGTGTACTTAGGCAACAAAATCTCCCGAGCGACCTTGTACCGAGACAGTTCAACCGCCGGAGTGCAAGGAAGTTTCGACGAAGGTGTTGATACCGAACTCGTCAGTTTAAGCTATGACGGTCTTACAAAGGGACAGCAAACATTCTCGGTCCCATCGGAACTCATCACAAGCGGCAATCCAAAAGGATATTTTATTGTTTACACGATTGACTCATCGGCAGATCTCGCGGCGACTACCAGTATTAAATTACTTCAAGCAAACGGGAGCGATATTGACTTTGGGGGATATGACAGTGAAAACGCGGTCACGATTACCGGTCTACGCACTACGGATATCACGTCGATTCTCCCTTCAGTAGTATTACCAGGTCAAACGAAAGTCGGCGCTCTAAAATTAAGTATTACCATGTCCGGTGAAAACATGAACAAGGGGGTGAGTTTTGTTGTTCAAAATTCAGCAAGTAACTTCGTGACCTCTGAAGATATGAAAAATGGAATAGTGGCCGCCTACCTTTATAAGGGCAATAACGGCGAAGACACGTATAATTCAGAATTTATCGACAACTATACCGCCATTTCTGAGGTTTATGCTGGCAGTTTTACCTCGTCCAACATTGTCACGTTCACGTTTCCCAATTTGAATGATATCAATTTACAAGATGGGATCACGGCAAATCTTTTTGTCGTGTACGACATCGGATCTGACTTTAATGTCACCGACAATACAAAGGTCAAAGCTCAGCTCAAGAGCCTAACCGGTACGGGGGAACTCTCAGGCGGCAGCATAGCGCTTCAGTCCCCCTTGCCAACTCAGGCAGGATCAGCGTACGTCGCCGGATTGTCATGCAACAGTGATTATGTAAAATCACTGATTAACCCGACCGATGTCTTTGGAGCAAACAGTGAGGTGCCCATCTTTGAGTTTGAACTCAGGGCAAATCAAGTCGATATTTCGTTATCCACTATCAATATTCAAAATCCTGGCAACGTACCGTTTATCACCACGAGTTCTGATCCCAAAAACATCCAACGAATAAAGCTATACGCGGACTCTAACCGAGACGGAGTATTTTCCCCGTCTATCGATACCTTAATCGCAAATTGCCCATTGGGTCGAGGGTACAACCAAACAGACAGGGCGATAATAACACTCAATGTTTTGAGCACACCGTTCATAATTAATAAATTTGACTCCGACGCGGACAAAGCCACGCAGTATCTAAATAATAATGCCGTCCGGATCTTTACTGAGTATGATTTTGGACAAAACATTTCGGAATCGACACCGGCCACTGGCTATTCAGGCGCCTATTCCATTGCGCGCCTCGATAACGCACTCGGAACAGCAAACGTTTCGAATACAATATATGCAATTAGTCTAAGTGGTACCAAACCATTTACAGCGACACCGGAAGCCAAAGTTCAGCTCAGTAATGCGTTAGACATCAGCATTCTATCGTCAACCACCTTAACCCCAACATTCGCGATTCAAGGTCAAGTCCGAGTCCCAATGATGTTATTAAGCATCAATTCATCCCGAACATTTACTTCAACGAATATAACCATTAAAAACGAATCGTCTACATTTAGCCCATCAAACGAGGGTGTATCAAAAGTATGGATTTATCGAGACTCCAACTTAAATAGCAAGTTCGATACCGCCGATACACTTCTTGGATCGGTAAGTAACCCGTCAAACGATACCTTTGCCAATATAAATGGAGTTCCGATCTATACGGGGAAAAACAGCCTAATCGTGTTATATGATATCGGGGTTAATGCGTCCCAAAACTCGCAGGTCCCAAACATTCGGGCACAATTTTCAAATTTAACCGCGTCGTCGAGCATAGCCCTCGGCGGGCAATCATTACCATACCCCGCGTCTGCCGCGACCCTAACTCCCAGCGCATCACGCTTAACGATCACAAATATTGATTACACCCCGGTAAACAACTTTGAATTCACCAGCACAATCACGCTAACAAATCCGACCTCAACTACTATCTCCGTGACTCAATTAGAACCTCGTTTATATACATCTACGGTCTCTGGAGCGGATATTAGTTTTGAATTCAACCGAACACCTGATGTAGCCCCTCCATACTCTGTGCCTCCTAACGGAAGTTTTTCGACTAATTTTAAATGCACACACGATAATGCGTTAAGCGATGGCATTGCATTTTTAGATGCCTATGTACAGTATTCAGTACCCGATTCAATCTACCCAATTTCGAACCTGCCAGGTAGCGCTGAACTTGTACGGTACCAAAGTGTGGGAACATTGGAGCCAGCATTTACTTCAGCACAACGAATAAATATCACCAAAAAACTGACAACGACTCCCGGGCAATTTCCAGCCTACATCCAAGACACTCAAGTTATATTTGATACTCAGACTCAACATTTTGGAAATCGCGACGCGATACCAAAACAAAGTGCCTTAAAAGTAACCTTTACGAACTCCGGTCAAAATATCGATGAAAACTCTATTGTAGTCCGATTAAATGGAATTCAATTGTCAAAATCATTAACTAGCTTAGGTGGTTTATCCACGACCGGATTAAAATCGGCGGCATTCGGCAGTTATACCTATACAACCTCAACCGGCGTACTCACGATCCAAGACATGGGTTCGAGTGGAGGAACATTAACAATCGACGTTTCCGATCTTCAAGGTAATCCGCTTCAAACGACATATATCGTATTTTCGATATCCGACATCGTAAAAATAGAAAATCTTTACGTTTATCCAAGCCCTTATTTGCGAAGTCCGACCGTTCCCCTAACCATGGGATTTAGCCTGACGCAACCAGCATCGGTGAAGATTTATATCTACAATCATGTCGGGCAACTTGTTTTAGAGGAACAACGAGAATTTACAACCCTCGGGTACAAAACAATTTCATATGACTACAACACGTCATTTTTAAATTCCGGAATGTATTTTTGCAAAGTGTATGCAACAGATGTAAACGGCAATAAATCGAATGCGGTGACTAAGTTTGCAATATATTAATAAGACTTTTATTTTATTTTTAACGATTTCAGCTGCGGTGCTATCCGATTCGGTTGGTGCCCAAACCGCACGATCGATTGCAAATCCCCAGCCCCAAATGGTGGGAGCACGATTCTCCGCCCTAGGCACTACTGTTCCAACATTGAAAGATAGTTCTGGAATTTTTTTAAACCCAGCATCATTCGGTCAGTTGGACGCCAACCCCCTTACATTTACGAACCAAAGTATCCTAAGCAATAACTTCTCGTACCAAGTAGCGAATTTCTGCTGGCCAATCGAGGTCATGCTCAATATAAATAACAAGCCGGTGCCTCAAAAAATACAATTAGGTTTATCATACGGAGCGATATCATCTGACAAGAATCCAGAAACCGCGTCGTATAATGACAGAATAGTGCCGATCGGAAGCTATGGGGCGGGATTTGACATTATTAATGCCAGCGCCGCAACCGAACTCTATGACATCGCCGGCATCAATATTCTGTCAGCTGGCACAAATGCAAAACTATTCAGAGAATATATAAATGGCCAATCACGGTACTCCGTGGGACTCGATATCGGAACAATTGCGAGTTACTATTTCAACCAATACAACATCGATAAAATCCACATTGGCGCATCAATCCTCAACCTTCTAAGCTCAGGGATGTCATGGAGTACCAATGGTCAAGAGGCTTATGTACCCTTTCAAATATTTGTTGGATTGCGGGCAGATATGTTCGATGACACGTTATCATTGTTTCTACAAAATGATTTAAAAAGTCTAAGTCTAGGATCCGAATACCTACTACACCCAAACTTGACAGTCCGCGGGTCCACCAATTTTTCCGATATTTCAGCGGGTGTCGGCCTACAGTTTGACAATATCACGGCCGGAATTCTTGATGAGGCTTATAGCTTACGGCTCGACTATACGTATACCCAACATACCGGGGCTATTGAAGCTGATCCTGACAATTACTTCTCCCTTTCACTTCTGGGGTCATCACGCCCGAAAACGCCCCGGATACTCACGCCCCAATCGGAGACACTCACACAGCAACGTCACCTTAACATCGCGGGGATCGGGCCCAAAGAAACGTCTATACGAATCTATAACAATGGGAATCTAGCCAGAACAACATACTCAGACCGATACGGAAATTGGAACTACTCGAACTTCCCGTTATCGGAAGGCAAAAACAAGATAGCTATAACTGCGTTTTCAGTTGATAAAGATACCTCCGTCGATTCCGAACCGATTCTGGTAACTTCAGATACGACCCCGCCCTCGCTAAATGTTCATATCATGGCCAATGAAATTGACACGTTAAAAATTACGGTATCGTGTAATGAAGACGTCGCTCAAATAGACTCAGGGCTTGATGGCGCGGCTCTCGAATTCTACAAAGATGATACAAAGAATCTGTGGACCGCGACCTTAGTTATGCCGGCTGAGTTTAGAAATGAATATATGCCCCCAACTGCAATAAAATCGTTGCAACTGTTTGCCGTCGACAAAGCTGGCAACCAGACCCAAGTTGAAAATTACCCGTTCTTTTTTGCGCTGTCCTTCCCGAATGATAAATATGTACATTACAAAGATGCCATTCGACTCATCGGTAAGTCATCAAAAATGTGCTCCAAAATCGAGGTTGATGGCGAACCCGTTTACCTGGATAAAGACAATAACTTCTCCTTCTCCCGGCCATTAAAACCGGGTAAAAACTTAATTAACCTATCCGCTAAAACCGATGAAAAACCACTCAACTACAAACTACGCGTCCTTCGCCTAGTCTCGTACCCAGACCTCACGCGTCAGGTAAAAGAGCGTCGAGAGATAGAGTTCCTTTCTACCCTAGGCGTACTCGATGGGGATGCCGACGGTAAATTTTATCCCGAAAAAGACGTTACTCGAAGGTATATTGTTAAAACAATGATTAAAATATTAAAACTTCCCCTGGAAAAAGTTACCTACGATCTGTTTCCCGACGTACCTAAAAATGATCCGGATGCAAGTTACATCCAATGTGCCATTCAAAATGGACTGATGTTCGCGCTGGCAGATGGTACGTTCAAACCAGATCGTGCGCTGACAATG
>Ga0214923_10001656_pt1 | contig 31255 bp, 25 predicted proteins | sample LL1510_MetaG_FD_177993 | JGI IMG/M metagenome (GOLD analysis project Ga0214923, IMG submission 177993) | Freshwater microbial communities from Lake Lanier, Atlanta, Georgia, United States - LL-1510 | ecosystem: Environmental > Aquatic > Freshwater > Lake | place: USA: Georgia | collected...
TGCCTCCTTGATGCAGATTAGCCAATCGACTCCCTGCTTTTGGTTTCCTCAACACACTCCCCACCACTTTTTTGTTCATCACCAAAATACGCAGATCCCCCTGTGTGGTAACTTCATTCAAAAAAGGTTGCACGGCAACTTTGGGCTGCCACTTGTTCCAATACTCAATCAACTTACTCTCAGAGCTCTTAGGATGAAAAAACTCGATCCCTACTCCAGAGTAAAGGTGCAAAGGCTTTGCAACAGTTTCTTTCCCAGCAGATTGCACAGTTTCCACAAAACTCTGAAGAGAATCACAGTCCCAAGTAGGAACTGCAAATTCAGTATAATTTTGAGGAAGCAAGTGTTCACTCAATCTCCAATTCCAATTGGGGCTGTTAATCTGAAGAATTTTTGCAGGCAAGGTCATAAAATGCTTCATGTGCCCAATGTATCGCTCATTGACTGGGGGATCTAACCTCTGCCAAATCACAGAATAGCCCATCAGATCGCTCTTCTCAGGGGGACCTAAAGCAAAGGGTTCCGATTGATTTAAATGAACGTCCTTTAACTTCTGAATAGGCAACGATTCAAAGTAAGTTCGATCCGTTCCTCTCCAATCAGCTGAATCCACATCGCAGTAATGGACATCATATCCCCGCTTCAACATTTCTGCAGCAAGTACCACCCCAGTATCAAGACTGGGTTGCATTGTTTTTGTAGGCTCACCAGCAATAAGAATTTTCAATTGGGTTATCTCCCTTTTTTAATTTTTAGGAACAATGAAGGCCCGTCCCATTTTTTCTTGTATTTCAACTGGACTGACTTGCGGCGTACAAGGTGGTTTTACCCCCCAACATTGGAAGCCATTCACTATCGTACTGATTGTAAAATTATTCTTTTCGAGCAATACGGTCCCCTCCACTTGGGGGACATTAGGCCAATTCATCCAATCGATTGGTCTGGGATTGGTTCCCAAGGATGTTCGGAGAGAACTCACAAATCCAAAAAGTAAACAGAGATAAAATATTTGTTTTCTTCTTCTTAATTTGGATTCGATTGGGCTTAATACCGTGCCAATAAACAGAGTCCCACACACTAAGAATATCCATGGGGCAAATCTCACATTGGGCGCAACAAACAACCAAACAAGCCCCGGACAAACGACTAAAAAGAAGAAGAGATTAATCAATCGCGTCGATTGTCTTTTCATGCTGACGAAACCTCTCAACCGAAGAAAGATGCCAACGAACGCCGCAAATGATGCAAGTGTTAGAATGTATTTCAATAAGGGTTCTCTCAGTAACCGATAGCTCCATTCTTTAAGACATGAAACTTGCGAGAACACACTTCCCCCAGATCTAATTCCACACAAGTGGTACTTGACGTCTACAAGCCAACCATCCACCCATTCAAGAGGCATTGTCCAAGGCAAACTTACGATACAAGTTCCTGAGCGTGGGTAAATTAAGCAACCCGAAAGGAAAATATTTCTAAGCAGCCACAGTAACATTAAAATGCATGCCCCAAGAACCCCCTCGCGAAATGGGCGATTCTTAAAACATTCGCTTACTTTGTGGGATATTTTTTGTTCCTTTGAACTCGTTAAAATCAAACAAATTGTCGGGATCAGAACGAGTAGATTGGAAATTTTTACCGTGATAGCAAGCCCCGCAAGCATCACGCCTAAAGAGACTTGCAACCAGTGGTCGACTTCATTTTCGCATTCTGCATTCAATGCCCAGAGACAAATGAGAGATCCTAGCGCATAAGAGCAAATATCCGGCGTCAATCCTCCAATGGCTACAAGGCTTAAATTGATGCACAATAAAGACAAAATGGTAAAGACGAAACCAAACCATGAAGCTTTCTCAACATTTTCAAAAAACAAAAGGATCAAAGTTAAAGCACAAATTGAATTTAGAGAAAAAGTTGAAGCCCAACCTAGTGGTGGAAGGGTGAAAATACTTTCGATAATAAACCAAGTCGAATTGTGCCCATAAGGCCCAAAAATATTTGCTAGCCCTGGAATAAGGGGAAAACTTCGATTTACCATCACGCTCGGAAAATGGTAGTAACCCGTATCGATATTGTAGTGAGAGGACACAGCGATTAAGCTAAGAGCCACCACCACTGAACCAGCCAAAACCGCTTCATCTTTTCGAACCCTCGAGAAAAAAGTTTTCCATGATTTGATAACAATCAACCAACCCAATCCCAAGAAAGTAAAACTTACTGATTCAGAAAGAGGGGTAAAATAATTGAGTCCCAGGCCAGCCACGGAGGTACCCAGCAGTCCAAGAAACAGGAGTTCTCCTAAAAAATAGCGACGGCCTTTGGCAGATGCTCCGTTTGAGCTTGTCGACTCAATGAACCCCCCTATCCCTACCAGCGCTACGGACCATAGAATGATTGCTAGGATTAATTTAAGCATATTTCACGCTTACCCACTTTTTACGCGCCGCACAGCCCTATTATAAAAGACGGCTCACCGGAGCCTTCAAGCCTTTTCCAAATCTCACCGATAACTTAGGTGGGAGTCTATCATGTCCGATGAAGGTAAAAAAAATAATAAACATCTCTTTTTTAGGGTCAACTCAAAGGGCGAATTAACAGCCACTGAAAAAACGGTTGCTGAAAAAAGTCCCAGGGGACCAGAGCCTGAACAACCTACTTCAATTCAGAGCCCTACCTTTGCAAACACCCCTACCGAAGTAAGACCCAAAGATTCAATCGAACCGCAGCAAAAACTCGAAATGGATCTACCTATTTCAGAATCCGAAGAAGAAGCTCCTGTCTCCAGCTCCAATGATGAACTTGCACCCCAGCTAGAAAGCCCTCAGGATACTGCATTCCATTTAGAACCTTCCTCATTCTCAGATTCTTTCTCTGAAGACTTTGAACCTAAGCTCGACTCCGAACCAGAAGAAGAGTCCGAAAAAATCATTTCCCCTAATTCTCATCTAGACCAGGATAATTTGACGACTCTTAAAAATTATATCGCTCTCAAAGAGAAAGAAGTTGCAGACCTCAGGGACCAACAAAAACAATATCAAACTGTTCTCTTGAAATTAAAAAGAACCCACTCCGAGTTAACCCACACCAATCTCGAACTCCAACAAGAACTTGAAACAGCCAAATCTAGCGAACAACAGATAAAAAAAGAGATGAGTCACTTGCGAGAAAAATTTGAGACTGACATCGCGATACTAAAAAATGATTATGAGCAACAACAAAGGCAAAACGGGTCATTTCAAGAGCAGCTCCAAGACTTAAACCGACAGAAGACGGCTTGGAAAGAGACCATCGCCGAAGACCTAAAGAAAATCAAAATTAAAGAGAGAGAACTAGAAAATCGCTACGAACTTCTAAAACAGGATACAGAAACTCTTTTAGACTCCAAGGACCAGCAGATCTTGGAGCTAAGAAAAAAAACCGATGCTTTCGAACTTGAACTTGAGTCACTTGAGGAACGATTAAGAAGCGAACATGCCGTTCTTAACAGCATTGACAGTAAAAAAAGACGGCTCATTGAAACTTTGAAGCTTGCGATTTCACTTTTAGAACAAATAGACTCAAACCCCGCCTCGGGAGATGAGCGAAAAACCGGGTGATTGCAATTGTTAAATCTAGCAGAAAAAACGGTTCCCCTTATAGAGTCTGAAACAGCTCCTAAAGTTGACATTTGGATTCAAGACCCTTTTCTGAAGGAGCTCTACCAACCAGAATTCCTAGCTCAACCCATCCAATGGCATTGGAATATCAAACCTAAAAACTGGAAATTAATTTTAAAAAAATCTCCCCCTCGATATTTAATCGTTGACTTAGCTCTTTTTCCAGAGTGTCCCATCTCGGCACTGCAGGAAATTCGCTCCCTTTCTCCTCTCACTGACATTATAGTCCTCTCAAATACCGAGGATGTTCACGTCGCCATCTCAGCTTTTAAAGCGGGTATTTCTGATTACTACTTAAAACCGGTCAATCCGGAGACCCTTCTTTATGCCATCAACAAATTGATTAGCCAAAGAGGACTCACTCCTCACGACCCCATCATGCAAGCAGATTTAGAAATGTTCAGCGTAACTCATTACATTAGTATTGCAGAATCCGATTTAAAAATGAGAGAGCTGGCTATAAACCACTTACTCAAAACCCTTGATGCTCGTGGAGCACTCTGGCTCTGCCCTTCTGAAAAAGTTAACAACTCTTCTTCATCTCAACATCAAACCATTGATGGAACTCATTTTGCGACCGAACATTGGGGCTTCCAATCATCTCGAGAGGCACAGAATGAACTTGCCGCGTTCCAAAATGAACATCCGCGACTTTTAAAAGATTCTTTCTTAACTCACTTAACTTCTCATCCAGAACATTGGTTTCACAAAGACTCTGCTTGGATTCCTTTAAAAAACTCCTCCATGGGGGGGTTCCTTATCATTGGCATTAATCGAGCTTTATCCTCTCAGCTCCAAACTCGCACCGAATACCTCATTCGAAGCTTAGAAATCGCTCTTGAAAACCACCATAGATACATTGAAGCCAAACAACTCACTTATATCGACGATTTGACGGGACTTTATAACCCCAGATTTCTAGATCATGCCCTTAATTTCGCCATGGATACTTTGAGTCATAAAGACGCAGGATTCTGTATTCTCTTCATCGACATTGATAAATTTAAACAGGTCAACGACCAGTACGGTCACGTGATTGGAAGCCAAATGCTAAGCCATGTGGGAAGACTGATTAAACAGGGGCTTAGAAAAAGCGATCATGTATTTCGTTATGGAGGCGATGAATTTATTGCGGTTCTTTACGGAACCCACATCCAAACGGCGCAGGAAATAGCTGAACGAATAAGAAAAACTACCGAAGCTAGAACTTTTCGCTTCCCAAATATTTCCGTAAAGGTCACGTTGTCTATTGGTATCGCTAGATTTCCGGAGCATGGCAAAGACAAAAGCACAATTATAGCGATGGCCGACAGCGCAATGTATTCAAGTAAAAAGCAGGGACGAAACCAAGTCATCGTCGCGGAACCTTAACCCATGACTAAATTGAAGCTCATTTTTTCGGATTTCCACCTCGGAAAAGGTAAGAAGCTCTCTAACGGGGCCATCAACCCACTCGAGGATTTCTTTCACGACCATCGATTTAAAGAATTTCTTGAGCACTACACTCAGAGTCCTTTTGAAGACTACGAAATTGAACTTATTTTGAATGGAGATATTCTCAACTTAATTCAAGTTGACTACCATGGCCATTTTACAACGGTGATCACCGAAGCTGTCTCCATGGCTAAGCTTAAAACCATTATTGAAGGACATCCTACATTCTTCAATTGCTTGAGAGACTTCTTAAATCATCCCAAACGAAGCTTAACTTATATTATCGGCAACCACGACCAAGAGATGCTTTGGGCAGGGACACGACAACTTTTTGAAGGGGCCCTGGGAAAAGAAGTTAATTGGAAAAACACTTATTACCAGACTGATGGAATCCATATAGAGCATGGACACCAATATGAATCCGTTAATCGCGTGGATCCCACTCGTCTATTTCTTACAGAGGGCCTCCCAGAGCCTATTTTGAACCTCCCCTGGGGAACTCTTTTTACAATTCAATTCATTGTTCGTCTGAAATTAATTCGGCCGGCAGTGGATAAGGTCCGTCCCTTTAGGCATTTTATCTGGTGGAGCTTATTTCATGACACTTGGATGTCCCTTGTCCAGGGAACCAAACTCTTCTTTTATTTTATATCGACGAGATTTAGTAAAGTTAGATACCGTCAATCAAGCTTAATGTTAACTTTTAAAATTTTAAAAGAGGCTTCAGTTTTCCCTGATTTGAGTGACGCCGCAAAAAGAATTTTACGAAGTCCCGAAGTTCACACTGTTGTTTTTGGCCACACGCACGTTTATAAGCAAGTCCCCATAGGAGACGAAAAACAGTACCTCAATACAGGCAGCTGGACCGATATCATCTCCATGGATATTGAAAATTTTGCCCGCCGTTCACGTCTTACTTATGTACGAGTCGAATACGACACAAAAGGAAAAGCTCTTCCCATCCTTCGGCATTGGATTGGCCGAATTCCCATCGAAGATGATGCTTTTGGCATCTAGATAATTGTCGCCCCGCGCTAAGTATCAATTTTTTTTCACCATTCTTTTGTCAGATCAAACCTCGTGACATATACTGGCTTAGTTTTAAGGGTCTGCGTCAACTTTAATTTAGGACTCATATATGATTGGAAACATTGCAAAAAAAATCTTCGGAAGTGCCAACGATCGAGAGATCAAACGACTGATGCCAAAAGTCGCTGAAATCAATGCACTCGAACCTAATATTTCTAAATTAACAGATGAAGAGCTCAGAAATAAAACTTTTGAATTCAAGCAAAAGCTTCAAAATGGCTCAACTCTAAATGATATCCTTCCAGAGGCCTTCGCAGTGACCCGCGAAGCGGGAAAACGAGTTCTCAATATGCGCCACTTCGATGTGCAGCTTATCGGAGGGATGGTACTTCACAGTGGAAAAGTAGCCGAAATGCGCACTGGGGAAGGTAAAACACTGGTCGCGACTCTTCCAGTTTATTTAAATGCCCTTTCCGGAAAAGGCGTCCACGTGGTGACCGTCAACGACTATCTAGCACGCCGAGATTCGGAATGGATGGGACAACTTTATCGATTTCTTGGACTTACCGTAGGCACCATTGTTCATGGCTTAAACGACCCACAAAGACATGAAGCCTACCACGCAGATATCACTTATGGGACTAACAACGAATTTGGATTTGATTACTTAAGAGACAACATGAAGTTTCGTTTGGAAGACTTCGTCCAAAGAGACTTAAACTTTGCAATTGTTGACGAGGTCGACTCGATCCTGATTGACGAAGCAAGAACTCCTCTTATCATCAGCGGCCCCACTGACGACAGTACCGATAAGTACTACTTAATTAATTCAGTGATCCCCGTTCTACAAAACATTGAGGACTATACAATCGATGAAAAATCACGAAGTGCAGCTCTCACAGAATCTGGCGTAAATAAAATCGAAAAAGCACTGCGAGTCTCAAATCTCTATGCTCCCGAACACATGGAACTTGTCCATCATGTTCATCAAGCTCTTAAAGCCCACGCCATCTTCAAACGAGATGTCGATTACGTGGTCAAAGAGGGAGAGGTCATCATTGTCGACGAATTTACGGGTCGATTGATGCCTGGACGACGGTACAGTGACGGGCTCCATCAAGCACTTGAAGCCAAAGAAGGTGTGAATATTGAAAATGAGAACCAAACACTAGCTACAGTTACCTTCCAAAATTACTTTCGCATGTATAACAAACTAGCGGGCATGACGGGAACTGCTGACACTGAAGCTACAGAGTTTAATGCTATTTACAAACTCGAAGTTTGCGTCATTCCAACAAATCGCCCCATGGTGCGAGATGACCGGCAAGATATGGTCTATAAAACGACCAAAGCGAAATACAACGCAGTTTGTACTGAAATTGAAGAGTCATTTCAAAATAAACGCCCTGTCCTCGTAGGGACTATCTCAATTGAAAAATCAGAATATTTGAGCCAGCTTCTGAAAAAGCGCGGGGTTCCTCATAATGTTCTCAATGCAAAACAACATGAACGCGAAGCCGAAATTGTGGCCCAAGCGGGTCAACCAGGAGCTATCACGATTGCGACCAACATGGCAGGTCGCGGAACAGACATTGTTCTAGGCCCAGGGGTGAAAGAGATGGGGGGGCTTCATATCATCGGAACTGAACGGCACGAATCCCGTCGAATCGATAATCAGCTTCGTGGAAGAGCAGGTCGCCAAGGAGACCCAGGTTCAAGCCGCTTTTACCTCTCACTGGAGGATGATCTACTAAGAATCTTTCAAGGCGAAAAAATTAAGGGCTACATGGACAGATTCAAAATGGAGGAAGATATCCCGATTGAATCTAAACTAATTTCTCGTGCGATCGAAAATGCCCAGAAAAAAGTTGAGGGTCACAACTACGACATCCGAAAACACCTATTGGAATATGACGACGTTTTAAACAAGCAACGAGAAGTGGTTTATGCCTTAAGGCGATTAATTCTTAAGGGGGAGAATACCAAGGCCCTCATCTCCGATATTGTTAGAGAACAAGTAGAGTCTGTCTGTAATGCTTTTGCATCTACCAAGACCTCTACCGAATGGGACACAAAATCAATTTTAGAGTTTCTTACGACTTCTTTTGACAGTGTATTGGGCCTTTCGGATGAAAGCTTGAAGCTAGTCGACGGTCGTGACCAACTAGTCAATGAAATCTGCAAGCGTGCCCAGGAGCTTTACGATATTCGCGAGAAACAGATGACCTCGGAAGTTATGCGTCAGTTGGAGCAGATGATCTACTTAGGCTCTATTGATCAATTATGGAAAGACCATCTTTTGAATATGGATCACCTTAAAGAAGGTGTCGGTCTTAGAGGCTACGGCCAAAAGGATCCTCTAGTTGAATACAAAAAAGAAGGGTTCTCACTCTTTAAACTTATGGATGACCAAGTCAAAATGGACGTCATCACTAAGCTCTATAGAGTCCAAGTCACCAGACAAGAAGAAGTGCAAGAGCTGCAGCCCAAAGAACAAGAGATGCACTTCATGCACGGCGCAGAGGAGGATTCTCAGTTACAGCCCACCCTAAGAAGTGAAGAGAAGGTGGGGCGCAATGACCCTTGTCCCTGTGGTAGTGGAAAGAAATACAAGAAATGTCACGGAGGTTAGGCTGTGCTTTCAACATGTCCTGCTTGTTTAAATCAAATTCTGCACGAGGATGGGAAAGATACCATCAGCTGTGAATGCGGGGAAACTTTCAGCCCCTTTCTCACAGTTCCCCCGGAGATGGACTTTACCTCTGGGCCGCTAATTGCCATGGCTGAGAAAAATACAATTGTGGGGCCCACTTTTTCAGAAAACAGTAACTCCATGAATGAGGATTTCTTAGCCCAAAATAATTCCCAAGATTTTTCAGAGAGTGAAGCTGCATTTGCTGAGTTAAGAAGCTTTGGTGAAACTGTGAGTGAATCCGGCCCGCCAGAGCTACCTGTCTCAAGCCCCATTGTCAGCAGCAGCCCCACACCCACCGGGGGAACTTCAGTTTCACAAACCCCCAGTGAGCCTTTACCTAGCGAGGCAGTTCATGTTTGTCCCATAACGGCTGGGGATGAGCTCTCGGGCTACACAGTCGATGCATTCCTCCCCCCTATCTCTGTTTGGTGCTCGGCTAAGCTCGAGATTGAGGACCCTTTAAAGAATGCTCACGATATGCTTTCACAAAAAGCGACTCAGTTAGGCGCCAACGGAGTTGTCTCTGTGAGATGGTCATTCACTCCAGATGGAAGCCGGATTCTACTAACGGGAACCCCTGTGAAATGCCGAAAAGCAAATTAAGCCGTCCTAAGACTGATGACCCCCAATTGAGACCGATAGGAGCGAGAGCACTCAAAAGTGCCTTGGACACATTGCGACCCTATCTTTTTGAAGCCTCACTATTAGACCTTTTTGCAGGACAGGGCCGATTCGGAGTCACCGCTAGCACGGAAGGAATTAGTTCAGTGACTTTTGTAGAAAAAAACTCGCGCACAGCGGCTGAATTAACAGCCCTTGTAAGAAGCCCCCAGTTTCCAAAATCGGTAAACGCTACCGTTCTGTGTCAAGATGTGTTTGATTTTCTCAAATTGAGCCAGAATAGATTCGACATTATTTTTGCAGATCCCCCGTTCCCCCTCTGGAATCAAGATTTTGAAGAACGATTGTTCAGGGCCGTTCTAGCCCTGCTTAATCCTGATTCTATTTTTCTTGTGAAATGCCCTGGCCGGATGGTACCCTCCTTTGAGTCAATAGGATTGAGTCAGATGAAGTCTTCAGATTTTGGAGAGTCTAGACTCATTTATTATCGATATGAAAGCACAAAGGGAAAACCCGGCCAGTAAAAAGAACTTAAGACGCGCCATCTATCCTGGAACTTTTGATCCCATTACTAACGGACACGTCGATCTCATCACTCGGTCCCTCGCAAGTTTTGATGAGATCATAATCTTAATTGCACACTCAAGCAAAAAGCCGGTCTTTACGCCCCAAGAACGAATGAAGCTCATTCAACAATCTTTCAAAAATGACCCCCGAATCAAAATAGATATCATCGATGGGCTGTTAGCTGACTACGCAAAGCGAGTTGGCGTCAGTGTCGTGTTACGAGGGCTCCGCGCCATATCGGACTTTGAGTACGAATTTCAAATGGCCACGATGAACAAACGCCTCCATCCAAAACTAGAAACTCTATTTCTCATGGCCTCAGAGAATAATTTTTTTGTAAACTCAACCTTAGTCAAAGAAGTTTGTTCTCACGGAGGAGATATATCCACTTTAGTTCCTCCCCATGTTGAGAAAAGTCTAAAGGAAAAACTATGTTAAAACTTTCAAGTCGAGTGAGTTCATTAAAATCTAGTAGCATTATGGAAATTTCCGCTAAGGCCGCACAACTAAAAGCGCAAGGGCATGAAGTGATTAGCCTCGCAGCGGGTGAACCGGACTTCAACACTCCTGAACCCATACAATCAGCGGCTACAGCTGCTATGAAAGAAGGAATTACGAAGTATACTCCCGCTCCAGGGTTTCAAGTTCTCCGAGAGGCTGTGGCCAAGATGGTCACAAGAGAAAATGGCTACGCAGTTGATCCGGAAGAGGTCCTTATCACGAGTGGAGCTAAACATGGGCTCTATCTAGCCCTTCAATGTCTGGTAGATCCAGGAGAGGCTGTTTTAATTCCAACTCCAGCTTGGGTGAGTTATCGGCCTATGATCGAATTAGCTGGGGCCTCAGTTATTCCCTTGCCACTATACGAAGAAGACGGTTTCAGGCCGAATGTTGAGCGATGGAAAGGAATGGCGATTCCACCCAATGCAAAAGGTATTATTATTAATAGTCCCAATAACCCTACGGGAGTTGTTTATAGTCGTGAAGAACTCATCAAACTCACTGGCTGGGCCTTACAGCGTAATCTGTGGATTATTTCTGACGAAATTTATGAAAAAATTATTTATGACAATTTAATTCACACAAGTATCGGGGCTTTAGGCCCAGAAGCCAAGAAAGCGACCATCACGATCAGTGGGTTTTCTAAAAGTTACGCGATGACCGGTTGGAGATTGGGCTGGGCGATTGCCGACAAACCCTTTGTCAGCAAGATGGCTGCCCTTCAGAGTCAGAGCAATAGTCATGTGACCAGTTTTGTGCAATGGGCAGCGCTGACGGCGTGCACCCTTCCTCCGAGTGTCGGAGCTCACATGGTAGCGGAATTTGATAAGCGCCGACGTTACTGTATGGAACGACTCGACAAACTTTCGGACTATTTAACTTACACTCGGCCGACTGGGGCCTTCTACATCTTTATTAATCTCTCAAAATGGCTAATCGCAAAAAAAATGTCCGACCTTGAGTTCTGTAAAGAACTACTTGAAAACCAATACGTCGGGGCTGTTCCGGGTTCATCTTTTGGGAAAGAGAATTCGATTAGAATCAGCTATGCCACCAACATCGACAACTTAAAAAAAGCATTCGATCGGATTGAAAATTATCTTAGGGCTTGAAGCTAAAGTTTTTTAGAAGACCTCTAAAAAGAATTTCCCAACTCGATATAAAAAGATGACCCCTCTGGGGTGAGAGCAAGATCTCCCCTCACTATCAACCTTTTTCCCCAAATAAGTCTGGTACCCCACCCTGTAGAGGCATGCAGATTGCCGATTTGGATGGGCAGAAGTTTGTTCCAAACCCTTCCAATATCTATAAAGGGAACAAATCCCAATTGAATCTCTTGGTCGGCAAATCCAAATCCAATGGGGTCCCAACGCAACTCAAAACCAAGAGCAGACCGAATATGGTCGACAAATCTATTACCGTCATAGCCACGCATAAAACGATCTCCACCAAAACCGATCGTCGAATCCGAGCCCCCAGCGGCAGAAAGCTCATAAAAAGGAACCGTTCCGGACAGTACTTCGAAAAAACTTCGATGGGCGAAAATTAATTTTGAAGTTAGCGGGTAATAATAACGAAAAGTATATGTTGTTCTAAGGAAATCAAAACTACTTCCAGTGTATTTTGAGTACCATTGGAAATAGAGTTCATTAAAAGTTCCTTTTGAAGGATACGGTTCAAAATCGAGAGTATCTCTAATCACCGCCCACCCTAGAAAATGAGTTCTTCCGCCCGCACTACCCACCGGTTTTTCTGCTGCAAGAAGGCTAGTGGGCGGGGCTGTAATGGTAGTCCATTTGAATCCTAAGACAGGCCCCGTACGAAACCGCCCACCTAAATATCTTAACAACTGTATGTTTACTGTCGGTGATGTTCTCTCGTTGGCATACATGGGATTCTCAGGCTCTAATCCAACAGAGTTGACTGTGGTATCATTCCCTACCCCAAAGTACCGCTGAGTGATATCGCGATTATAAGCTGCCCTTCCCGTAAACCTCCAAAGCCCTCCGAAAGCGTAAGGAAAATCGGCCTGAAAAAAATGTTTGTATCGCCCTTTATCACTCGCGAGCACTTGCCCCATAAACTCAGCTTTGTGGGGATCTTGACGTAAAATATTAACCAATTTTGCATGGAGTCCCAGATGAAATCCATTATTCGGACTTGGAAAAATCAGAGGAATTCCCTGGATAGTCCAAGGATCTCCCCACAATTGGAATCCTTTACGACTCACCACTTTATCAATTCGTGAAGCGACTTCTTCGCCAAAGAGTTTGAGTTCCTTTCCCACTCCAGGCGTTTTAGGAGTGCCTTTTAAAGGGGCATCTTCGATATAGTCATCAGGTCTAGCGACTGATGTTTCACTGATGTCAGGCAATTCCTTTTTTATAGTCTCTTTTCGTTTCCTTTGAAGTGGTCGACTTCTCTTAAGACCAGGAGCTCCACTTTCAGCAGAAACTGGCGTGATTACCCAAAACATCCCGACAAAAAAAGATAAAACAATCAGATATAGCTTAAGCTGGAACCGCATCTACTTAATTTTGGCCTTTTATCGTCCATTTGAGAAGTAAAAACCATCTGGAAGTGAAGTCTTTTTAAAACATAAAACCTAGGCCCATACCCACAAAGGGGCCTGACAAATTAAAATCCCTACCCTCTGGAAGAAAAGCGGTTGTTCCACTCGACAAGTTTTTTAAATTTAACCACCGGTAGCCACCCTCTAGATGAAAATCTAATCGAGAATTTATTTTTAATTCCATCGAGGCTTTAGCTTGATAATTCCAAAAAGGTGTTCCGCGACTAAATTTAGCTTGAGAAGATGAATCAACTCGTTGCTCCAATGGGTACAATCCTCCCATTGAGAAAATATAAGCGACTCTTGGATTGGCCTTCACAAATCCGATTTCTGGCCCCACCAATTGCAAATGAAGAGTATCCTTTTGAGGGGCACCCGCAATCGACAGTTCTCTAGCTGCAAACCAGTATTCATATCGGGCTCCAACCCATAGCCATGGAGTGGGATATCCCCCAAAACCCAAAACCCCCACTAGAGGCGTCCTCATATTTTTAGTGTAACTCGCACCGGACAGTTTATCTGCTTCACTGGAGGCAATCCCGATATTGCCACTTGCATATAGGAGAAAAGGTCTCTGTGGCAGAACCGATATTCTTTTTGCCATCGCTACCCCAGGTCCTAAACCTAAGTAGAAAACCACAAAATAGGACATCAATGAAAAAACCGATTGTTTCATCATTTGCTTTTCGGAATATTTACATTCCGAGTCACAGAACATAATGAGGGATTAATTATGCAGGGTTCGACATAATGTCGATGCTCTAGGGGATATCCGAAAAAGGGATATCCTCGATAGGATACTGTTCCCATCCTTCAAAATCAAAATGCCACCATTCCGTATCGAGCCCTCTAAACCCTTCTTTTTCCATCGTGCGTTCAAGAAGCTTTCGATGATTTAGGGCGCTTTTACTAGCCGTTTTATAGTTTCGATGTGCTTTTTCGCTAAAATCATCGTAAGCGCTCGGCATCTCGAGTTCCTGCCCCACGCTATCTATCACGGTGACATCAACTGCAGCCCCGCGGTTATGGCGTGAGCCTTTTTTGGGATCAGCGACATACCGTTCATCGGGGACAAGTTCCCAAAACTTTTTTTGCACTGAAAGAGGGCGATAACAATCAAACATTTTTAGTCCCATTCCTCTCACCTTAAGAGCTGCTTGGACGCGGGAGATAGCTACCGCAACGGGCTTACGTAAAATGCACCTAGCCTCAGGATAGACTTTGTGATGGGTAAAATTATCCTTAGTGGCATATTTGATATCGAGTACCACACTGAAATCGAATTTTTTTAGGTCAATCAATGGAGACTGAGCGCCTAATCCCTTAGCGCCCCCTAAAACACACAAAGCTATAATGAACGAGTATTTCATCATCGCTCTTCGATAGGACTTAGAAATGCCATTTTAGTTTTCATCCAGATTCGAAACCTATCGATAAAAGTGAAGGCAGCGGGAACCACCACAAGACTCAATAGAGTCGAGCTAATCAACCCCCCAATAATAGCGATGCCCATACTCGTTCTCTGTTTTGACGCTTCATTAAGACCAATCGCAACTGGCAACATGCCTGCAATCAGAGCAAAAGTGGTCATCAGAATGGGCCTGAGTCGAATTTTACCAGCCTTAACTAGGGCTTTGTTTCTTTCCATTCCCTCGTCGATTAACTGGTTAGTCGCATCCACAAGTAGAATTGAATTTTTTGTAGCAACTCCAAGAAGAAGGATACATCCAATCATCGAGTTAATATCGAGCGATTGCCCAGAGATAAACAGAGCAAAAAAAGCACCGCAGGCCGCAAGCGGCAGCACTAGCATAATTGTGAACGGTGTCACAAAGGATTCGTAAAGACTTGCTAGAACCAAATAAATAAAGACAATCGCTAAAAGTGCTGCAGTCGCCATGCTCTCCATCAACTCTTTAAAATTCTCGGCTTGACCCACAAAGGCATAACTGACTCCGGCCGGGAGTTGGATCTCCTCTTTGAGCAAACCATTTATATCTGCCATCACCCCACCCATACCCTTCCCCCCGGGGGTCAAATCGGCCGCAATTTGCACATAACGCCCTCGATCTTGTCTTAAAATATTCGCAGGGCCAGTCGCTTCGACACCATTCGCAATGTTTTTTAAAGGGATTTGACGAAAATTGATATTGGGGACAAATGTGGTGTTGAAGTTATCTCTTAAATTTCGATCGCCCTCTTGAAGTCTAACCCGAATATCGTACTCTCTCCCCTCTTCTCGAAACACGGCTGGAGTCGAACCCTCAATCTGGTTTCTCAATTCAGCCCCGACGATACTGCTTGAAACCCCCATCCTTTCTGCCTTTCGATTATCAAGCGACACTTGAAACTCCGGTTTTCCAGGACGAACACTGATATCCACATCTTTCAAATCGGGCATCGTTTTTAATTTTTGAAACAACTTGTTGGAGACTTCCTCAACGACATTAAGATCACTACCGATAATATTCACATTAAACGGCCGGGAACCTGCTCCGACCATATCCACATCTTTCACGGTTGGATTTGCAAATGAAAACTCTTTCAACTGCCCGCGGAGTCTATCTTTGAACTGAGTCGTGTTGACATTGCGCTTTTTCGCATGAACCAATTCAATAAAAAATGTGGCCACATTACTTTCAAGATCTCTACTGCCCACCATTAATACTGAGGATTTTACCTCTGGATTTGCTCGAATTACGGCGTCAACTTTATGAGCCACTTCCGCCATTTCGTTTAAGTTGGTTCCAGGAGGCATATCTAAACCTACGGAAAATTCGCCATAATCCTGAGCCCCAAGGAAAGTTTTGGGTGTGAATTTTAAAGCCACACCGCTAAGAGCAAGCACGATAAGAGTGAATACAAATGTGATGCCTGGCTTAAAAATAACCTTTTCCAAAAGCCTCTCATACTTATCTTCTAAAGCATTTTGAAAACGATTGAACGCTTTAAGTGCTCTTCCAAGCGTGGCCCCCAAAAAACCCTTTTCAGGAAAACCGTGACTTTTTCCCGCAAAATAAGCTGAGAGCATGGGGGCTACTGTCAGCGCATCGAAAAGGCTTATCACCATCGCGAAACAGATCGTAAGCCCAAACTCCTTAAAGAACTGACCCACAACCCCTTTTAAAAAAGCGATGGGCCCAAACACCGCCAATACGGCACATGTCGTCGCTACTACAGCTAGCGTTACTTCTTTCGTGCCGGTCGAGGAGGCTTTAATAGGTTCCTCACCCATTTCAATATGTCTAAAAATATTCTCACGAACCACGATCGCATCATCAATTAAAAGCCCTACAGCTAGAGAGAGAGCTAACAGAGTCATGACGTTAACGGTAAACCCAGCAGCCGACATGAGGATAAATGCACCTAATAATGAGTTGGGCAATGCGAGTCCTGTAATGATCGTGGATCTTCCGGACCCCAAGAAGAAAAAAACGACAATAATAGTAAGAATAATACCTATAAAAATTGATTCGGTCACATCATCGACATTCGCTCGAATGGGCTTAGAGGAATCTCTGACGATTTCAAGTTGCGGCTTACCCTCGCTATTGGCCATCGATTGATTCATCTCAGCTACTCGCCGCTTAACTGCATCTGCTACACCAATGGTGTTGGCTCCCGTTTGACGGAACACCATAAGAAAGAGCGATTTCTTACCATTGTAAAAAGTTCGTGAAGTTTCATCTTCAAGAGAGTCGGTTACTTTTCCAATCTGGGATACCGTCACAGGAACGTCGTTACCTATGAAATTCACAATTACATCTTCAATGTCTTTTAAGTTTTTAAATTCACCCAAAGTTCTAAAAACCAAATCCATTTTTAACTGTTCTACTTTTCCCGCGGGAATATTTTGTCCCGTAGTCGCAATGCGCTGAGACACTTGAGTGGCCGAGATCTCATAATTGATAAGTTTCTTTCGGTCCAGCTCCACTCGAATTTCTCTTTTTCGACCTCCTAGGACTTCGACAAGACCGACGTTTTTCACCTGTTCGATCTTGGGTCTTACGATCTGGTCGGCTAAATCATAAAGTTTAGCTTCCGGTAAATCTGCTGAAACTGTGATCGTTATAATTGGCTGATCTGCGGGATCGACTCTCCGAATAATCGATTCTTTAGTTTCCTTAGGAAGTTTTATTTTGGCAGAAGAGACTTTATCTCTTACCTGTTGCTCCGCGTACTTCACGTCGGTCTCGAGAGTAAACTCTGCAATGACAATGCTCACACCCTCTTTGTTTATTGAGCGCAAGCGTTTAATTCCAGCAACTGTAGAGATCTGGTCTTCAAGAACTTTCGAAACAAGGGTCTCGACTTCCCTAGGGCCTGCTCCGGGATAAGGAGTACTGACAGTGACTACCGGAAAAGTCACGTTGGGGAAAAGATCAACGCCCAATTTTTTTAATGACAAATATCCCACAACCAACATCGCAATGACTGTGCATGTGATAAAAATGGGGCGTTTTATAGAAAGGTCAGCTAAAGTCACGTCTTGTCTCCTGGCTTTTCTTCAGCAGATAAGTAGGTTTTCATTTGTGCGAGAAGCGCTAATATTTGAAGCTCAGTTTTGAGTTTCATCACCTGACTATTCGCATAGTCTTGTTCAAATAAAACAACTTGGTAGAGAACTGAACGCCCCGTTTTTAGCCTGTTCCGTTCATGTTCTAACTTCTGCTTTTGAACTTTCTCAATTTCCTGGGCCATTTGTAATCTTCGCTTGTTTTCATTTAAACGAGTGACAAGCTCATTCCATTCCATTTCATCTTCGAAGACTTTGCGTTGATAATTTAACTCAGCTCCTCGTTCTTCTTTGAGATACGCCGCTCGATCATTCACTACAGTTCCCAAATCGAGGGGTGCCATCACTTTCAACCCTATCACAAATGTGTTCTGGTTAGTCCTACTGGCATCTGCAACGCTCTTGCTCAAAGCCGAATCCCGACCATTAAGGCTGTAACTTGAAAAAACATCAACTGAAGGGGAATTCTTTTCGCGCCCTAAATGAGCAGCGGCTTGGGCTGCTTTTCGTGCTTCATCAGCCGCCAGGACATCCTCGCGTTTTCCTTTTTTCTGGAGGGGTGGCAAAGCGATTAGCTGATTTGTCTCTACTTTTTCTAAGCCTAAATTCATGGCTTCAGAATCTTCTCCTCTTAAGCTATTAAACTTTTTTGTAGCTTCTCTTAATTCATCAAGAGCCATTTGTAGCTCGAGTTGTTTTGCTTGAAGACCTGCCTCTGACTGTAAAGCATCGGATTTGTCGGCGAGAGCAAGTGAAGCCCGACGAGCACTCCATTCTTGAATCTTTTTAGCTCGTTCGACACCACTTTTTGCGACCTCTACGACTTCTCGAGCTATTGCCAATCTCCAATAAGCAGTCTCTGCTTCAGCAAGGATGGCTTTCGCTTTTAAAGACTCCGTTAAGCTAATCGCTTTGGATTGCGATTCGATCACTTGTTGCGTCGCTCTTGTTTCAGAACCCAACCCATTTCGCCACAGAGGTTGGCTTAGTTCCAAAGAAGGCACCACATTGTAAAAATTGGGAAGGGGAACAAAAGTTGTATTAACACCAAACAACTCAGTCCGTGTGATGTTGTAACTGAGCTTAGCCGAAAGCCCAAATCGAGTTTGTTCGGCAACTCCTATCGTATAATTTTCGAAGATAGTTCGATTCCCCAGGAAGGAAGGATTATTCGTCGGCTTACGATCATCTAGATAGCTTATGTTTGAAAACAAAGAAGGACTCGTCAGTAGACTCCCCTCTTGAACCCGTTCCATCGCTCCTTCTTTGACGAGTTGGGTCGCTTGATAGCCCAAATGCTTCTCTTTTACTTGAGAAAGATAGTCTTTGAGGGCAAGAACATCAGCCCCCAATCCGATAGAAACAAGATGAAGACAAAACACTGTGACCGTTAATAATCGCATGGACAGTTTATACTCTTAATACCCCCACCCTACAAGGATTCTAAGTTATAGGGACTGGCTCTTGACCCGAAAAACCGGCTGCGGTAATCCACTCAAAGTATTAAACTTTTTCTTTAGAGGAGCCATTTTATGAGACTTTATTTGTTTCTATTGTCAGGACTTCTTCTAGGGTCCGGCACCCGTGGCTTTGCCCTCAATTCAGTGCTTCCTAAGGTTTTAGAGAGTTATTATGGGGTTCAAAAGACCCTGGCCAATGACAAACTTGATGCCCTTTCTGCTTCGGGCAACGCTTTAAAAATTACCATTGAAAAAAGTTTGTCCGAGACCCCAAACAAGGACGAAACTCAGCTTTTAAAGGATTTACTTCCTTATTTGCCGAAATTGATAGCCCAGAAAGATCCGAAGACATCGCGCGTTACTTTTGGGAATATTTCAAAGATTCTTGTGGAGTACCTTAAATCCCACGTTGAACAAACCCAAACAGTTCAGTTGTTTTTCTGCCCAATGTTTCCCCAAGGATATGCTTTTTGGATCCAGCCTAAGGGAGAAACCCTAACTAACCCCTATTGGGGACATGAAATGTTAACCTGCGGAGTTAAACGACCCTGGTGAAAATGACATAGGAATGACTGTGGGAGCCAAGAGAAACATCCAAAACACAAACGATAGAGTCGCAATACTCGCATAGAGATACATCCTCATAGGTTTAGTTGGATTCTTCGGTCTGAAATTATAAAAAGCCTCCCAAGAGGAAAGGAAAGCCACTAGGGGAAGAAATAAATGAAATTTAGAATTCCATTCGCAGAAACTAAATAATGAAAAGCACAAGAAAGAGACAAAGGGGCGACTGTTGAACAGTTGCCCCAACCCCGGAAAACAGAAGCTATACACCCCTGCGAAAATCTTTTCTTTTGAGCTCATTAATTAAAAGCTCGCTGCAAAACAGTGATAATATTTGGGTCAAAACCGCTTGCACTGCTTGCAGGATTACAACTTCCAGCTCCGGCAAAAGCTTGAGCCATCGCCAAAGCTTGTTGCTGTTTAGCCTGGCGTACGCCTGGATCACTTGATCCCCCATTCTCGCGAATCGAACTTGTCTGTGGCAGCAATGCGACCACAAGTGCAGTCTGAAAAGATTTGGTTACTGCACAGATCTTTTCTTCAAATCGGGTCTTAGCGTTAACAAAAGGGAGTCTGGCATCTGGAGTTTGGTTTACTCCATCGTTCACCGCATTCGTTACGATATTGTTAACTAACACATATTGGGCTACTGGAGATAAAGCTCCTTGAGTAAGGCCCAACAAAACTGAACTGGGAATTACGGTAGCCCCGCCAGATGTAACCGGGATCGACTGCAGACTTTGAATGTACTGCAGTATCGACTCGGCTCGCGCAGGGCTACTCAAAAACAGAGAAAGAAGAAAACCGACAAGGAGAATAACTTTAATAAAGATAGAATCGAGTTGAAGTCTAAGTTGCTTATACATAATGTTAACCTCAGTTGTAGAACGGTTTCTAATCGTTCCTAAATCAAGTTGCACATCAAAAATGTGTTTCTTCTTATTGGATTGTTAAAGCACACATCGTGCCGTCTCTGTTTCAAAGCTAATGTGCACTGTTTTGTCTACACCAGATGCCAAAGAGACTGACAGTTAAAAACTGTGTCCTAATTGTTAACTAAAATCAGCGACTTACTTTGGCTAACCTTTATACAACTTGAAGAACTGAGGCTAACCCATTGTAATAATGATTAAATCGAGATATACCCCCGAAGTCGCTGACAGAGTTCCTTCAAATAGGTGTTTAGCATTGGATTCAGATCAACCCAAAAATCAAGTAACCCGAAAAGCCATCGTTTTGATTTCTGGTGGGCTAGATAGTGCCATTGCTGCGGTCTTAGTCAAAAGTTGGGGCATCGAGGTCGTGGGTCTTCATCTAAAATCGCCATTTGGCTGCACTCAGGATGCTGCGAAAGTCGCTGAAGACCTCGACATTCCGCTAGTCGTTAAAGAAAAGGGAGAGGCCTTCATCAAGTTGATCGAACGGCCCAAATATGGTTACGGAAGCCAAATGAATCCCTGTATTGATTGCAGGATTTATATGTTCGAACTGGCGGAGAAAGTAAGGCTTGAGGAAAAAGCCGACTTTATTGCTACTGGTGAAGTCGTTGGGCAACGCCCTCTCTCTCAAAATAAATCGGCTATGAAACTCATTGAACGAAAGTCTCCACTTGAAGAAAGAGTTTTAAGACCTTTATCAGGTGGAAACCTCCCCCCGACTCTCCCAGAACAGATGGGCTGGATCAAAAGAGAAAACCTGCTTAAACTTTCAGGACGTGGCCGAAGCGAACAATTAGCCCTAGCGAAAAAGTTGGGCATTTCACACTACTCCTCCCCGGGCGGGGGCTGTCTCTTAACTGAGAAAGCATTCTCAGACCGGCTCAAAGATTTTTATGAACACCCCTCCTACCAAAACTCTGAGGAAAAAATGGCTCAAGCCGCTTTGCTACGCCTGGGGCGACACTTTCGAATTTCTAAGGAAGTCAAAGTCATCATCGCTCGGACTGAAATGGAAAATACGGAATTTAATAAAGCTTGGAACCATGCAGGGTGCACTCTTTTTAGACCCGCTAATTTCAAAGGCCCTTTGGGTTTAGCTTTTGGAACGCTCAACCCAGAGAGCAAGCAAACGATTGCAAACTTAATGGCAAGATATGGGCGCAAATCTGAGGCCTCTATTCAAAAAATCGAGAGCTTAGGGTATTGCGAAGAGAGCACTTCTAAATCAGAATTGTGGGATGTGTTGGAGCCGACTCATGATTCTGTTTTAGAAAAATGGAGAATAGGTATCACATGAAGAAATTAAACAATGTTATCGTCGCACTTGATTATGAAAATCGAGATCAAGCTTTCCGATTGATAGATACTTTAGGTGAACGAATCACCATCTACAAAATAGGGCCGCAGCTTTTCACTCGCTCCGGACCCGACGTGCTTCAATATCTACACCGCTCAAAAAAGAAAATTTTCGTTGATCTCAAACTCCACGATACTCCTCAAGTTGTTTTTGAAACCATTCGGCAATTAGCTGAGATGGGAGTGGATTTTGCGTCGGTCCACTGTCTAGGCGGAAGAAAAATGCTTGAAGCTGCTAGTCGAGGCTGCAGAAACTCTAAATTGCAGCTTTTAGGCATTACCTTACTGACGAGCTTCGATCCATCTGAAGCAGCGTCCTGGGACTGGGAAACGACTTCTGAAAAATCTGTTACCAAACTCGCCCTTCTAGCACAGGATTTAAGACTTAAAGGGATTGTCTGTTCCGTTTCGGAGGCCAAATTACTGCGACCGCTTTTGTCTCAAGACTTTTTATTAGTAACTCCCGGAATCCGGCCCCAATTGAAAGCGGTCTATGAAGAGGATCAAGAGAGAATTGCGAGCCCAGAAGAGGCTTTGACCGCGGGAGCTGACTATCTTATCATTGGAAGACCCATTATTCAGAGTCGAGATCCACAACTCGCTACAGAAACAATTTTTGAAAGTATCAATGTATGAACACTATCTCCTCCCTCAGCGCTATACACCATTTGTTGGTACATCGCCCCCGCTCCATCAAAACACTGATCAGTTTTGTCCCCAAAACAGATTCTTCGGCTCGAGTTGCGGAACTCATTTCATTGGCCGAGAACCTGGGTGTCGCGATCGATTTTCAACCCACCCCAAAAAAACGTCACTCAGAAAACTTCGAACCTCTCATCGCTCAGATTCACCCTCTCCAATTTCATGATTGGAAGATTTTTCTTGAAAACATGTCCAACGAAAAATCAGCGGGCATTCTCGCTTTAGACCACATTCAAGATCCTCAGAATTTTGGAGCTCTTTGTCGAACAGCCGAGGGACTTGGTTGGAACGGGGTCCTTATTCCAAAAGACCGAAGCGTTACGATTGGCCCGGGAGTCTACAATGCCTCTGTCGGAGCGGTCGAGACACTGCCCGTGATTCAAATTGTGAATTTAGCCGAAGGGCTAAGAAAACTTAAGGACGCTGGGTTTTGGATCGTGGGAACTTCGCTCGGCGAAAAGACCCAAACCCTAGAAGAGCTCCCTAACTTAGAAAAAGTGGTTTTAGTTTTAGGCACAGAGTTTGAGGGCATCTCCCCTCTTGTCGCTAAGACCTGTGACTTTCTCGTTCAAATTCCCTTAAAAGGGAAGGTTCAATCTTTGAACGTTTCAGCTTCAGGGGCGATATTAATGCACTCGCTGACTCCAAAAAGCTAAGATTTATTTTTAATTAATCCTTTTAGACGATAAGAGTTCAGAACCACGGAAATACTACTGAAGGCCATCGCCAAACCCGCGATCATAGGATTTAAAAATCCTAGAGCAGCCAATGGAATACTAATCACATTGTAAAAAAAAGCTGAGAAAAGATTCTGCTTTATAACTCGCATGACAAGGTGACTTATCCGAAGTGCTTGAGTCACTTGCCGTAAATCACCATGCACTAAAGTAATGGAAGCCACTTCCTTAGCAAGGTCGGTGCCTGTTCCCAACGTAAAACTTACATCGGCTAGTGCTAGAGCCGGACCATCATTCACTCCATCCCCAATCATTGCAACTTGATGACCTTGGGCCTTCAGTTTTTTTACTTCCTCGGCTTTTTGGTCGGGCGTCACTTCCGCCATCCAGTCGGTCATGCCCAATTCTCGAGCAACTTTTGCGACTGCTTCAGGATTATCGCCACTCACCATTCTAACGCTAGCTTCTTTTTGCAGCGCAAGAACTGCTTCTTTAGCCTCAGGTCTAATTTCATCTTCAAGAATCAGAACAGAAGTTAGATGATTATCAACAGAGGCCCACACACGCGTTTTACCTTCTTGTTTAATCTTCTCTATCACTGCATGAGGAATCCAGTCTATTACCGTATTGACCCCTTGGGATTCAACCCATTGGCGACTGCCCACAAAGACATTTTTACCATTCACTCTACCAGAGCATCCTAGTCCAGGAACATTGCGAAACTCTTCAATCATAAGATCTAACGAAGTATCCGCCTGAAATTTTTTAGCATGTTGTGAAATCGCTTTTGCAAGCGGGTGGCTAGCTTGATTCTCAATAGCGGCTACCAACCCCATTTCACTCTTGCCGGTGGGACAATAGTAACTTTCCACAACTTGCGGGGCTCCGACAGTCAGAGTTCCAGTCTTATCTAGTAACACCACATCCACTTTATGGCTTGCTTCTAGACTTCTAGCATCACGTATCAAGATCCCTAAATCGGCTGAACTCCCTATGCCAATGATAACCGCTGTGGGCGTTGCCAACCCTAAGGCACAAGGACACGCAATCACTAAAACCGAAATACTTGGCATCATCGACTGGACCCAAGAGTGACCCGTAGCCAACCATGCAATTAAAGTGATGCCCGCTATCACCAAAACCACGGGAACAAAGATGGCAGAAATTTTATCGGCTAACCGCTGAATTTCCGGCTTGGTTCCCTGAGCCTCTTCTACCATTCTAACTAGCTTAGCAAGACGGGTCTCTTCACCAAGAGCAGTCGCTTGGACAATCAATCGTCCATTTTGGTTAAGTGTCCCGCCGAACACTAGGCTTCCCACCCCTTTTTCTTTGGGGGCACTTTCTCCTGTGAGTTTTGATTCCTCAACAGAAGAGATTCCTTCGATAACCCTACCATCTGTTGCTACCACTTCTCCAGGGCGCACAAGAAACAGATCTCCCAATTGAAGTTGCGAGACAGGAATTTCTTGTGTTGCAGTAAACTTTCCTTGGTTTGTGACCAAAACGACAATTTGAGGAGTCACCGACATCAATTCTAACAATGCACTTGATGAACGCCGTTTGGCCCTCTCTTCAAGATTTCTTCCCAAGAGCACCAGTGAAATTACCACTGCAGCGGATTCAAAATAGAGATGTGGAAATCGAAGGTACAATCCTATCACACTATATAAAAATGCGGCTCCAGTGCCCAGAGCGACAAGCGAATCCATGGTCGCTGAATGAAATTTCAAATTTTTCCAAGCGCCTTGAAAGAAAGCCCGCCCGAAATACAAGACTGGAAGGGTCATTAAAAATTGGCCCCAACGACTCCACTCCGAATCAAAATGCCCCATGGATAGAATAAAAATGGGAAATGAGAAAGCAGCAGCCAGAGAGGCCTCGATTTTTTGCCTGTGTAAAACAGCTCTTTCTCTTTCAGAATTTTGGATTTTATCAAATGTGACTGTGTATCCTGCCATCTCCACAGCTTCACATAAAGCTTCCAAACCGGCAGTGCCCCGGACAAGGGCCTTCTTATTGGCATAGTTTACGGAAACCCAATCAACTCCGGGGATAGCACGAATCTTCTTCTCAATCGTGGCCGCACACCCAGCACATCTCATACCTTCAATGGGTAATAGGGTCACTTTGCCATTCATGCTCTGATCTTACACGAACCGCAAGAAAGGGTACAGGAACAGAGTTTTATGGCATCACTTCCTCGAAATTCCTAATTGGGGGTTTAGCTTCATCCGAGCCTAGCAGTCGAAGCTCAGGAATTTCTAATTCATCAGAAATCTTTTCCAAAACCAAAGTACTTCTCTGAATTAGATGAGGCACAGACCTCCCAGTGATTTCTACCAAACGATGCTCAACCGTCGCTCGAAACCCTTTTACCGACATCAACCAATCTAAAAGAGAAGTCTTTTGATTTTTTTTCAAAGTGACTTCACTTTTGGGTATGGAAGCATACCATCCTGTATGTTCATACGGACTTTCAACATAATCTCCTAGAAAAATATAGGCTCTGCCTCCGGGCTTTAAAATTTTATGGTATTTCTTTACCACTTGATCGACTTGAGACGAATACGACATGACTCCATAAAGATCGCTAATGATGTCCGCTTGTCCTATCTCACTGTCTGGTATGTCCTCAAAGAAACGTCCTATTTTAAAATCCACTCGCGGGATCTGGGGAGGTTTTCTCTCCATTTGAAATGCGATTGCCGTAATCCTAGGTTTTTCATTCGGAGCCCTGCGGTTAAGCTCTCGACTAGCTTGCTCGACATCTTGTTTATTGATTAAAATTCGCCGGCGTTGCCAAAAAGATGATTCTGCATTTTTTACAAAAGATTCAAAATGAAGAACAGTACCGCTTTGAAAATCTTCAACTGCGAATCCCTCACCGCTTCCAGCATCTACCCAGTGTCCATCAGCTCCAAGTTTTGAAATATTATTTAAGAAAGATTGTGGAAAAAGCTCGGTATAATTCGCAAATTCTCTACGGACCTCAAAAGAGTTGCTTTGGACCAATCGATTGAGTTTCTCAAGAGCGACAGCACAGGGACCTTCTGACTGGGCAAACCCTAGGCTCTGAACCACAACCCACAGAGCGACCCATTTGATCCATTTCATTTTAGGCATAACAACGATAACCAAGTTGCAATTTAACTGCCTCCATTTTGCGCTGACCAGACAGGTTGAATACGACCAACTAATGAACACATTTGTTTTTCGGTGTATAGTAGCTCTATGTCTCGCGCTAACATAAAGGCTCTCGTTTTTGACCTAGGAGAAGTTCTTATCAAGTTGAATTTCTCAAAAGTCATGGAACTCAGGGGATCAAGCGAACGGCGTTTAGAAGCTTCCATTCACTCAATGAATCAATGGCCTATCTACGATGCTTTTGAGCGAGGAGTTCTAAAAGAAGCGGACTTCTTAAAACATCTCAACGCTGAATTAGGAATCTCTATCAATATTGAGACTTTCAAGACCCTTTGGAATTCGATTTTAGGAGAAACTGTCCCGGGGGTCGAAAAGATTCTTAATCGGTTAGCTACCCGATATCCACTTTGGACCTTAACTAACTCTAATGAGTCCCATATCGACTACTTTAAAACACACTACCCTTGGCATAAGGAGTTCCAAGCAGTTTTGACCAGCTTCGAGCTAGGTTGTCGAAAACCCGAAAAGGAGATCTATCAAAAACTGATCGGGATTGTAGGGGTCAAAGCCCAGGAGATTCTGTTTGTGGATGACCGATTAGAAAATGTCGAAGGGGCCAGAGCCTTGGGAATACAAGCAGAGCTTTGCTCCCACACACCTAGAGATCTTCCTAAGATTTTAGGCCAATATTCTATCCAGTATTGAAATGTGATCAAAAAATCACATTTTTATCCTAAAGAGCTAATGCACTGCACCGATAGTAAGGGCATGAAGATATTTAAAGCATTTACTATCGGTATCGTTTTAACCACAGTCGTAAGCTGCTCATCCTTAGACATTAGGGACATCCCTAAGAGCTCCAAGGACACGGCTACCCAAAACCGAGGACTTGATAGCCAAAAGAAGACTTACGACAGTATTGGGATCTATTCCCCTGGTGACAAACTCCGCGGCGATTTAATGCTTGAAGACTCACTATCGGATTCTCTCTATAAAAAAAAAATTCGCAATACAACTTCATCTCGAATCGTAAAAGGAGCTGAAAATCGAGCCCTCGGGCCCGTAGTTAAAATACTAAAGCGTGATAATTTTGAGGCTCTTTTGATTATTAAAAACTTAGATGTCGCCTCGACTTCCTTCCGGTCTCCTGACGGAACTGTAGGCAATAACATTCGGAGTTCTCTTATTCTTAAAAAGGAATCTCAACCCTTAAGAACTCTAACCGCGCAAATCGAGTTTATTGATTTAAAGTCCAAAAACACGTTATGGACAGGACAACTGACTTTCCAAGATGCTAATAACTTGCCGATGTTGATCCAAAAAACAGCTGAAGGTATTACTGAATATTTATCAAAAAAGAACTTCATTCAGTAATAGAGTCTGGAAGCTTAAGTTGCAAACTTATGACAGTTCCTTTGCCTACAGCTGAATCCAGGGTCACGTGACCTCCCCATCCCTCGCAGGTGTTTTTCACAAAAGAAAGACCCAATCCATTCCCATTTTTTTTCCCATAACTAAACCCTGGTTCCCAAACTCGATGAAAATATTCCCGGGGAATCCCTTTTCCATTATCTTTAACAGAGAGATATAGCTTTCCATCGGCTAATGTAAATTTCATACTTATTTCTCCTTCATCCCCCACAGCTTCAATAGCATTATCCATTAAATTAGAAAGCACTCGCTGCAAATTCGTCGATTCAGCAACAACTCGAATATCTGGAACTTCGGGAATAGAGATCTTAACTTTGGGTTTGTGGGTAACTAAAATCTCTTTTTCTTTTACAATATTTTGAACCACTTCAACTAAGGAAGCCACGGGCTTTTTGCTTTTTTCCTGGGATATCACTTTTGTAACAAGTTCTCCTTTTCGGCTTTTTAACAGTTCATCTCCTATCGTATTAATACGCTTTGCTACATTGATAAAGATCTCTTTCTGAATATCTGACATCGGTGGCAATTCTTCGATCGCTAATGAAAGAGCCGCTAGCGGGGAACGAATATCATGAGCAACTTGGGAGGCTACCTCAAACTTCGCAGCCTCAGCAACAAAGGCATTTTCTCTTTCTCTCAGGCGTTGAATATTAGCTACAAGTTCATTGTAGCTTTTTACAAGAAGCACCAATTCTTTAGGCGCATATCGAAAATCTGGATTGCAAAGCGGCACCGCCTTGAGGCTTGCGATTTGATCAATCTTGAGTGAGATCTCTAAATTCAATTTTTCAAGAGGCCTGACCACGCTTCTACGCAATGTGAGAACCCATAACCAAACCCCAAACTTCAAAACTAAAAAAATGGAAATACAACTCAAAAACAGTATCAGAGATGGTTTAATCACAATCGGCCAAGGGTATGAGGCCTGTATCACGAGAAAGCCCTGGTTTCTACCCCCGAGGATAATAGGTGCACCGTCGCTAATTTCACCTTTTAAATAATCGATTTTGGGTTCACTTCGCAGAACAACTTCATTGCCAATCGGTTTTTCCTGGCCCCCTGAAATCAATAAACGTTTCTTTTGATCAAAGATCTGAAACTGCAACTTCAAATATTTTGCACCATCTCCCGTTTTTTGTTCGGCGACGATAGCTTTAAGATCTGACTCATTTTTAAGAAAAATCGCGTGAGCTATTCTAGGAAGGTTCGTCTCTTTCCAGAGTATCATCTGTTTTTTTGCTTCGTTCATTTCGTTAGCAAAAAACAGACACTGCAACACCAAATAACTAAAAACGATGGGGCAAAGAATCCAGGCTGTAAATTGGGTATTTCGCTTTCTAAGTAAGACCTCTAGGGTTCGAGCTTCCATTTAACCCTCAGAGTTTTTACCAGTTTCGTTTTGGAACTATTGGTCACTTTGATCAAGATATTCCTAATCGGCGAATGAGTAGGCCCCGTTTTAAAATCGATCTGTCCCTGAGTCGTTTCAAAACTTTGATGTTCAAGATGATAACGTACCCGATCCACAGTGATCTCATTTCTAGTTAATTCAAAGGCCCTTAAAAAAACCAACAGTGCATCGTAGGTAAGAGCGGCTTCTTGGGAGGCTTTTTTATTGGGAAACAACTCCTGATAACCCTGTTTAAACTTTTCATTTTCGAAACTTTTCAGGCTAGGGCTCCAGAAAGAGGCGAAATAAAGCCTAATTCTAGGCACTTCTTTCAGCATCAACTTAATTGCACTCTCATTCCCAAACGATTCCCCCGCCAAGAACGGCAGGAAAGGGTCTGTTTGATGAATGTATTTAGCTAAAACGGCACTGTTTGAAATGTCATCTGAGATAAAAATAAGATCTGGCTTAAACTTAAGAACTTGAGCCTTCAAAAGTTCTAATTTTAAATCGGTTCCACTGGATACATGTTGCTCGATTGCAATGTCTGCTTTCGTTTTGACGGCTTTCTTAAAAGCCGCTGAAAATGCCTGAGAATAAACTGAACCTTGATTCACTAAGATGAGTATTTTTTTTCGTGCCAGATCCTTGACCGCAAAATCGGCCAAGGCTGCACCCACAAGGACCTCATTTCCTGAAATCTGAAAAGTATTTTTCTTCCCCAATGTCGTCTTTGAAAACATAGACAAGGGCGTCACAAATAGGAGTTCATTTTCTTCGGCTACTTGAGACGCGGCTAAAGCCTCATCCCCTTTTCGGAGCCCCACGACAAACCTAATCTCCCTATTCTGAATCTTTTTAAGAGCCGTTAAAGTCCCCTCAACTGTTCCCTTGTTATCAAAATACTCAAGGGATAACTTATCGATTTCTCCGCCGTGCTTAAGGCTAAACACCTGAGCTCCACGTTTCATTTCTCTTTCTATGGCTGCACTACTACCGGTATCGGAGAAAAGGAAAGCCACTTTTGGGGTAACCCGAGCTTCTTGAGTCCATAGTCCTCCAAAAACTGATGCCCCTATAAGGAAAGCAAGCAGAGAGATTGAATTGTGAATCGCTCTATTCACAGCTATCCTTCACTCTGCAACCTGAGTACCCACCTCTGTAAAAAGTTTATTCAACGGTTTCGAGGCTATTTTTGATATTTCTCATCTTAAATATCTGGAATGACGTCACCCAAATGTACAGAAAGTAAGCACCTATGCGCTTGTCCTACAGTGTCTTTTTAGCAAGACAAATCACACAATGTTTTATGTGTATTCTAGGCACAAAAAAGTGGATTTCATTTTGCAGTTTTTGAGAGGCACGGGGAGGCTCTTTGTGACTCCACAAAGAGGCAAACAATGATTCGAAAAACTACTACTCTAGGTATAGTTTCAATACTTTTTCTATTAACACATTCAACTCCAAGCTACTGCGATGAGCATGATGATAATAAGCCATTTAAGTTGATTCCTACAGAGGGAAGCCCTAGCGCGACACAATTACTCAAACCCTTTTCAAGTAAACCCGATAATTCAATACATCACTTGGTTGATCGAACCGCTGAATCTAATGACGGACTCGAATTTAAGTGTGTTCAAGTTCGCGGAGGGTGGCGCCCTCAAAGCCTAAGAACCCGTGGCCACAACCAACTCTTTCCTCTTTTAGGTAGGGAACCCATTCCAAGCAAAGAGATTTGCGACCAGGTAGTGGCGTCCTCAAACAACGGAGTAGTATGCTCAAATACAGGAGTTGCACCCTATTACAAGCCGACCCACTTTTCTGGATCAACAGAATACCGAAAAGATTTTGGATTTTGGGGGTCTTCCACTACCCTTGCCGATTGTTTAATTGCGACCCGATACTCCTCAAAAGAAAAAGTATGCTACTGGGGCGGTTCAGATTGGTATATCGGGGACATCACTGGGGCTAAAAGAAACTTGGGGGGGCCCTTTAAGTCCGT
>Ga0214923_10001657_pt1 | contig 31254 bp, 21 predicted proteins | sample LL1510_MetaG_FD_177993 | JGI IMG/M metagenome (GOLD analysis project Ga0214923, IMG submission 177993) | Freshwater microbial communities from Lake Lanier, Atlanta, Georgia, United States - LL-1510 | ecosystem: Environmental > Aquatic > Freshwater > Lake | place: USA: Georgia | collected...
CCGGGATTAATCCATAAATGTAAACCCGGTTAGGATTGTTCTTCTTTCCTGAATAGCGAACCAGGCTTTTTCTTGATGCAACTACAAAGCGGATGTTGCTATCACCACCGGAAATGTAATTCGCATCATTCAGCTCCTTGACTAGGCTGCCTCTGGATGAACCGAATGTGTCGTTGGCATTAAAGTAGCTACTGAGTTCCACTTCAGCATTTCTGAGTGTCGCGATAGCAGCCTGATTATAAGCAGCATCGCGCTGCTCATAGGGGTTATAAGCACCGGCAGGCTGAGCAGCAAAAGCCAGTCCGATGGGTAGTAGTAAGCCCAAAAGGGCTTTTCTTTTAATAGTCATAAGATCATCTTATGTGAATGCTATGAGCGGTTGCAGATTTTTTTTGGGGAGAGGGAAAATTTTCTTTTAATAGTCATAAGATCATCTTATGTGAATGCTATGAGCGGTTGCAGATTTTTTTTGGGGAGAGGGAAAATCGACGGCTGACAACTAAAGCATGAAAGAGAGTGAGAATTCCTGTATTGTCTTTGTTAGGATGCTTCAAAGGTTTAAACCATTACTTGGTCTGGGTCTTCTGGGACTATTATTCTTAACTGCTTGGGCTAGTCTTGCTTGTCCAGGCCATGCTGCTGTCAGACCCGTTGATCGTGTTGCTCCTAATGCATATTGGGGTTATCCATCGTATTCCTACTCAAGGAGCACCCTGACTTACTCTTTACAGTTTTCAGAGCCAGTTAGGAGTTCTGCGGCAGGGGCCAGTATGAGTAAGATCATTAATTTAGGCAGTGCCAAGGGATGCACTTTTAATTTGTCCTCCTATAATGAACGAACATGGATTTTACGAGTAACTGGTTGTTCTTCAGGTACCTTGCGTCCTCAAATGAAAGCTAACTCTGCTTCAGACCTCGCTGGTAATTTAGGACCAATCTTGGATGTGTCATCAGCTGCGCCAGTTGCTGCTACCCAAGGGGGGGTGTTTGCTGTTGATTGTGAACCTACAGTTCGTAAGCCAAACGATCCTATCGTGATGCCGGGTATGCCTGGAATGAGTCACTTGCACGAATTTTTTGGTCCTACTCAGATCAATGATCAAGCCACCGCCTCTGGACTAGCTCAACGCACAGGTCAACCCACTTCGTGTAGTGTCCCTCAAGACCAATCAGTTTATTGGATGCCGGTTTTTAAATACAATGGAAAGTTTTCTGATTACAGAAATCAACCACTGCAGGTTTACTATCGTCTAGGCGCAGGCGCCCAAAGCATCCCTAGGGGACTGGTAATGATCGCTGGAAGTGCTATGCGAAGTGGACTTAATACTGATGTTCGTTCTGCTTCATGGTCATGTCAGCCCAGCTCAAACTACTACCAGTCGCGAGTGCCTGATTGCAGTCGCTCCAAAGGAAATTATGACAGCCTACTAGCTGAAATCAACTTCCCATCTTGTTGGGATGGGGTTCATTTGGATAGCCCCGACCATCAATCCCATTTGGCTTACCCTAATTCGGACGAAACATGTGATTCCAAGCATCCTGTGCTCATTGCTAAAGTAGTTATGTTCAGGTCATACTCACAAGATTCGAGTCGCATGCTCCTGCCTAGCTTGGTAGGTCTTGCTTCAGGTAATCCTGCTACGTTGCATGCTGATTTTATTGGGGCATGGGAGCGCAGGGTTTTTGATTCGCTCCTGGAAAAATGCTCCGGCAAGGACTGTGGTCACCTTACAGGCAATGTGAACGTAACACCTGCCGCTCAAAAAGCTGCTGTGAGTTCCTCTATATACAAAGTTCGTAACAACGACCACCCCGCAGGTCAGTTTCATTGGAGTCCAGCAAAGATCATATTGCATCCCGGTTCAACAGTCCAATGGCAGTGGTCAAGCTCGTCTGAAGACCCCCATAATGTGATTAGCTCTGGAGGCGAGTGGTATTCAGGGTTGGCCAAGAGGCGTGGGCAATGGAGCCGCCGCTTCAGCCGCAAGGGAAACTTCACTTACTACTGCGGCGTGCATCAAGCCATGCGCGGAACAATCTTGGTTCGCTAGCCAAAAATTGTCTGCTACTGGCTTTTCTGACATACTCAATATATGTCCAAAAATACTAAGCTTATCCCTCTCCTAGAGCAAACCGATCATCTCAATGAATCTGAACAAAGAGAACTGATTCAATTTCTAGGTTCAGAAGGAGTTGTTGCAGTCATAGATGAAGGCCGACTTTTGGTATCAGAAGAAGGTATGGACGAGGCCCAACAGGCTATTGATTCTTATTACCAGGAGAAGCTGGAGTACATGCAAGCTCAGGGAAGTTTCAGTAGTTGGGCTATTGCCGTTTGGCGCAGCATTTTCCCAGGATGACTAACCAGATACAGGTATGCGAATGGTGCGGTAGCTTGTGCGCTGGTTGGTGCCAATTACTCTAAGGTCTAGCAGAATACGACCGCGGCGAGGCATTTGGATTTGAATTGTTTTACTATGTCCCAAAACATGCTTGCCTACACGCCACCAGTCTGCACTGTATCCTCCTGAGCGCCATTCAAAACGTAGAGGAGTGCTTAAGTCAGGATTCTGTGAGCCGCCAGCATCAATAGTAACCCATTGACCGGCCTTGGCAGATCTTGGATAGATTAAATGCACCCGAGGATAGGCCAGGGTGCTTGAACCACTGCAGACACCACGTCGGTTGGACCATTGTTTTGCCAGGGAGTATATATGGCCATTAATGCTTTGAGTGGCCCAATCATCCCCATTAATAGAGTAGCCATTACAGATATCGCTAATCTCTTCTTGGTCTGGCCTTGCGGTCATCCACCCAGTGCTGTCGCCTGCTTGAATAGTCATGGGAGTGGCAATAGGATCGGTAATCATTTCGATATGCTCGTGTGATAGAGATCTTGTTATGTCGGTTTTAGGATCGATACTGTTTTCTTCCCATTGGTGATAAGGGTAAGGCATCATAGCCCATACGATTGGTGTGGCGTCAGCTGTTGCCTCATGGTCGGCAGAAAAACCACCTTTGGAATCGCTTGAGGAACATCCCATGGAATAAGTGCACATCCCTACCCCGGGTGGTGTAAACAGTAAATAAGCATCTTCCATCCCTGCTTGCCAATTATTGACTCTCATAGCCTCACGCATAACCAATTCCATTTGTCCTTGTCCTAGACAAGGTTTGATCTGTGTTACTGTACACTGCCTGCGTGAAGGATAAGGGCTGGGGATTGTATATGAGCCTCCATACTCGACCTGGTAGGGGATTGGCTTACCATCATCCCCCTCGTATTCTTGAATCACGGCATAAACATTAGCCTTGGAGCCGCTGGCTGCTGCAACGTCCTGGAAGTATTGGATAACGTGTTCTTTATAGCCCGCTGGCCAGGATCGGCCTCCAGCCCACCAAAGTAGATGGACCTTGTGTGCGCCCATGGTAAGCCCACCCCAGTATCTCAGCAAGTTGGGCTTGCCAACTGTTTCCACTGGTATTAGGTCTGCTGCTCGGGCAGTTTGGCCGCCGATTAAACCCAAGGTGAGAAGGAGGCCAGCTGTAAAAGTGCAGATGAGATGTCTTAGGCGCAGGAGCATAATCTTTTGCCTAGTATAAGCTAACTCAACAAGGATGACCATAACTATTATCAACATCAAGCCACTTTGCTAAACTTAGCTGGTGCAAGGACTGATCTCTGACATGGACCGCACTTTGGTGTACCGCCCCGGACTGGACCTTTTGTATCTAGAAGAAGTCCTTCGGCTTGGCATAGACCAGGAGGAAGCTAAACACAAGTGGTATAGCTGTCATGGCGTTCCCATGCTGGTACAACTTTTAGAACTGGGGGTATCTCAGTCTTCCGCAATTGCTTTTTGCGAAGAATTCTTCGAACGCTGCGAGGGTTTGCCGGCCCAACCTATCCCAGGTGCAGAGCTATTATTGCAAACGGCCAGAGCTCTTGGTCTACAAGTATGTGTAACGACTGGTTCAGGACAAAAACTAGCCGAGCAGACCCTTCGGCAAGCGGAACTACTGCATCTGACAGATCTGGTATTGGGATCAGAACCGGGCTGCCTTAAAGGACCTGAGCATATGAAGACTATCAAAGAGTATATAGATCCGGTCAGCCCTCGCTCTCTTAGAAGAAGTTGGATGGTAGGTGACGGCAACAGGGATATGCAATTAGCACTTCAACATGGGGTCGGGCAGAGAGTAGGATTGTGTATCCCAGGGGTGGGTGGCTCTAATCCTCAAGAGCTGCAAGCACATGGCGCTCAATGGGTAGCAGAAGATCTAGAGGAAGTGACCAAGGCCTTGCTAAAAGGATTTTCTTAGTATTTTCAAGGTACGCTCCAAACAACAGTCACCATGGGGCTGCCGTTACCAGCCTGGTCGACTTGTTGCACACGGAAGATACGCCTACCGCGCCTCATGCCTGAGTAACGCACTACGGAAGGACAGTTGTTCAGCCTTGTGCTGTCTAAAGAACAGATCATGGTGCTGGAGCCATCACCACTTAGGAAAAACATTATAGATGCGTTGCTCGCCACTCCTGGAAAGGGGGTGGTATCCGCTGCAAGAGCGGCAAGGTCGAAGCTGTAGCCCCAGGTAGGGGCAGCAGGCGCGGTCAGGTCGGTAGTCCAATTTTGCTGACTAGCTTCGCTTAAGTTTCCTGCCTGGTCTTTTTGTTTGACGCCTAGTCTGTGATTGCCTTCGCCAAGCTTGCTTACAGTGAAAGGTGAACCGCATGGAAGATATTCTCCATCATCTACTGAGCAATAGGCCCTAGCGTTTTTTTCTCCTCGGATGGTAAAAGTGAAACTGGTTCGGTTATTAATAGACGGGATTCCAGTTGCACTAGGCGGCGCGGGTGCTTGATTGTCATCATCCCAGCCAACAGCAAAACCAGCACTTTCTGCTGTTACCGTAGCGGTTGCATTAGTTCCAGCTACTACACAAGTAATAGAGTGGCCTCGGTCGGCAAGCTTAATGGTATAGCTGCTGCCGGCTTCACCTTGGATTTGTGCCCCATCTCTAGACCAACTGTAAACGAAAGAAATGTTTCCATTTTGCCATGCCCCGCGGTCGCAATTAAGGACGCCGTCCAGCCCGTTAAAACCGCTGACTTTGACTATTCCTGGGGTCGGAGGAGCGTTATTTGGTATTAGGGCCTGACTGGATGCTGTGCGACTAGAATTAGAAGAGGTACTCACAGTTGAAGCCTTGACTGAGCATACAAAAGAACTGCCTCGATCCCCGTTAGAGATTGCAAGGAAATTCTTGTTTGCACCGTTAATGAGTTGATTGTTCTTGGTCCAGCTATAAGTCAAATACTTTGGGTTAGCTGGAATCCATACCCCGTTAGAGCAGTTGAGCTTGCCTGATACAAAAGACAGGGTAGGCGCTGAGATGCTCTGCGGGCCATTGACGAGAGCATCTAGTTGATTGAACGCACCAGCTAAGTTGAGTCTCTTTCCAGTGCTAGTCCTTGTCTGACCTGCCAGCGAAGGAGTGTCATTCCCTCCATTAAGTATGGCAGATTTAATATCACTATAACTGGCGCTTGGTGTTTTGCTCCATAGAGCAGCAGCTGCTCCAGCTACATGTGGAGAGGCCATGCTGGTTCCTTGAAGGTAGTTGTATGTGTTGGATGGAACAGTGGAAAGAATGTTGACTCCAGGAGCACCAATGTCTGTGCTTATGGCTCCCCAGTTAGAAAAGCTAGCCTTGTTGTTGGAAGAGTCCAGGGCTACAACGCTAATGATGTTTTCCAGATTGTAGGCAGCTGGGTAATTAGGTGACTTATCTGAATCTTGTCCGTTATTACCTGCTGCCGCAACAAAAAGTACTCCAGCATCTCTAGCAGCCTTTATGGCGTCATAGAGAGTCTGCGAATAACCGCCGCCTCCCCAAGAGGCATTGATTATTTTGGCGCCCTTGCTGACAGCATAATTGATAGCTGCGATACCAGCATCAAGGCTGCCCCCGGATTGTCCTATAAACTGCAGGGCCATTATTTTAGCTCCAGGAGCTACACCTACCACTCCTTGGTTGTTGTTTCGCTCGGCTGCGATAGTACCTGAAACATGAGTGCCATGAAAACCGCTGTCAGTTAGAGTGCCAGTGTTGTTAAGAAAGCTATATCCATGTACGTCATCAATCTTACCATTACCATCATCATCTGTTCCATTGCCTGCAATTTCGCCTGGGTTGGTCCACAGTTGGTTTTGCAGGTCTGGGTGGTCTGCTTGTATACCACTATCAGTGACTGCGACCACGACACCATTCCCATCAGCCGCGTTGCTTTGCCCCCAAGCGTCAGGAAGACCAATACTAGCCATACCCCATAGATTATTCCAGTAGGTGTCGTTAGGTTGATCAAAAGTGTGGACTGTTTGGTCGGGTTCGATGTAACGAACTTCATCCTGCGCCAGTAATTGGTTGCGAATTGATTTTGAGCTTGACCCAGAAGGTATCAGGGCAACTGCGGCCTTTGATCCAGGAATGGTTTTAATGATGCGGGCTGAACTTGGGCTAGCTGCTCGCATTGCATGGAGAGATAAGTGATGCTTATAGCCCACGATCCATTTTTGAAACCCTTGGGCTTGGCTTTGACTAGGCAGCAGTAGAAAAGCTGCAAAAATGCACAAACCTAAAATACGGAATCCTATCCGCTCCCTCACCATACCCAGAGACTACTTCTCTACGGGCAAGAAAAGCAACCACTTAGGGTTTATAGGCCTTTTAAAGTTGAGTCTTGTTGAAAAAGCACTTTGTCTTCAGCAAGACTCTTTCAAGGTCCCTAGGTGCTTAGACAGGTGCTTCAAGCCAATCAAGTATTCTTTGTAGTTGTCGGCCGGTCCAGCTCATAGTTCAAGCCTATCTTCGCCTCCCCGGTATTGCACAATTCCCTTTAGGGAGATGATATAGTCTTGGTATGGGAAGGATGCTATTTCACCATAATCGACCCCTGGAGCACTGCCTGCCAGGAATAGTGCAGCCCAATCCTTCGCATCTGCTGATTGATAATGGTGGGGATGTAGAAGATAATTTCTACCAGGCCTATAAATGGCTGGAAGGCCAAATTGGCCATTGGCCATTGTTTCTTTCGGTAGGTGACCATCCCGAAGCATGGTATATGACTGGCTATGCGTCTCAGTGGGAAAAAATCCTTACTCTTCGGTATCAAGATGGAAAGCGAATAGCTACCCATCGAAAAGCCGGTGAGTTTCCTTCTTTAGTGATGTTTTCTTATAAGGATACTCCTCCTCAAGCGAGTTTCAGCAGTTACCATTGGTGGCATTGCGCCCTAAACGGCCCTGCTAGTCAGGAAGAGGAAAAAGAAATCCTTCGTCCTGCTTATTCGGCTCAGGATTGGCTCAAGAAGTCCAAGCGCTCTCCCGGATCGGTCCAGGCACATGTGCCGCAGTTGGACCTGTCGGCGGCTGAGCGTATATGGTGCCGTTCCCAGAAAGCCAAAAAACAACTAATGGACCGAGGATTTGATCGGGAGAAAATTCAGGTCAAGCGCTTAAGCGTTCAATCGTTCGCGAGCTGGTAGTACTTTCTTAAGCTTGACAGGATGTTTTCTCGGGGCATACTGATTGTATGAATAGAGACCTCTGGGCGATCAAGAAAATAAGGAGTATTCTTCCCTTGCTGCTTGCTGGAATCTTTTTAATAGCAGGCTTAGCATTGCATTCCAGCACGGCTCGTGCTTATGCCGCCCCAAGCCCAGCACCAAACACGTCCCTCCCTACTCAAGCACAACTTTTATCTGTCGGCGCTCCTCGTTTTGCCGCTCCGCCATCTGCTCCGTCAGCTCATTCGGCAGGTCTTTGGGGCTGGATTAAAGATAAACTCAGCAAGGCCACCAAAGTTGTATTTGATGCCACCAAGGAAATTGTAAAGTTCTTTGATAAGCTAAGCGGCACTTCGATTGGCAGCTGGCTTCATCCTTTTCCAGCTTGGAATTGCAAAGCCAATCAAGCCAAGCATACCATCGTGTGTAACAAGCATCGCTGACTCGGCTGATTGTCGGGTTTCTACTAGTTTTCTTGTTTGCCGTCCTATTTAGGTTCGAGCAATGCAAGAAGCCAAAATCGCTGTCATTTACTATTCTTCCACTGGCTATGTCTATAAATTGGCAGAAGCCTTAGCTGAGGGTGCCAAAGGAACTGGCGCGAAAGTCAGACTCAGGCGAGTGGCTGAGACTGCTCCGCCTGAGGTGGTAGCCAAGAATCAGGCCTGGCAGGAACATATCGATCAGATCGGTGATCGTGTGCCCCTGGTAAGCCTAGAAGATTTAGAGTGGGCTGACGGATATGCCCTTGGTTCTCCTACCAGGTACGGCAACATGACAGCCCAGCTCAAACAGTTTATTGACTCCACTGGAGGGTTGTGGCAGCAAGGAGTTTTGTCTAACAAGGTAGCCACCTCTTTTACTAGTGCTCAGAATCAACACGGAGGCTTGGAAACAACTATTCTGTCTATCAACAATACTTTTTACCATTGGGGGTCGATTATTGTTCCTCCCGGTTACACCCATCAGAAGATTTTTGACGCTGGAGGCAATCCGTATGGTGCTAGCTATCCTTCCGGTGGCGACACTGACCAGGCTCTGCCTGCTGCTCTATCAGCTGCTCGCTACCAGGGCTTTCGATTGGCAAAGTACGCTAGGCTTCTTAATTTTAGACAGGATCTTGCTGATTGATGCAGATCGTTCTGGACAAGCTCCTTGATCGCGGCAAGCGGCCCGGCTATGGAACCATATGGAGAATCAGGGACCTTCCCGAACTGCAACTAGTTCAAGGGCTATATGGCGGTGGGGAATGGAGCATTGTGTTGGGCGGGGACGGCTTCTTTTTCTTGCCTCATTCTGACCAGCCTGTCTCTCAGCTGTCCCAGTCTGTATTGTCGCAGGTGGGCCAGGCTCGATTTGATCGCAAAAAGGATGCTTTGGATGCTGTTGCCGAAGCACTCCGCCACTAAAATCGTTCTATAGGCTGCCCGGGAGGACTTCAGCCTTTAAAAAGGCCATTTTTTTTAACCCTAACGCCTGTCTAGCAAGACAAACCCAAGAAAACATGTTATCATAACAGGACTGGGAACTATGAGGCAAGGACTATCTTTCAACAAACTCTCTGCTTGTGCATGCTTCCTCTTGCTAGGGCTATTTAGCCTGGTCGGCTATTTGAATGTTTCTGAGCATGCCTTTGCTGATGGGTCTTACACGCCTCCAGGGATGACCGGGATTGCCACTGTTCCAGGTAGCTGGGAGTCCAAACCCGACCCACGTGTCGTAGGGCTAAAAGAAGGCTGGCAGTCAGGCTCCGGCTTGGGGTGGCAGTCTACCCTTGTGCCCGGAGCCTGGAATACCGGTGACTTAAGTAAAGGGTCGATGGCAGGGGGCATCATGTGGTATCGCTTGCAAGTTGTAATACCAGATGATCAGACTTGGCATGTCAGGCTAAACGGCTTCAACCAAAAAGCCAAAGTATGGGTCAATGGCCAGCTTGCAGCCTCTAGTGATCTACCTTATTTACCCTTGGAGTTCAACTTGCCATCTCTGCCTTCGGCAGCCGCGCAGATTGTGGTCAGAGTGGATTCGCGTCGTGACCAATTTGGTCTGGTACCAGCCAAGAAAGGCTCTACTTCGGATCAGCCCTATGGAGAAGGGTGGTGGAATTGGGGCGGGCTGATCCGAAGCGTTGAATGGTGGCCTATCCAGAAAGTACAAATTGACCGGGTTTGGAACACAACCCAGATTCAAGGGAGCGATGTAAATACTACGCTGCGAGCTGACTTCTCCAACCCCGGTTCAACCGAGATAAGCCTACAAGCTGCCGGTAGTATGGGTTCCGTTTCTTTGTCTAAGCAGAACATAGTTCTAGCGCCGGGGGAGCGAAAGACTTTAAGCTGGCAAGCGCAGTTTGACCTTGATCAGTTATGGACTCCCAATAACCCTCAGCTTATGGATGTAGACCTTAGCGCTACTACTCCTGATTCACAAGACCAATGGCACAGTCGAGCTGGCCTGCGAACAGTAGAAGTTAAAAACGGCAAACTGTATTTGAACGGTCAGTTGTTCAGAGTTTTTGGAGTTAACCTGCACGAACAAACGACTACTGGTTGGGCCTCATCCTCTCAGGAGCAAGATCAATTGATTGATCTCGCTAAACAAAGCGGCGCCAATATTATTCGAACTCATTATCCCTTGTCAACCAGAATGCTGGACCGGGCAGACCAGCAAGGCTTGTTGGTCTGGGATGAGATACCACTGTGGCAGCCCAATGCTACCGCCATCGGCAGTTCTGTTTTGCGAGGTCGAGCTAATGATGCCCTGCGGGAAATGATCTTAAGGGACAGAGGCCATCCTTCGGTAATGACATGGTCTATAGGAAACGAATATCAAATCTCCGTGGGGAATGCTAACCTCCAAAAGTGGATTACTCAGGCTGTTCAGACCTGGCAACAATACGATGGCACCCTGCCATTAAGCGTAGTATTACAGCCCTCGTATATCAGTGGCAAGGTCTGGCAACCACTTCAGATTATCGGCATTAACTCTTATGTCGGATGGTATGGCGGCAGCCTTTCTGCTGTGCCGGGTTATCTAAAATCCTGGCGTGGTAAAATTGCGCCCAACCAAGCCCTGATTATGAGTGAGTTCGGGGCTGAGGCTGTGCCTGGCGTTAGTGGCCTTGCATTTGGCGGCTACGATTACCAGGCTAAGTTCTTGTCTACCACTCTTAAGAACCTGTCAGCTAATAAAAATTGGAGTGGCGGAATGGTTTGGGTCCTAAAAGACTTTGCTTGCAGACCAGGATGGCTTGGCGGTAACAAGACCCTCCCTAATCCCCCCTACAACAACAAAGGTTTGTTGGACCAAAACAACATACCCAAACCAAGCTGGCAAGCCATTCACGATCAATTTGTGCAGCTTAACTCTGGCAGCTAGGCTCTTCTGTTAGGTTTTTTTGATCCCAATTTCGGCAACATTGTTTTAAGTCGACTAAATCGGCATAAAAAAAGCCCTTTTTCCTTGAGTAGTCGATTTCTAAAGGGTGTTGTTCTGAAATAATAGTATGAGGGAGTTAAAACGCATACGATTTTTCTTGGCAGCCACTGGGCTTCTAGTAATGGCTGCAAGCACCTCCTCTGCTTGGGCTGTAACTCCCACTATTGATTCGGGTCAAGGTCACTCCTGTCTTCTCACTGTTTATAGTGATGTGCAATGCTGGGGTTCCAACCAATACGGGCAACTGGGAGATGGCAGTACCATGGGTTCTGCTACTAATTTTAGCCATACTCCGGTTTTTGTTTCAGGTCTGACCGGAGTAAGTAAAATTTCAACTGGAGCCAATCACACTTGCGCTATTGTATCTGGAGCTGTTTGGTGCTGGGGACTCAACAATTATGGCCAACTAGGAGATGGTACCACTACCAACCGTAATACCCCGGTGCAGGTGAGTGGCATTACTAATGCTACTGATGTGGCAGCAGGGAGTTCTCACACGTGTGTGATTGTTGGCAGTGGCAGTCTTAAATGTTGGGGCAGAAACTACCGCTACCAATTTGGTAATGGTAACACAACTGACTCAACTACTCCAGTTAGTGCGGGTAACAGTTTAACTACATTTGCATCTATCACTACTGGTCCCAAGGGTGACGATGTGTGTGCCCGAATGACTGACTCTACAGCCAAATGTTGGGGAGTAAACTGGTATGGGCAAATTGGTGACAATACTACCACTGACCGTACTACTCCAACTACTGTGCTTTCTGCAGCCGGAGTAACTCAAACCAATGTCACCTCTATTGTGGCTGGCAACTTTCACGTATGTGCCATTATCTCAAGCAGCACAATGAAATGCTGGGGTTATAATTCCAATGGCCAAGTTGGCAATGGCAACCTAACCAACCAAAAACTTCCTGTGACTATCAGCGGCCTTTCTGGTGTTAGTCAAGTTGATCTGGGAAGTGGTCATAGTTGCGCTTATACCGCCTCCACTACTTATTGCTGGGGCCTTAACTCTAAAGGAGAAGTAGGTGATGGTACTACTACGTATCGCTCCAGTCCAGTATCAATTTCCGGTTTGTCTGGTATTTCCGGATTAGGTTTAGGTGATGAGCACACCTGTGCTTTGATTTCAGGATCATCAGCTAAGTGCTGGGGATGGACCAATGGAGGCCGTGCCGGAACAGGCTCTGGCACCAGTACCAACCAAACCGCTCCTGGTAGTGTGGTTAGTACATATATAACAATCCCTCCTGCTCCCTCTATGACCAGTCCAGCTGTAAATACACAAAACCCCAGTGTAACACTAAGTGGTCTTGCGCCGGGTGGGGGTTTTAACTGCATGCTTGACTCGGGCGCTTGGGCTGCTTGCTCTGCTACCTATAATATGTCTGGCCTAGCAGAGGGCTCTCATACCCTACAAGTCAAACAAACTGTATCGTCAATAGGCAGCAGCGTTACCAGCACCACCTGGACAACCGACACTGTTGCTCCCCTAGCCCCGACTATCTCTTCGGTGTCGTCGCCTACTCGGTGGTGGTGGGATAAAACCGTTGAATTTACTACCAGTGAAAGCGGGGGAACAGCGGAGTGTAAATTAGACTCTGCCGTCTGGGGATCATGTGCCTCCTATTATAACACCAGTGGTACTTATAGCCCAGGTAGCCTTGCCGATGGGTCACACACGATTCAGATAAGACATACCGATGGGGTTGGCAATGTTAGCCCTGTCTCCTCTGTGACGTTTACAGTGGATAACACTCCACCTTCTAAACCGACGTTTACCAGTCAGCTTCCACAAAACAGCGAGTTGGATCAGAACCGTATGCCGCTTTCGAGCAGTGTAAACAACCAAACATCAGCTACTTTTTCATGGACTGTTGCTTCAGACGTTGCTTCTGTATCCTGTGAGACTCAGATTAACGGGGTTAATCAAACCTACTTAAATTGCACTTCTCCCATGACTCTTAATATGAGCAAGGATGCAACTAACAATTATTTTATTGTCTACTCTGTAGATCAGGCAGGCAACCAGAACAATTCTTCTGTTCACTGGAACACTGATCTTACCCCACCAGAGCCTTTTGATTTAAACAGCAAACCCAGGTTGTTAAGTAATAATACCGCTCCGCAGTTTGCTTTCTCCCAGGCCAAGGGTGTTCAGCAAATTGATGCTAGCGGCGGAGAGACCCCTTGTGCTGTGTTAATAAGTGGAAAGATTAAATGTTGGGGTTATGGTGGGGACGGACAATTAGGCAATGGTTCGAACGCTCAGGCTAACCAGACTCCTGTGACAGTCTCGGGGATTGATAATGCAAAGCAAATTAGTTCTGCCGGAAGTAATAATTGCTCTCGGCTATCAACTGGAGAAGTGAAATGCTGGGGTTATGGCAACGACGGACAATTAGGCAATGGTGCTAACAATAACAGCAACGTTCCAGTGACAGTTTCAGGAATCAGTAATGCAACCCAGGTTGCTGGCCTTTGGGATCACTATTGTGCTCTGCTCCAAGACCACAGTGTGAAATGCTGGGGAAAGAATGACGCAGGTCAACTAGGAGATGGCACTAACAACAACAGCAACGTTCCAGTTGCAGTTTCAGGAATCAGTAATGTAATACAGATAAGCCCCTACTGTGCCCTGTTATCAACTGGAGAAGTGAAATGTTGGGGTTGGGGAACCAGTGACACAAGTAATATTCCTGTGACAGTAGCAGGGATTGATAATGCAACGCAAGTAAGCTCTGGCGGGGGTACTAATTGCGCTCTGTTATCAACTGGAGAAGTGAAATGCTGGGGGTCTGGATACATGGGGCAGCTTGGTGACGGTAGCGACACTTGGAGCGACAATTGGACACCAGTAACAGTTGCGGGGATTAATAATGCCGTTCAGGTTAGTGTGGGGAACTATGGAACTGTATGCGCGCTTCTATCATCTGGAGAATTGAAGTGTTGGGGAGGTTATGACATGACGTCTTTGTTTGGTAGTGCTTCAAGTTATACCGATACACCTATAGCTTTTCCGGATATAAACAATGCTGTTCAGATTAGCGTTGGGGGAGAGCAGGCATGTGTTTTATTGTCTACCGGCGATGTTCAGTGCTGGGGATATAATGGGTATGGACAGCTTGGAGATGGTTCTCAGACAGAGAGCTATACTCCTGTGAACACGCTGATATACGAATCAGCCTCCAGTCGTTGCAGCATGGACAATGCTAATTATTCATCTGCGACTGCTTGTTCCAGTCCTTATAATCTTTCAGGTCTCCAGGATGGATCGCACACCCTCCGGGTGTGGAGTGTGGACCTGGCAGGCAATTATGATACTCCCACTACTTACACCTGGACGGTGGATACTCAGGCTCCCTTAGCGCCTACAATTACGGCACCTCCTTCCAGCAGTAAAGCTAGCAGTCGCACTATATCATTTACCACTGCTGAGTCAGGAGGCAGTGTGCAATGCAAAATCGATTCGGGGGCGTGGGGAGCCTGCACTTCTTATGTAGGTACTGCAGGGACTTATGCTACCGGAGCTCTAGCTGAAGGCTCACATACCTTCTATGCTCGTCAAAACGACCCGGCCGGAAATCAAGGTGCCCAGTCTAGCGTTTCATGGACTATTGCTCCTGCAGATAGCAGAGTAACATCTTTTGCACCAGCTGCCGGGCAAAGCACTTCTAGCGCGGTAGTCTTTGCCCTGCAGTTCGCCAGTTCGATTACTGGATTGACTGCATCTGATTTCACGGTGGGTGGAACATCCACAGGATGGACTGTAACCAGGGTCAGAGCTAATGGTAGTACTGCTAATTATCTAATTACATTGTCTCCTGCTAGCTCCACTGATGGTACGGTTGTTCTTACCCTGAAAGCCAACAGTGTATTTGAGGGCGATGGTTCTGGTACCGGTCCAGCTAGTGCTGCTGTTAGCTCGGCGTTTAATGCTGATTTTACTCCGCCTCTGGTCACATCCTTTACAGCAAATGGGGATGGTTATGTCAATACACTGTCTGGTCGTACCTATTCGATGACTTTCTCTGAAGCAATAAGTGGTCTTGCATCTGCAGACTTTACGAATAACGGCAGTGCGACCAGTTGTGTGTTTACCCCCGCATCGGCAAGTGTAGCCGCAGGATCCTCTGTAACGGTTACTGTTTCTGGTTGTTCTGATGGAACAGTATTACCTCGGCTCTCGGCTCTGTCTGTAGCCGACGGGGCGGGTAATAATGGCCCAACAAATAAGGCTGATAATAGTAGTTCACCAACCATTATGGACACCCAGGCTCCGATTGCGCCTACAATCACAGCACCTACTGCTCTGAACAATCTTAGCAGCTTAACGGTTCTATTTAGAGTACCTGAGCTATCCGGTAGCGCACAATGCAAACTTGACTCTTCGGCTTGGACTGGTTGCACCAGTCTTTCTGGACGCAACGGTACTCATAGCCTTACGGGGATCACTGGAGGCAATCACACCCTGCAAGTCCGCCAAGTAGACCAAGCTGGCAATCTAGGAGTGGCAGCATCCACTACCTGGACTACCGATCTGGTAGCCCCCGTAGCACCTAATATGACGGCTCCACCCGGTATAACCAACCTTACCAGTTTAACCGTGCAGTTTACTTTAGCGGAAGCTGGTATGGGCCAATGCCAGATTAATTACGGGCCATGGAAAACGTGCGGACCCACCTCAATCGCCCTGACTGGACTAATAAACGGCACTAATACTCTCTTGGTTAGACAAACCGACCCGGCTGGCAACATTGGTTCTGCCTCAACTGTTACTTGGGTGATTGACACTATTAAGCCAGCCTTGGTTAGCGGTATTGTAAAGGGTAAGGTAACTGGCTCTAACACTACCTTAACTTCCACTCAATCCGTAGCCCAGGGATCAATCAGCCAGTTGGAGTATTCCACTTCTGCTAATAAACCCCTTGCAGCAGCAGCCAAGGTTAATGCCAACTGTATTACTTGGTCGTCCTCGGTCACCATAACTGGCCGAGTGGGTATTAAATGGGCTAGGGTGTGGGACGCAGCAGGCAACTCATCCGGCTGGTATCCGGTAGGCAGCTAGACCTGGGAAAGGTTGGAAACCTCGGGCGTTACTTCGGGGTCTGTCCCAGGGTCAGGAAGATCGTGCCCATGAGGAATCAGAAAATTGGGAATGATCGGCCGCCATTGCCCATTGCTCCTTTGGAAAGAGGTGTAGCTGCTCCCCTCTCCCATTAATGCCTTTCCATCCTTAAAAGAAATGGGGGTCTCTGCTACCAGGTCTAAACTATCTTGTAGGAGCTGCTGTGCTTCGGGTGTTTTTTTAAACTTGGCAAAAGCTACACTAGTCAGGAGAACACAGATTTGTTTTGCCCCCAAGGATGAATGAGGAAACTGTGCTTTCATTGAAAGAACGCTTGTCGGGGCAGCAAACTCACAGAATTTCTTGGCACTGCCATTCAAGACTAATTGGTACATCTTCCTAGCGGAGGCCCTGACCTTGACCACCTCAGCGCTGGAGTGAGTGGCTGCGGGTACTTCCCCAAACTTAATTGTTTGTTCTTTTTGGACTGCACATCCGCTCATCATCAAGACAGCTACAACAGACACAATTAGGCTTGTGAGGGTTAACTTGGGCATTGTCTGATTGTACTCCTTTCTATAGGTTGACAATTAAATAAGGTGGGTTATCTTTTGCTCATGCGCCTTTGGGGTTTTGTTTCCATTATTTTCTGTTCCTTACTTCTTGCTTGGGCTGGAAGCCTGCCAGCTCATGCTTCTGATTCCATTCAAGACTTTCAGTGTGGTAACCGTGCTTTCAATGTTCCAGATAACAGCCCATGGTTTCGTTTTCACCAGGCCTGTGTATGGCATGACACTTGCTATTCCAGCGTAGGCTACAATGGTGGCAAAAAGAAGCGTTATCCCAAGAGCTGGTGCGACGGTGCTTTCCGTTTCTTGATGGAACAGTCTTGCCATAAATATAATCCCGGCAAGGGATGCATGCGCTTTGCTTGGATGTACTTTCAAGCCGTTAAATGGTTTGCTCATGGCGCTTATAATGGTGAAAAGCATCTTCAGTTCAGGTGCCTACCGGACCCCAGGACTCTGGGCAAGTCTTGAACTTTGAGCAGCATCTGCTTGATTCTGGTGCATAGCAAAATCAACTTCTAGTCTTTAAAAATCGCCCTTGTTCCCCGGGTTCTGTTAATTTTGTATTAATGACCTCTTCTTTTGACCATGCGGTGCTGGGCTTCTGAGTCTGGACCATCCAAGATGATGGCGGTCTTGAATCTCTTACAACTCATAGTTTATGGCAGAAAGATATCAATCAAGCATCCTGTTCCAGACGGAAAAGAAGACTGTTTCGCCATGTCGTCCCCCATGGTAATTGTCAGTGCGGGTTTCACGCCTATCATGATTTCCAGGAGGCTTACGAACATGCTAAATCTCTGAAAGATAATCTTGCATTGGATTGTGCCGTGGGAGCTGTAGCAGGTAGTGGTCTGGTACAAATTCATCGCGATGGCTGGCGTGCAGAGTATTGTGAGCTGTTGGCTCTGGCGGCTCCTTCTTTGGAGCAAGCACCCGGAACTTTCATGGTAGCTGATTTGTATGGCGTGCCGTTGCTGGCCCCTGAAGAGCTTGCCAAGGCTTCTACTTATGAGAATGTCATTCCGGCTCCAAATATTCCTGAAGGTTCTTCATCAGTAAAGGAGCGCCCATGAGTCTTCCTGGTAAACCAAGCCCTGGTCGATTCAGTCCACGAGAGAAGCCTCGTGTCAAGCCTCCTTCCCCTGATCCTGCCCCTGCTCGCCCGCAAGAGAAGCCAAAGCCTGAAAAGGTTCCTGCCTGAAGCTTGTTGAGAGTTGCTTTTTTAATATAAGCAGACTAGGCTTATTCTATGGTTCGAACAATTAATACAAAAGCCCTGACAGTGCTTGCCATGACCACTATCTGCTTTGGCGGGTTAATCAACCTGCAATCTGCGAGCGGGCTGCCAAATCATCCCAGGATTACCGGAGTAACAGTAATGATGAGCCCCTCTTTTGCACGTTCCATACCGTTTAGGGAAGTTTGGCGAGCTTCAGCTGTCGTTCATACATACGGCACTTTTAATAAGGTTGCGGTAGTTCTACCACAGTCTATTCGTGGCGAACGTCTGTCTCTAGCAGGCCGCACACTACACTTGCATTACCAGGGTCAGGGTACCTGGAGCGTTTCTCGCAGTTATTCCTTTATTACAAACGGGTTCGTAGGACCTCCTAGTTGGGTGACAGGACAACTAGCTACTGTTAAAGCCCTTTGGGGTAAGAAAAGTATTTCTGAACATCACAAAATTAAAGTCTAATGTCTTGTAAATGCACTCCAGGGGTGGAACGATCTGCCCCTGGAAGTGTTCAAAGGAGATTGCACCTTGATACTGGTCGAGTTCCAATTGCCTTTCCAATCAGACCAGCCATGAATGCGCAGAGGCTTCCAGGAACCTGGTCGAGTGTTGCCCCACCAGGCAGAACGTCCATTGCGTGTGGTTTCAGGCGCCTTTAAATAATCATTCACGTTGCTGTTAACTTTTTCTGCCGAGCACTTAGGAGCTTTGTAAGGACAAGATGTTGGATATGTGGCATGCGAACCAGTAGCAACATACCCCACCGGTCTAGTGAAGCCAGAAGTACTATTGCATGTACGCAATAGGCCTTGGCCAGATTGACCTGAGCATTTTAGTTGGCTGGCAGAATAACTAACGTTTTTGCTGTGTTGAGCATAGCCCACCCAATCGACTTTCATATTCTGCGAGTTCACAGCTACGGTCATACCCTCCCAGTCCCCTGCATGTAAGTCATAGCTTTTAGCAGGATAGCACAGCCATCCCATACAAAGCCTGGGAACAGAGAATTCATTGTATCTGTAGAAAACCCAATAGTCCAAATAGATGTGGTGGTCTGCTTTGTTGGGGTTTAAGACAGCATGCCAATACACCGCACTTCTTGACCCGCTGGCACAATCCCAAATTACCCGACCTCGGCAAGATGCGATTGGGGATTTCCAACTTCTGGGGTCAGAAACTCTGCGCCGAGGGTAAACTGCTTTGGCTCGGCTTGTGTTTTGGGATTGAAAAGACCTATCATTTGCTGCAGCTCGACATTTGTGCCCTACGCACAAACTTGGGCGTCCGCGCTCTGATAACCACAAATCCACATTGATTGGCCTCCAATGCTCACTGCTATCAAAGAACAAGACCGGGGCAAATTGATTAGCTAACTGCTGATAATTGAGGGCTTGAGCTTGTGGAGTGCATAGGGCCAAAAGTAGGCAAGATGGAAGCAAAAGTTTGATTCGGGACATGAACTATATCATAGAGACGTTCTATTGTCTTGTTCAAGTACCAAAGAAGTTTTGCTGGCGAATTTTTAGAGGCAAATCACTACACAGGGCGGAATCCTATAAACATAGCGGTTAGTCTTATATCATGCCCCGCCGAGTTTTAGGTATAGTCTCTGTTTTGTTTGCCGCTGTGCTATTCGCACAGGAAGTTGGTAGTGCCAGCCAGATAGATTCTTCTGGTGCTCATGGTTTACAGCCCGGGACCTTGCTTCCCTTGCATCCTCAAGGCTCTTCCCCTCCTAGGCCCAAAGGAGGTAGGATATTGGTGCGTTATCGCCATAGCAGCCAACAGTATGCGCAAGCTTCCGTTGCTAGAAATTCTGATGCAAGGATCGTCAAAAATTATTCGCTGGTTAGTGGTCTTAAACTGCTAAAACTATCTCCAGGGGAAGACCAGCAAAGTGTTATCCGAGGCTTGGAAAAAGACCCTAGGGTGGAATATGCTCAACCTGATTCTGCTTTCCAACTTCAGGATGTTCAGCCTGATGATGCACTATGGAGCGATTTGTGGGGTATGAGTTTTATCCATGCCCCTACAGCTTGGTCTGAAAGGACTGGGGATCCCACCTTGCCGGTAGCAGTGATTGACACCGGAGTGGATATCAATCATCCAGACCTTAAAGATAATATCTGGACCAATCCAGACGAAATTGCTGGCAACGGAGTGGATGATGACCACAACGGTTATATAGATGATGTTCACGGCTGGAACTTTGTGGAAGGTAATAATGATGTGACCGATACCTATGGTCACGGCACACATGTTGCAGGAACTATTGGTGCCCGCGGAAACAATGGTATAGGCGTGGCTGGTGTCAACTGGAATACCAGCATAGTCCCCTTGAGGGTCTGTGGAAATTCTGGATGCGACACTAGTGCTATTGTGGCAGCTATTCAGTATGCAATAGACAAAGGGATTAAGATATCCAATAATTCCTATGGCGGAGGCGTGTGTGATGATCAAGCAATGCATGACGCTGTGAATAGCGCCCGATCTGCTGGGCATTTATTTGTGGCGGCTGCTGGTAATGATAATTCCAATAACGACCGAGTAGATTTCTGCCCTGCTAACTGGGGCGCTAAGGGAGGTTCAGATAACGTGGTGTCTGTTGGGGCTATTCGCTCTGATGGCAGTAAAGCTTCTTTTTCCAATCATGGCCTAAGCGTAGATTTAGCTGCCCCGGGTCAAGATATCCTGAGCACTATCCCATTTGGTAAGTTTGGCTTCCAAGATGACTATGGTTCGATCAGCGGCACCTCTATGGCGACTCCCCATGTTGTTGGTGCCGCTGCACTCTTATGGTCTAAACATCCCGACTGGGACTATAAACGAGTTAAACAGACCCTACTGGGCACAGTACAAAACCAAGGAAGTTTTCATGCCTTAAGCGGAGGCGTTCTGGACCTATCTGCAGCCCTCACCTCTACCGAGCAAAAATATTTTCTTGCTCTAGAAAAGAGTGGCACAGGAATGGGTACGGTGATAGCAAACGGTACTGATTTAAGCTGTCTTCAAGGGTCGTGCGATCAAGGATTTCCTAATAGTTACTTCTCTTACAGTCAAAATTCATCTGTTACGCTTCATCCTGTTCCCAATAACGGATCTGTATTTGCCGGTTGGTCTGGAGATTGTTCTGGTACAGGAGATTGCACACTTCAAAATAGTAGTGCAGCTCGGGTATGGGCTAGGTTTAACCATCAGCCCTCTGGTGGCGATTGGAGCGTTCAGCCGCTATCTTCGCCACCCGGCAGAAAAGCCGTGTTGGGTTCCACTGTCCCCTATGAAAGTTTTTGGGGAGGTAGCTCTTTTTTCCAAACCAGTATGTCTGGCAGCGGCGAAGTCAGGGCTAAAGCAATTTACAACGTTAGCTTCGATGATATAAATGCTTGCTCTGCCAATGCTGATAGTTCTTCCACAGGGGGAGTATGGATTCAAAGATGGAAAGATGGTTCGTGGCAAGACGATGGCTTTCTTTCTGCACCATCAGAACAAAGATTGTCGCCTCCGTACAGGTGCGAGCGATTTGGTTTGATTACCAGGCTTTCCAGAGATGGTAGTACTCTTTTGGTGACTCGCAATCCTGGTGTATCAGGAGAAATAGATCTACAGCGCGCTTACATATACCACCGCGATCCTGAAGGCTGGAACTTGCAGACAGTGTTGTCACCTACATTGAATCCATCCTGGGGATCTAGTATTGACAGTTTTGGAATGGTGGCAGATATTTCTTCGGATGGCAGCAGAGTGGCTATAGCTTATTCTTATGAGCATAATAAACAGTTTGCGTTTGATGTCTATCATCGAACTAACAGCATCTGGAACAAAGAATATAGCGCTCTAGGTACAAAGCCAAGCAATGGCGGTCTGTATTCCACTTACAGGGTAAGGATTTCTGGTAGTGGAAAGAGAGTAGTGTTTACTCCGTTAAAGTATGACCATGGTATTCCAGACCCATCCCGTGAAACAGGTCAGGTGGAAGTGTATAATTTAGGTTCCGAGGGATGGAGTAAGTCCTATACCATACCAACACAGACCGCAGGTGAGAACAATACCCATAACCGCTCTAATCCAGCGGTAGGTATAGCCCTTTCTGCTGATGGTAATAGCTTGGTAGTGGGTGGGTACAGTGATAATCACTCCAGTGCTGATATGGCCCCTGGGTTCCTTGTGTATCCGCTAAGCGACAACTCATACGGAACAGCTCAGTATTACTTGCCGCAAGCCAGTATCAATTGCACCCCAAACTTGTTGGTTACAAGGATTGTTTGCTCCGATCACTTTAGTGCATCCGGGTATAATACACATCAGGGCCGCCTGGAGATTATAGACCGTGGCCCCGAGGGATGGCATGAACCCAAAAGCCATACTCTTGTTGATTACGAAGATGGTAAATCCAATGAGAATTGGGGAATAGGCAGCGAACGATCCATTTATTGGGGGTATGAGGATAATTATGGATTCCAAAACATAACCATGAATAATTCGGGAGACGCTATTTTGGCTTCTATTGACCCTATGGCTATTCTTCAGGGGGATACCTCTGACAGTCAGATAGGATATCAAGCCTCCGGCCCTGCTGCGGATGGAGATCTACCCGCTCTTTCGCTGTCGTGGACTACTCCGCCAGATGGTAACCCCGGAGACAATCTTGTGTTTCATTTAAATGCAGATAGAGCTTTGACGGGTGTCGACTCAGCTGATTTTGAAAACAAAGGCACCGCTCAACACTGTTCCATCTTGCCTCAGTCTGAAGGTGGTACAGATATAGTAGTGATTGTTAGAAGCTGTTCCAATGGCAGCGTTCAATTGAAACTGAGCGATAACAGTCTGGTCGACCAGAACGGATACACTTATCCGGCTCAAGCATTGCAATCAGGCAGCTCCGGCTATTTTGTTGGACCAAAGCCTGTTGCACAGTGGATTTCTTCTCCATCTTCACCTAATAACACGGACGGGCACAGCTACGGGTCACTGGTTTATGATGTTCAATTCGATCAAGCAATCACAGGTCTGCAGTCAGAAGACTTCCTTAATCAGGGCACTGCGCAAGGATGCGATTGGACCATTGATTCTTTGGGTAGTCCACTTTATTCTTATAGACTCACTATCTCAGGATGCGGGGAAGGGACTGTAATTCCTGTGCTTAAACAAAACTCAGTGCAAAATACAAGCGAAGATCATGCTGGTCCAGAGTCTGACTTGGCTGCCCCAGCGGTTCAGATTGACCGAACTCCTCCGAAGATTATTTGGAAAGAAGTTGTGACACCTGGATCATCTTACAACTTCAGAACATCCGAACCGGTGTCTAATTTAACTTCAGAAGTGTTTACTAATTACGCGGGAGGCACCTGCAATTTTGGTTTAACTAAAGTGGATGCACTCAATTATCATCTAGAAGTCTCGGCCTGCAGCACGCCCACAATAACACCACGCATCCAAGAGCTAAGCGTTCATGATCAAGCAGGAAACATAGGTCCAGAAAACTATTCGACGCCTTTAAGAATTGTATTGAATAATCCTCCCTCGGCCCCGGATATTGATGGTGAGCTTGATTACGCGCTTGGTTTAAGCGCATACCTTCCGCAAGGTGGAGGCCTTCCATATACAACAGATTCTTTATCCAACACAGGAGATGCTAAAGACTGTCAACTATCGTTTGATGTAGCTTCAGAGACTGTACATGTTCATTCGTGCAGTAATGGAAGTTTCCAGCTGCGAATCAAAGCAGGCAGTGTAACAGACGACTCAGGAAACGTTGGTCCATCCCAGGACGTGTTGTCCCCGGTATTGAATCTCCATTTCCCCAAGCCACAATTATCTTTCACCCAAATGCCAGCAAGCGTTACTACCGAACAAACTCTTCATTTTGTTGTTAACTCTAATACAAAAATAGTTGACCTTCAAAACAGTGACTGGCTAAACAAAGGAACTGCCAAGGGATGTCGCTATGCTGTTACATCGACAGGAGGACACTCTTATAGTCTTCAGGTAAGTGGATGCTCGCGAGGCACACTAAAGCTAGGACTAAAAGCCAATAGTATCACTACTGCTAACCACCAGACAGGTCCAGACCAAGATCAGATGACACCCAAGACAGTGCACCTGGTAGACAATTTCATTGTTCCTACCTGGACTACACCTAGGCATACAATCAAAAAAGCAAAGTTCAATCTCACCTTAACTTTCCCTCATTCCATCGTGGGACTTCAGGGGGCAGACTTTAAAAACAGTGGTACCGCCAGAGGATGTCGCTTCAGTCCCCGAGCTAATCACGGGGCGCAGATTATTTTGGAAGTATCCGGCTGCTCTGACGGCACGGTGCACCCTGTTCTAAAGAGGGGTACGGTAGGGGATAATTCAAGCCAAGTTCGCTGGCCTCTGCAAGACACACCTTCCAAGACATTCCGAGTAGATCGTCACGGCCCCCGGGCTCGTTGGTTTGGACCTTACCGCACCAATCAATCAGGTCGGTTTGGTTTTCTTTTGTCTTTCTCTGAACCAATACTGCATAACAAACCTTATGGACTTCAAATAAGGGGTAATGCTCGTAGGTGTAAGCTGTCTTATTCTGCTGTTCAGACCAATGCTGCTAATAAGGAATTCAATGTATGGCTTCAAGGATGCTCTCGTGGTAAGGCTAATTTGCGCATTGACCTTTCTCAAGTAAAAGACCGGTACGGAAATAAAGGTCCAAGGCAAAACTTAAGCAGCGGCAGCATCCGCACTTAGTCTTCTTTGTCGCGTTCCAGGTAGCTTGCAACTGCCAAGAGCGCTACCAGAAACAAGGCGCCGCCAGCTAGGACTAATTGAGTGGTATCAGGGTCTATCATCTTTTCAGAATGCCATCCCATAAGACTGGTTGCAAAGAAAAGACAAAAAAACTCATCTATAACAAAGTGAAGCTTGCATTTTTAGCTCTTTTGGTCCTATGGTTGCCCTCATCTTTTGGTAGGCTTTCCGCCCCTTCTGGTTCATCAAAATGAGCCAGGAAACCCCTGGATTTATCCATGGGGAGGAATGGCTCGAACGTTGCATAAAATGATAAGTTTCGTGTAATAGATAATTGATTTTTAGTATAATAATAGTGTGAAGTTCCGTCTAGAGCCGACCCCAGAGCAGGAGCAAATCCTGCGTGAGCATTGCGGCCAAGCCCGTTTGATCTGGAACCTAGGTTTGAACCAGAGGAACTGCTATCATCCTTATATTGGTCCCACGCCCGACTTTGTGGAAATGAGTGCTCAATTAACGCAGCTCAGAAAAGAAGTAGAGTGGCTTCAGGCTGGTTCACAAACCGTTCAACAACAAGCCTTAAAAGATTTAGATCAAGCCTTTCGTAACTGGTGGAGCAACCCTGGCCATTTCGGCAGACCCACTTGGAGAAGCCGAGGTCGGCATGAAGGCTTCAGGATTGTTGGCACTCAAGCAAGTCGCTTTGAGCGCTTGTCCAGGAAGAGAGCCAGGATATTGATTCCTAAAGTAGGTTGGGTTAACTGGCGCTGGACGCGTAATCCGGGTGAAGTTAAGTCCTATCGGATAAAGCGGGATGCTGCCGGGCGTTGGTGGATAGCTTTCGCTATGAAGCCTGAACCTAAAAAGAATCCTGGCAACAACAAAACGCTCGGGATTGATTGCGGGGTAGCCCATTCTTTTGTAACCAGCGAAGGGGATATGATTGATATCCCTGGGCTAAGCCCGGGAGAGGCCAAGCGCTTGCTAACCTTGCAGCGTAAACTAGCCAGGCAAGAACTCGGTAGTAATCAGCGAGAGAAGACTAAGCGGGAGATAGCTAAGCTTGTAGCTCGCCGGGTTAATCGCAAGAAAGATGTGATTGAGAAACTAACCACCCAGTTAGCCACATCTTATGAGTGGATTCATATCGAAGATCTTAAGCTTAGAAATATGACTCGCTCGGCTAAAGGAACCATAGAAGAGCCGAGCAAGAATGTTGCTCAGAAAAGAGGACTCAATAGAAGCATTCTGGAACAAGGCTGGGGATTATTTGCTCAGCGCTTAGAAGATAAAGCCCCAGGCCGGGTCAAAAGGATCAACCCGGCATATAGTAGTCAGTGTTGTTCGGCCTGCAGGCATATAGCCAAGGAGAATCGCGAAAGCCAAGCTGTTTTCCTTTGTAAAGCTTGTGGGTATCAGGAGAATGCTGACGTTAATGCAGCGAAAGTTTTGGCGGCAGGACATGCCGTTTCAGCACGTGGAGAATCTGTAGTTTTGGGTTCGGTGGAGCCTGCATTAGTAGGCTTCGTGAAGCGTGAACCTCAACTAACTTGTTAGTTGGAATCCCCCGGATTTATCCGTGGGGAGGATGTCAATGTGAGACTACATACACAAAGACCACCACTTTCTATGTCATGCAAGTAACCCAAGAAGGCTACACTGGTGCATTCAAGAAAGTCAAAGTCACGGTCAAGAAGAAGTAGAAATCTTATCAAGGATTCAGAAAAGCCCCCTCGCCCGAGGGGGCTTTTTTATTGGTTTTGCTGCAGGTACTGGCTTTTCATATTTGAAACTGTTATTGTTTGGATATGTTTTCCGGGTGGGGGAAATTAATAAAGTTTAGCTATTCTGGTATAGCTGGCTTTATTCCTATTCTAATTACTGCTTATTTTTGCGTATCAGCATCTGCTCTTGTTATAACTGCTCCTCAGGCTGTTGATGGTGCTGCTTCCACATGGTTTAGCTGTGCACTGGATAACGCTGCTTCCAACAAGCCTTACTGTTGGGGCGTAAATCCAATAAATGGTAATAAGGCCGCCCCTGTTCTACCTTCGGCTATTACTGCTCTTAATACACAGTGGAATGGCATCAGCTTGGGTGCTAAAAATATTTGTCTTACAAAAGCCCAGGATAACTCTACTTGGTGTTGGGATTATGAGGTAAGCAAGACGGACAAGGGGTGGGCGCCGAACACCAGTAGGGTTGATGGAAATTATTATTACTTAAGAGACCCAGAAGGGCCTATTATGAAATCTGCTATCCTCCGGCAAAGCAATGACTCCCCAGGCAAAGGGTGTTCGGTAGACTCTGCTGGGGGTTTGCTCTGCTGGGGATTTAAAAAATGGTCTTGGTCACCAGTTGCCGAAAAAGGCAGTAACCCACCTAAACCCAAGGCAGACGCAAGTGTTGTTAGAGCTACATCCCGAGGCATTGGAACTGTTGTCGATGTTGATGTGGAGGGGCTGAATGCCTGTGTGCTTAAAACAGACCAAACTGTATTTTGTTGGTCAGATAGCCCTGTGGTTCAGGCTGCTATTGCAAAGGTCCCCGAAGGACTACAAGCAGCCAGTGTGTCTGTAGGTATAGACCATGCCTGTGCTTCTCAGGTATCTGACGGACGCCCTGTATGTTGGGGGGTGGGAGTCAGTAATTCAGATGGTAGTCAGCCGGCCATGCCCCCGCTTAGTAGAGTGAAAACAGATTTTGCCAGCAAGTGCCTGCCCCCTGTCAACGGTGAAGATGGTAGCCCGTTGGCTGGGTGCCGCTCGCGAGGACTGGTCTCAGGCGCAGGTTGGAGTTGTGCTGTGCTTGATTCCAATTCCAATGTGTTCTGCTGGGGCAAGACCTCTGGTGTCTCTATTAACCAGAAACCCTTTGGCGCAGAGCCCGCCCGGAGTCTGATCGCTGGTAGATCTCATGTGTGTATGGTTAATGACAATGGACTGATTTCATGCAAGACTCTAAGGGGGCTTCCAGTGTATTCTGGATCTGGATGCGGCTCTTCCTGCTTAATGAATGCCGTTTCTGGGGCTCCAGCATCTATAGCCCCTCTGACGGCTCCTGTGGCCACGGGGGTGCCCCCTAGAGTTACCTACACCAAGGGAGCTACCATTAAAGTAGGCATGTCAAAGCTCCCGGCTGGGACAAAGATTGCATACACGCTGGGTAAAGGGATGAACCTCGATCAATTAAAAGGTATCAAGGCTCCACCTAGTGACTTTATTGCTAACGGTGTTTCTAGCACAGGAGAGATTGTTTTACCTAATAATATTCCCCTTGGGTTGGTCTCTTTAACATTAACAGCTGTGTCAGGCAAAAACCGCTCGATCCCGACCACTTATGTTTGGAAGGTGGCAGCTACTGGTGAATCTCTAGGTGTGAGGTCGACTGCTTACTGGGGAGGCGACTTGGCTTCAAGCAGGGTGCCTGATTCCATTATTGGTAAAGTCTGGGCAAGTAAAAACGATGACCCAAGCGGGTTTGGGGTTTATCCACCAGGAGCATCGCTACCTGTAGCAATCGAATTGGCTGACAACAATGACGTTCTGTATAGGTTTGATGATGACGCAGCATGGCAGCCGGTCATAAAAGGCTCTACCTGCGAGCCATTGTCAACAAGTTACTATGAATCTATGTGCACTGTCATTCTTCCAGCATCTGCTGGTTACCATCAAGTCAGCATTAAACAAGTTTCTTCATCTGGAGTAGACAGAGGTGCGGCTAAAGTTTATAGTTTCTTGATTGACGGTCAAAAGCCATCAAAACCAACTCTTACTCTTGATACCCCCTCGACTGGCAGCTCATCTTCTCTTGTCACCCGTGTTACCAATGCCGACTTTACTATTAGTGACTTAGAAAGCTACTATGGCGGTCTGGGTTGCTCGTTGGATGGGGCTGCGGTGCAAGACTGTAGCGATTTCGGAGGCGTAAAACCTCATTTTGAAAATTTAGATCCAGGATCCCATAAGCTACAGGTTGTTACATATGATCTAGCTGGTAATGACAGCACCCCGACTAGTGTCTCATGGAAAGTAGATCCCAAGCCCCCAGTATTTACAATCAAGCCCAGCCCATTCACCAATCAAAAACAACCCCATTTCGAGTGGAACAAGGGTGATTTACCTGCAACCCATTTTAGTTGCTCACTAGTCCAGCTTACTTCTGACCCCGCCGTTCCTGAAACACTCATTGAAACGAAAAGTTCATGCGGCGGTTCGGCTGGTGGTTCATACACACCATCTGATCAGCTTGAGGACGGCGACTATTATCTGAAGGTAAATCAGATTGGCCCTAGGCCATCAGACGGAGTGGTCACAGTAATCGATTCGAGTCAGTTTGATTTCTCTGTGGATACTGCTTCTCCGGCACAGCCCCACTTCCAGTGTACTATTTCTAATCTAGGCTACTGTCAGCCTCGCAACAGTTCAGGTAAAAAACAGGACATCATGACTTACGATGACCTTACAGGTCATGATCGTGCTGTTCAGCAACGTAAAGCCCAATTTGTTGTCTCGGGTGCGGAAACCGCTGCTCGTTTTGAATGTAGTCTGGATGGTCAGATAATGAAGCCAGTAAATAGTGATGGTGGCAAAGTTGATTTTTGTGATAACTATGGCAAGGGCGGAATGGCTCGTTCTGCAGTTGTGGGTAGTGACAAACCGTTGGCCTACGGGTATCACACTTTCCAGATTGTGCAAATTGATGCAGCAGGTAATCGCTCTGCGCCATCTATAGCTAGTTGGTATGTGTACCCCGGAAAAGCGGGTCAATGGAAGCTTGGTATCGCTCCTACTCTGACCAAGCGTACGGATATGGTGTTTCGGCTTAATGGAGAAATTCTGGATGGAACTAAAGCCTCTAATCTAGCACTAGCTGATTCTGTTGATATTACAGTTCATATCGACACTTCAGATTATATGCAGAACCTGGTAGACAAGCTTTATCTTGATGATGATACGTGTAAAGTAAGTAATCTAGACGCTCAGCCATTGCAAGACGTCTGCGGCCCAGGCAAGATCCATCTACTAACCAGTAGGGATAATCAGATTAAACTTACCTTCAGCCTTGTTCCTGCCAAATGTGGAGATCCCAAGAAGACATACAGCTTGGCGTTGGGCCTTGCTTATTCTGCTGGACTCACTGATGAAATCGCTCCTGGGAAAGTATTGACAGCGTCCAAGACAAAATGGACGGTATCCGCTCCAAAATGTAAGAACAGCACTTCTCTTTGAGCTTTCCAAAAAAACGCTGAATTAAAATGAGCTTTTGCCTTGATATTTTGATTATCGAGACTCACTCAGTCTAGAATAAGGTCGTGAGGGAGTGTATTAGCCATGCAATTAAACCATTGTTAGGAGCAGTGCTTCTAACAACTATGCTTACCGTGCCAGCATGGGGTGCTGAATCGGTAACATCTGTTACTGCTGGTCGAGACTTTTCTTGCTCCCTGGACGCAGAAAGCTTGAATGACAGCAACGTAGATTGCTGGGGATGGAAAACTCAAGTCAAGAGAGTGGAAACCAAACTCCATGTTCGAAGTCAGCGCTATTCATTTATCGACGCAGGCAACAAAGTTCTTTGCGGAATCCAAAGCATAGATAGCAAAGTAGTCTGCAGTGGTATTTCTGCTCCAAAGAATTTAACAGCAACGAGCCTCTCTGTGGGTAGAGTAGATGTCGATGTAGATCAAGGAGAAGGAGAAGCCTGTGCGATTGGGGAGCAGAGCCAGGTTGTTTGCTGGGGTGCTGGGCCAGATTATGAGTTTATTAAAAATGTTCCTGCTGGATTACTTGCAAAGAAAGTATCACTAGGTGCCAAGACGGCTTGTGCGATTAAAACAGATGACACCGTAATTTGTTGGGGACAAAACTTACTTGACCAAAGCCCTAACACCAAGGGTAGTATTCCCAGTGAACCTGTTTTGGATTTAGCTGTGGGGCTGCATCATGCTTGTGCTATTGCTACGTCTGACCAGAGATTGCTTTGTTGGGGCAACAATGATGGTTTTAAGAGAGTTGATCCGCCCCAGGGGGCTTTTCAAACTGTCACAGCTAGCCGTGATTCAAGTTGCGCTACAGCCACCGACAGTTCTGTGCAATGCTGGGGCGGCAATGAACAAGGCCAATCAGATGTTCCTGAAAGTGTTACCGCGGTGTCGGTGTTAAGCTCCGGCTACGATTATGTTTGTGTAGTGCTAGCGGATTCTGGTCGTCCTCGGTGCTGGGGTAATAATACTTTTGGTCAGGCCACCACCAGCGGTAAAGCCACAAAGAAAGCCCGCGAGCCTAAGTTGAAGAGGAGTCTGTTTTTGACGAAAGCCACATTCCGTGGTGATTCTGGTGCTCAATTTAAGTGCTTGTATCAGCCATTGATCAAAGTCTGGACTAGCTGCAAAAAGAGCTATATGCAAGACGCTGAGTTTGAGATGATGCAGATTACTCCAGAGGGCTACAGTGGTCCCGCCCGCCATGTCCAGGTGGATGTTGAAACAGAACCCACTCTAACTTGCGGCGCTCTGGATTGGACCGCAGTACAATCAGGCACAAATGGCTATGTGATTGGCATGTGTGCAAAGGGCACTGAGATTAAACGGAGTCGATATGTCGAGCAGACCTATCTGAACCCAGAGAAAACTACCGGCAGC